>OATY01000295.1_pt1 | contig 13670 bp, 18 predicted proteins | sample 1476101 | NCBI WGS metagenome assembly OATY01 (sample SAMEA2579994, study PRJEB22360) | human gut metagenome
AATATAAAAGGAAAAGATTTGATAGTGATAGTTAATAGTGATATAATTACAGCATATTACCCTAATAAAAGGTATTTAAATAATAATATAAAAAAGAAGGTGTTGTTATGGCGAAAGTAGTAAAATCATTGAGCTTAAATGAAATAAATGATGAAATTATATCTAAATGTTGTTTTATAAATGATTGTAACAATATAACTACTGATGGATATGAAACACCAGATTATGAGGTTCTTCTTCATTATGTAGGAGAAACTGATGATTTAGCTAGTATTGAGATATTAGATTTAAAAAAGGTTTATAAAAACATAGACAAAGAAGAATGTTTACCTGATGTTGGACTTTTAGATTATAAAGATGATGAATTAGCTTTAAATCTTAAAGATGTGACATTAAGAGAATTGTATAAAGAAGTATTGAAAAAGGTAATATAAAAGCACTTACTAAGTTAGATGGTAGGTGCTTTTATTATGGATAAATTTAAGTCTTAGGAAACTAAGGCTTTTTATTATGCCTGTAATCGTCTTGTGGAAGCTTTCTTGTACAAGGGGATATAAATACTAACTAAGTTAAATAATTTTGTGTCACAAGGCTTGTATGAGGTTTGTGGGATAAGGAGGAATATATGTTAAAGAAAGATTTATTAAAACTAATTGAAAAAGCTACTGATGATCAAGATATTGATGAATTAGTAAAAGATAGTGATTTAGCTAAGTCACTAAAAGAAAGTGGACTTACCTTAGAGGCCTTTAAGGAAAAAATGAAAAATGATAAAGACTTTAAAGCTTATATGGAGAGTGAAAATGATAAATATCACAATAAAGCTTTAAAGACTTGGAAGGAGAATAATTTAGAGAAGGAGCTTGAACCTTTTATTAAGGAAAAGTATCCAGATTTAGTTACTGATCCTATGGTTAAGAAGTTAGCTGATTTAGAGAAACAACTAGCTGATGAAAAAGCAGCTAATGCAAGAAAAGACCTTTTAGCTGAAGCTATGAAATATGCAAAGGATAAGAAGTTACCAGTTAGTGTGGTTGAGAAGTGCTTAGGTGAAGATTTTGATAAGACTAAGGAGGTTATAGACTCTATAGCTGAAGATTGGTCAAAGGGACTTGAGGCAATAGTTACTGAAAAAATGAAACAGTCTAGTTATGTACCTGGTAATGGAGCAGATGGAAAACCAATTAGTATTGGGGCTTCTATTGCAGCTCAAAACAATTCAAGATCAAGTGCTCCAAGTAATCCTTGGGGTGATAAATAAGGAGGAAATTTTATGTATTTTAAAAGATCAAATTATGAAAATGATATGGAAATTTTAGTTACTGAAAAGAATTTAGTTACTTTTTCAGGAACTGTATTAGCTTCAAATGTTACTCAAGCTGATGAAAATGGAAGAAAGTATGTAAAAGCTGGTTCTTTCATTGATGCTACAGGTGCAGTTGTTAATCAAACTGGTGATTCTGGATCAGAAACTTTAACTTCTACACCAGTAGCTATTCTTTATAAGAGTGTTGATGTAACAAATGGTGATATGCCAGGTGCTTTAATAGTAGAAGGATATTTAAGTGCTGATAGGGTTCTTGATGGATTTGCTGAAAAAGCTATTGAAGCGATTAAGACAGCATTACCAAATATAAAATTTAGATAGGAAGGTGAATAATACATGCCAAGATTAGAAGAAGTTTTTAACACAAATGAATTAGTTAATTATTTTAAAGAAAGAAAAGTTACTCCAATGTTAGGGGAATCACTTTTCCCAGAGCGTAAAATTCAAGATATTGAATTTGATATGATATTAGGAACAGGGGGACTTCCTGTAAGTGCAGAAGTGCATGCTTTTGATACAGAAACTCAGTTAGCTTCAAGAGAAGCAATTGAAAAAGGTGTTGCAAGCCTAGCTCTTATTAAGAGAAAGATTAAAATTGCAGAAAAAGAAATTATTAAGATAAATAATCCAAGAACAGACTCAGAATTAGCTTTTGTCTTATCTTTACTTTACAATGATGCTGAAAAAATGACAGATAGCGTTAAAGTTAGAGTTGAAGCTATGAGAATGGAATTATTATCTACAGGTAAAATTGCTATTAATGAAAATAAAATTAAAGTAACTATGGATTATAAAGTTCCAAGTGGAAACAAAAAGGCATTTACATGGCAAGCACCTGAAAGTGATACTCCACTAGATGATTTAGCAACATTAGCTGATGCGGTTGAAAATGAAAGTGGTTCAAGACCAACAAGAGCATTAACTTCTAGAAAAGTTGTTAAAACTATTTGCAATTGTGCAAGTGTAAGAAAAGCTATTTATGGAGTTAACTCAGACAAGATTGTTACTTTAGCTGCATTAAATGAGCTATTAGCTCAATTAGATTTACCTCAAATAGTGGTTTATGAAGGAAAATACAAGAAAGAAACTACAAAAGGATATACTACTGCTAGATATTTCCCTGAAAATGTAATATCTATGTTTGGAGATGAAACATTAGGGGAGACTATTTATGGTTTAACAGCTGAAGAAGTTAAACTTATTGGTGATGGAAAGATGGAAGAAGCTTCTATGTTAGATAATAAGATTTTCGTTGGAACTTATACATCTATAGATCCAGTTGGAGAATTTACTAAAGCTGTTGCTACTGCATTACCAACATTACCTCATGGAGAAGAATTAGGAATAGGAACTATCACTTTACCCTAAAGATCCCCTAAGTAAGGGGACTTCTATAGTAGGGCATGCTAAGGTTGGCGAAGCAAAAGTAGGAAAGGAGTAATGAAGGATGGCAGCATACGAAAAGCAAACATGGGTTGATGGAGAAACAATAACAAAAGCAAAATTAGATCATATAGAAGAAGGAATTTCAAATATAGAACTTACTCCTGGACCTAAGGGAGAAAAAGGAGAACAAGGACCAGCGGGTACTCAAGGTCCTGTGGGTCCAACAGGTCCAAAAGGAGATAAAGGTGAAACAGGTGTTCAAGGACCTAAGGGTGATAGAGGAGAAACTGGTCCAAAAGGAGCAGATGCAGTAATTAATAAATTAAATAAAGTAGATGCTTTAGATGGTGGAGCAGAAGTTGCAGCAGTAGTAACAGCATTTAATAATTTAATTGCAGATTTAAAAGCCAAAGGACTTATGAATGAAGCATAAAGGGAGAGTACTTAGTTACTCTCTTTTATTTTCTATTAAGGAGGGGTTAAATGTACTCTAATGAGGATATTGCAATAGAAAAGATTAAAGGTTATTTAAATGTTACTGGTAATCCTAAGTGGACTAAAGAATATGTTTTATCCAATTATGGAATAGCTGTTCAAGTATTAGTTAACAAAGCTGAAAGTTATAAAGTAATGCCAGGAGTGAAATCATTTAGTGAGGGTGGTCAAAGCATGACTTTCTCTGATGAAGGAAAATGGACCATAACTGATGATATTAAAGACTTATTACCAGCTCCATTTGTTAAGTTAATGGGGTGATATTGTGGGTGTATTATTTAAGAATGCTGATATAACTCTTTATAATAAGTATTATGATAATGAAAATGACGTTGATAGGTATCAAAGAGTTGTTATAAGGGAGGTTAATTGGCAAGGTAAAAGGAATGCTACTGTTGGCGATAAAGGATTAAATCGTGATGATAGCATTCTTATTTTTATTGATAAAATACCAGGGTATGTTAGCCCTAAAAGGTTTGCTAAGTTAACTAATGAAGAAAGACTTAATTATTTTACTTTTGGTGTTAATGACATAATTGTTAAAGGTGAAATTGATTTTGAAATTACAGGACTTAAACATAATAGTGTTGCTGATTTAGAACGACAATTTGATGATGTAGTGAATATCTTAGGGGTTCAAGAATGGTCAGAACATTGGGAGGTTGAGTGTAAGTAATGGCTACAAATGTAAGAATTGAAATGGATAAAACAGAAAAGATATTACTTAAGAGGTATCTTAATAAGAATGGAAAAGCTCAAGTTAGATTTACTAAGGAATGCTACAAAATTATGAATCCTTATACACCTTTCTTAACTGGTAGATTGAAGGATATGATGGTTCAAGTTAATCCTACTAATATTGAGTATAACGCTCCATATGCAGCTGAACAATTTTATAAGAATGCCGGAAATGGTAAACAAGGTACTAGCTTTGGAGGCTTAAGAGGTAAGAGATGGGATAAAAGAGCTTGGGCCGATAAAGGGAATAGTGTAGTTAAAACAATAGCTGATTTTGTAGGAGGTAGAGCTAAGTGATTATAGATAGTATTAGAAAATTTATAAGAACATGTCCTTATCTACAGGAATTTAATGGAGCAGTAAAAGTAAATGTTGATTATCTTGGTGAGGAATCAACTATGTACAGTATTGAGGAAACTCCATGTAATCCAATAATAAAAAAATATGTGGATGGATCTAGCATAAGACAGTTTGAATTTATATTTGCTAGTAGGGAGTCATATGGTCCAGATGTATTAAATAATATTTCCAATAGTGGATTTTACGAGGATTTTGCAAATTGGATAGAAGAAGAAAATATAAAAGGCAATTTACCTGATTTAAATGATAAAGAGTGTAGAACAATAGAGTGTTTAACTACTGGTTATGCATTTCAAACAGATGTTGATAAAGCAAGATATCAAATTCAAATGAGAATTACTTACTTTCAAAAAGGAGGAAGATAGAATGGGAATTAGAAAGAGAAGTATACAAGCTAATTATTTAAAAGTAAATGATATATTTGAACTTTTAGGAACTGGTTTTACAGAACTTAATGAAAGTCCTAGTGCTCAAACTGCTAATAAAAGATATATAAATCAAGTAAGTGCTACTCAAAGTATTACTGGTTATGAGTGGTCAACATCATTTAATACAGATCAAATAGCTTCAGATAAAGCAATTGAGCATATAAGAAATATTGGAGAGATGTTATTAACTGGTGCTGATACAGAAACAGAGTATATAATAGTTGATTTAGATAAGAAAGCATCTGAAGAAAATAAATTTAGAGCTAGAAAATTTAAAGTTGCGATTGCTGTAGATAGCTTTGATGATAATGATGGGGAATTAGGAATTTCAGGTACTTTTTTAGGACAAAGTGATCCAATTGAAGGAACTTTTGATACTTCTACAAAGACATTTGAAGAAGGATTTACTAAGAAGGTCGTTGATGTAAGTTATACCAATACTGGTTCAATAACTGAAATATCTGTGCCAGGAATAACGTTCAATGATAGTGAAGATAAATTTAAAGGAGTTCCTTTTGATTTAGATAAATTTACATTTAAAGATAATGGAGCTTTAAAGACTGCTACATTAGGAAGTAGTTGGACTATAAAATAGAACTGGAGGAACGTTAAATGATAATTAACGGAGTTGAATTAGAAGATTTAGATATATATGATCTTGAAGTTGCTAAAAAGTTCGATGAAGTGTTGAATAATTTACAACTTGTAAAAGAAGAAGTTCAAGGGATGAATAACGTTGAAGGTATAAGAACATTATGCACAGCTATATTCGAAGTATTTAATACTATGTTTGGAGAAGGAACAGATAAAAAAGTTTTTGGAAATAAAGTTAATCTGATGGTTTGTATAAAGGCTTTAGAGGAATTTGTCTTAAAAATGAATGAGCAAAAGAAAGAACTTAACAGACTAATGAATAAATACTCCCCTAATAGAGCTACTAGAAGAAGTAAGAAATAATGAATATTTTGGTCGATTTAGTTCCAACTACAGTTAACATTGATAATGAGGAGTACGAGATTAATAGTGATTTTCGTACTTCTATTTTATTTGAATTATTAATGCAAGATGGAACTATAGAGGAAGATGATAAAATTCTTATGGCATTACAACTTTATTATCCAGATATACCTGAAAATATTAAAGAAGCTATAGAACAAATGCTGTGGTTTTATAGATGTGGTAAGGATGTATCTTCATCAAAAGGAAATGGTAAAAGTAAGGGTGTTACTCAAATTTATAGTTTTGAATATGATGATGATTATATATATGCTGCGTTTTTAGACCAGTATAATATCGATTTACAAGATATAGAGTATTTGCATTGGTGGAAGTTTAAGGCTATGTTTAAAGCTCTTAAAGATGATAATATGATAGTTAAGATTATGGGATATAGAAGCATGGATTTATCTAAAGTTAAGGATAAAGAACAAAAGGCTTATTATAAGCGGATGCAGAAGTTATATGAAATACCAATTTCTAAGGACGAGCAGAATAAACTTGATGATATAACTATAGCTTTATTAAGTGGTGAGGATTTAAGTAAAGTGCTGTAAATATTCTAATTATCTTAAATGAAAATTAGTGCTTTTATAGATAATGAGGTGATGAGAATTAAAGATATAAGATGTGCAAATTGCAATCAGCTACTCTTAAAAGCTGATTTTGTTAAAGGTGAAATTAAATGCCCTAGATGCAAAAAGATAATTGAATTAGAAGATCCAAAAGACAGAGCTTAGAGCCACACCATAGAGTAGTGAGCCAATGCCTGCTTTTTTTATTTTATAAAGAAAGTAGGTGAGCAACTTGGCTGATGGAAAAATAATTATTGATACTACGGTTGATAATTCAGGTGCAGAAAAAGATATAAAAAGTCTTAGTAGAAAAATTGGTAGTATGGCTAAAACTAGTGCAACAGCAGTAGCTGGGATGGTTGCTGCTGCTACAACTGCAGTAGCAACTTTGGCCGGTTTGTCGGTAAAACAATATGCTGAATATGAACAATTGACTGGTGGGGTTGAAACATTATTTAAGAACAGTAGCGATAAAGTAATGGAGTATGCAAATAATGCATATAAGGCAGCAGGAATGTCTGCAAATGAGTATATGAATACTATTACAGGATTTGCAGCTTCATTATTACAAGGACTTGGTGGAGATACTGAAAAAGCTGCTAAAATAGGTAATATGGCTGTTGAGGACATGGCTGATAATGCTAATAAAATGGGGACAGCAATTGAAAATATTCAAAATGCATATCAGGGGTTTGCAAAGCAAAATTATACCATGTTAGACAACTTAAAGCTTGGTTATGGTGGTACAAAAGAAGAAATGCAAAGGCTTCTTGTAGATGCTCAAAAGCTTACTGGTATTAAATATGATATAAGTAATTTTAGCGATATAATAGAAGCTATTCATGCAATACAAAATGAAATGGGCATAACTGGAACAACAGCAAAGGAAGCTGCTTCTACGATTGAAGGTAGTTTGAGTATGACTAAGTCTGCATGGACTAATTTATTAACTGGTATGGCTGATGATAATGCTGATTTTGATAAGCTAGTAGATAATTTAGTTAATAGTGTGGGGACTTTAGGGGAAAATTTATTGCCAAGAATAGAAATTGCTATAAATGGTATTGGAAAATTAATTGATAAATTACTTCCATCAATTATTAATAAAATACCGGAATTAATAAGTTCTATATTACCTGGAATGGTACAAGCGGGAATTAATGTAACTTCTTCACTTGTAAATGGTATTGTTGAGTCATTACCAATGCTCTTAGAGATAGGGTTACAAGCCTTGACAACATTAGGGAAAGGTATAGCAAAGAATTTACCTACCTTAATACCAACTATAGTTAACTTAATGGTTTCTATGTGTGACATGATAATTGAAAATTTACCTTTGATAGTAGATGTAGCAATAGATATTATACTAGCCTTAGTACAAGGATTAGTTAGTGCTTTGCCTACGTTAATTGCAGAGGTTCCTAGGATAATAAATAGTTTTGCGAATGCTATATACAATGCGTTGCCTCAAATACTAATGGCAGGTGTTCAAATTATAGGAATGCTTATTAAAGGATTAATTGAATCTATACCAACACTAGTTGCTAATATTCCACAGATAATAATGGCTATAGTAAATGTATTTACCTTAATGAATTGGGCTAGTATTGGTAAGAATTTAATAACTGGTATTGGTAATGGAATTAAATCTATGGTATCTAATATAGGTACAGTTGCTAAGTTTACGGCTGAAAGTGTTGTAAATGGAATAAAAGGGATATTTGCCTCAGGAGGAAGTATTGGTAGGAACTTAATAAGTTGGGTTACTAATGGTATAAGTAGTTCAGTAGGGAATTTGGTACAAGCTGCAAAAAATGTTGCAATAAGTGCAATTCAAGGGTTGAAGAATATATTGAGCTGGGATAGTGCAGCTAGTATTGGTAAGAATCTTATACAAGGTCTTTGGAATGGTATTTCTAATATGGGTGGCTGGATAATGGATAAAATAGGAGGCTTTGCTAGTAATATAATTGGTGGAATTAAAGATTTCTTTGGGATACATTCACCTTCTCGTGTAATGAGAGATTTGATAGGTACTAACATAGTAAAAGGTATTGGTGTGGGTATTGATATAGAGACTCCTAATTTAGAAAAAGATATTGATGCAAACATGAAGGATTTATTAAATAAAATGAACAGCACAGTAGATTATGAAACTGCTAGAACTACAGCTAGAGTAGTAGCAGAGAATACTGTTAATGTAGAAAACACTAATAGTGCTAGTAAAAATTATAATCCAAGTTTTAATATTATCGCTAAAGTTTCTGTACCATTAGATAGTGAAGTTATTGCAGAGGTAACAACTCCAATGGTTATAGAAAATATAAGCGAGGATCAGAATAGTTATAGTGTATCAAGGGGAGGAAATTAGATGGCGGAATTTATTGTATTCAATAATAAGAATAGTTATAAAGATTTTAAAATTAAGTTACTAAATGAAGTTATAATTCCTTTCCCTAATAAACGTATGAATCCTATAAGTATAGATGGTTCTGATGGTGATTTATATGAAGATTTAGGTGGTTATGATGATATAGTTATTCCAGTAAATTTAGATATCTTAGATGAGAAAATAATAAAAAACAGATATAGAAGTATTAAAAGATGGCTCAATCAGATAGAGGATAATAAATTAATGTTTTCTACTGATTTCGGTTATGTTTATAAGGTCAAAAAAGTTGAAGTACCTAATAATTTTAAGACTGTATTTAATGGATTAGGTGAAGCCAATATAAATTTTATATGTGATCCATACACTTATGATATAGATGGTGTACATGAAATTTCCTTACCTTCAACATTATATAATTATGGAGACGTATCTAAACCTATTTACCGTATAAAAGGTGAAGGTATGCTTAATTTATATGTTAATGATAATCTAATTAAATTAAACATAGGACAAGAGATACTTATTGATACGGATCTAGAACTTATTTATAGAGAAGGAGCTATTGAGAATAATAGAAAAACTGGTAAGTGGGAAGATTTATATCTTAAGCCTGGGGAGAATAAATTTAATTGGAGTGGTAATTTTAATATTACAGTTATTCCAAACTGGAGGTGTTTATAATGTCTATAGAGTTTTATAATCCAGATAATAATGACTTTGAATCTGATGGTAATGTTACATTAAGGCCTAATAAAGCATTATTTAAAATTAAGCTAAATGGAATTTGTGAAGTAGAGTTATCACATCCATGTGATAAAGAAGGTAGATGGAAGTTTTTAAGAAATGATGGAATTATTAAAGCACCAACTCCTTATTCTAATGGTCAGTTATTTCACGTTTATAGTATTAAAAAGAATATGATAGGGGGGGTAAATGTAAAGGCCAGACATATATTCTTTGATTTAAATAAAAGTCTTATTTTAGATAATAGAGCTGAGAATAAAACATGTCAAGAAGCATTAGATATAATCCTTAATGGAACTAAATTTAGTGGTAAATCTAATATAAGAAAGTTAGCAACAGCGTATTTTGTAAAAATGAATAGGGTTGCTGCTATTAATGGAAATACTGATAATACACTTATTTCTAGGTGGGGTGGCGAGATATTCTTAGACAATTATAATATAACTGTAAATGATCATATTGGTGGTGATTATGGAGCTTATATAAACTATGGCAATAATATGTTAGAGCTAGGTTTAGAAGATAATGAGGATAATGTAATAACAAGAGGTTATCCTGTAGCCTATAATGGAAGAATGCTTCCGGAAAAATATATAGATAGCCCACTAATAAACAAGTACAGAGAAATTAAAGAGGACTTTGTAGAAATGTCCGATTTAAAGCTAAAAGAAGATTCTAGTGATGGTGAAGGATTTGACACTGAAGAAGAGCTTTATGAAGCTATGAGAAACAGGATGAAAGAGTTAAACGATGGTGGACTTGATAAGCCAACTGTAACAGGTACTACAAAAGTTGCTCCTTTAGAAAACACTACTAAATATAAGTATGTCAAGGGATTAGTTAATATTGGACTAGGGGATACAATATCAATATATCATAATAAGTTAGATATTGATTTTGCATCACGCTGTATAGGATATACATGGAACATACTAACAAGGAAGTATGAGACTGTAGATGTGGGAGAATTTAAAGAAAGCTTCTTTAATAAGCAGACTGATGTTAGAAATAAAGTAGAAAGTATTTTAAATGGTGATGGTAGCGTAAAAGCAAATGAAATACAAGGATTTTTAGATGCTACAAAAGCTAAATTGAAAGCTCAAAAAGAGATAGGACAATTACAAGATGTAAGAGCATTTATATGGGAAGACTTAGATCCTAATTCACCTACATATGGCTGTATGATTGGAGGAAGTGCTGGAATACAAATTAGTCAACAAAGAACACCAGACGGAAAGGATTGGGATTTTACTACTGCTATAACAGCAGAAGGGATAATGGCAGACAAGATAGTTGGTAGACTGTTTTCCTCCAAGAATGGAATGACAAAAATATGGATGGAAACTGGTACATTTGAAAGTGAGCTACCTGATGGCAGTAAAATAGTTATAAGTCCAAAGGAAGGTTTTTATAATAAGTTTGGTGATAGTAAACGAGAATATCATCATTTAAGTTACAGTGGTTATGTTACCTTACCTGATTTACCTGAAGGACAAGGAGGTATTACTAGTGTAGAAGTGAGTCTTCCTGATGAATTTAAAGGGAAGAATCCTACAATAACAGTTTCTGTTAGGAATGTAGAATTATATTCTACTAGTGGAAGTAGTTTGTGGTGTGTTAGATATTGGAATTGCAGGGGCAGTGTAAATAATAATAAGGCAACAATAAGTGGAATGTTATCTTATGGAAATCCAGAAGAACATAGAATAATTTATAAAAATAGTTACTTAACTATAGCATACACAGTAGTAGCGTAGGAGGTGTTGTAATGCCTAATATAGAAGAAATGCAGAGAAAAATGACTTTATTTTATAGTAAGCAGACTAAAGAAATAAAATGTGTGGCAACAGGCATACAAGATATAAATTACTTTGGAGAAAACAAAGTTGATTTTGAAATAATATATGATTACTTAGTTGTAGATAAGGATGATTATATATTTGATAATATACATCTATTTAAGGTTGAAAATGGTAGAGCAGTTCTTAAGGTAATTCCTGAAACTATAGATTACAGTAAATATATGTAAGGAGGTAATTATGAAATTTCTAAGGAAAATTAATTTAGAGATTGATAAAGATATATATAATCCTATACAGGTTAAACAGAGTGATAATGCAAGGTACTTATTATTTAGAATACTAGATAATGGAGTACCTTTTTCATTGGAAAATAAAACTGTACGGTGTTTTGGTAAAAAACCAGATGGCAAAGAGATATATAATGATATGTCTATAACTAATGCTACAAAAGGTGAATGCGAATTAAGACTTACAAGTGGTGCTTTATCTGCTCCAGGTATATTACAATTAGAGATCGAAATAAAAGAAAACGAGGATATTTTATCAACTTTTTTACTTGATGTAGATGTTAAAAGGTCTTTACGTTCTAATAGTAGTATAGAAAGTACAAATGAATTTACTGCTCTTGAAAATGGAATTATAAAGCTAGATGAGTGGGACAAGTATTTTAAAGAAACAAGTGGTCAAATAGAACAGAAATATACTACAGAATTAAATAATGTTAAGTCGTCCTTGGAAGAAAATACGAAATATTTAAATGATATAACGATAAATGCTATGTGTCCACCAGTAGGGTTTGATTTAATCCCTTGCAGAATTGATGGAGTTACAGATGATTGGGATGCTGTAAAAAGATTATTTGATTTTATTAAGCAAATAGGTGGGGGAAGTATACTTTTTCCTTATACAGGAAAAGACTTACTTGTATCGAAAGAGTTACAAATTAAAGCGTCTAATTTAACATTGGATATTAGGTGTAATATAAGAACAACATCTACAAGTAAAAGAAGCTTACTTAAGATAGAGGCTGATTCACTAATTAATCCTATTAGAAATGTAACTATAAGAGGTAATGGGGCTATATTAGATGGCAACGGATCAAATATGGTAGATTATATATATAGTGAATCTGACAATAAATATAATACTTTTTTTGCTTGGGGAGTTCACAACTTAATTATAGAGGGTGTGATTTTCGCAAACGGATTGGTTAACTGTTGTAATTTAATAGGTTGTAAGGACTTTAAAGTTTACAATTGTAAGTTCTATGGTTCTATTCATGATAATGGTTTTCAAACGGCTTCAAATCCCAAAGGAATAGGGCTATATAATCCAAATGATATAGATAGTTATACAAATGGATTAATTGAGAATTGTGAATCATTTAATAATTGTGATTTAGGTTTTACATCATTTCAATCTCCACATGTAATATTTAAAAATTGTGTATCTTATAATAATGGCAATTATGCAACATCATATGGAAGGGGGGGAGGATTTAGTGCAGAAGTTGGAACATTAACACCTCGATATGATATGGAAGTTATATATGAAAATTGTAAGGCGTATGAGAATGTTGGCTATGGTTATTATATAGATATGGATGGGGTAGAATTAAAGAACTGTAAAGCAGAAGGTACAAAGCATACAAAAGAAGCAGATGCGACTCAAAGGTATGGAAATGGAATAACTGTTTTATCAAGTAGAAAAAATATTAAAATTACGGGAGATTTCAAATCTAATGAGAAACACGGAATAAGAATATTATCTTTACAAGGAGACGATAATTCAATTAAGAATGTTTATATAAAAGCTAATTGCAATGAGAATGGATTATGCGGATTAAGTGGTCAAGGAATAAATTATTGTGAATTGAATGGGGTATATGAAAATAATAAAGAACATGGAATTAAAATAGAAAACATTGAAAACTATGGATTAAAGAAAAGTAAGGTAATACTAGGAGTAATTAAGTGTATTAATAATGGACTAGCTGGAGTATACTTATCAGGGCATGATGAAGTGTATTTAGAAGATGTATATGCATTTAAAAACAGGCAACTTTCCAGCAGTGGCTCTAATATAGTAATATTTAATGGTAATTATGTATGTGGAAATAATGTAAGAACTTATAAAGGAGATAGTTTGACATTAACAATCGGAATACAAATTTATACAATGGGTAAGTCAAAATTATTTAATATTTGTGGTGATTTTGGGCAATCAGCTAACTTGCAAGATTCATCTACAACTAAAATAGGCGTATATAATGGTAATATTGCAGATTTAAGCTCATCTGATTCTATTGAGCAGATTATTATAAAAATAAATACTATACTAGACAGGCTTAGAAATTCAAATATAATAAATAGTTAATTTATGGTACAATTAAATTATTATTTAAATGGAGTTGTTTCGATTGTTAAA
>OATY01000321.1_pt1 | contig 12719 bp, 3 predicted proteins | sample 1476101 | NCBI WGS metagenome assembly OATY01 (sample SAMEA2579994, study PRJEB22360) | human gut metagenome
AGAAAACCCTTATTTTATGCATATGTGGAGATAATTCCTCATATCTAGAAAATTCGGTTTATCTTGTTTAGAAATATAAAATTTATTTTAATTATTTCAGGAATTTCTATTTACAATTAGTTTATAAATTGTTATTATATTAATATCTTAATGAATAGTATGTGAACGTGTGTCATAAACCATTCATGAAACAAAAAATGTATGAATAAGGCATTTAATGTTTTCTTTATAAGAGAGAAAGGGGTTCATAGTTTCTATGAATAAGGTTTTTAAAGTCGTTTATAGCAAATCTAAAGGCTGCTATGTAGTAGTACCTGAAACTGCTAAAAATAATAACGGCAAGAAAAAAGTATTAGCTAGCGTATTGGCTGGCTTGGCTGTAGCTGGCGCTATGGGCGGTATTGCGCCTCAACAAGCTATGGCTGATGCGGATTATGGCAATAGTCATGTTAATGTTTGGGCTAATACGGCTCCAGATGGTAGCAATGGCAAAAATGATGCAGGTCAAAACTCTATCGTTGTAGGGTATCAAAATACAACAGACCACATAGCCGGTAATGATGGCAAGGTAGCGATTGGTGCTAAAAACTCAGCAACTGGCAATTCCGCTATGGCGATGGGTAACCGAAACGTTGCAAACGGTGGTGCAGCTACAGCTATCGGTGCTGGTAATGAATCGACTGCAGCTACAACACTTACGGTAGGTAATAAAAATAATGCGAATGCAGAAAATGCTATCGCTATTGGTGCGTACAATAATCAAAATTGGACACATGGTTCTTGGCAAACAACACCTAAACCAGCTGGTGCTTATTCATTAGCAATTGGTAACTTTAATGATGCTTTAGGTAGTCGTGCTACTGCAGTAGGTGCTTTCAATACAGCTAAAGGCGAATGGGCTACGGCTATTGGTGCGTCTACAGTAGCAAGCGGTAATGGTGACGTAGCAATCGGTGATACATCTAAAACGAATGCAACCGGTGTTGGTCATGCCGTAGCTGTAGGCTGGCATGCTGAAACTGGTGCTGCTAATGCAGTGGCTGTAGGTCCTAGCGCATTAGCTAGTGGTAAAAATTCCGTATCTGTTGGTACCAATAATAACTCTCGTGTGCAAGACACAGTTACCATGGGTCAAGACAATGATGCGAAAACAATGGGCGGTATCGCCATTGGTAAAAACAACATGGTGGACTCCACAAATGGTGGAACAAACTTTGCAGAAACTGCAGATGAAAACTCCCAAATCGCTATCGGTCGTGACAATACAGCAACTCACTTAGATACAATTGCTATTGGTCGTGAAACACATGCAACTGGATCTGGCGCAACTGTAATCGGTGCACGTGCTGAAGCATCTGGTAATAACTCTATTGCTATCGGTCAAAGTGGTAAAAATTCCCCTAGAGTTATCGCTTCTGGTGAAAATACAATTGCCGTAGGTATGCAATCTCAAGCTGCAGGTGCATCTGGCATCGCAATCGGTGCTGCTTCTAACTCTACTGGTGACTATGCAGTTGCTATGGGTCGTCTTTCCAGAGCAAGTGCAAAAAATGCGACTGCTTTAGGTAACGAAGCAAGAGCGACATTTGAAACAGGCGTTGCACTTGGTTCTAACTCTATTACTACATCTGATAAAGGTGTTGTGGGTTACAACCCATCTGATTTACATAACCGTAAATACACTAACTTACAAGGTAATGTACAAACTGCAACAAATGCTGCTGTATCCATCGGTGCTGATGAAAATATGACTCGTCAATTGACAGGTCTTGCTGCTGGTACTGCAGATACTGATGCTGTTAACGTAGCTCAATTGAAAAACGTTGGTGTTGCTGTAACTGGTAACACTGGTTCTAGTGACTTCTTGACTGACGGCGGTAAATTGAACGTTCGTGGTGAAGGTCGTGTATCTGTAGCTGCTAGCGATGATGGTGCTAAGGATTCCAAATTAACTTTGAAATTCGACGACACTAACTTGGTAAAAGCTGGTAGAAACGTAACTGTTGATACATCTGTTACTGATGGTAAAACTACTTACACAATCAACGCTGCTGATACTGCTGCTAAATATGACTTCTTAACAAATGCAAAAGCTAACGGTGGCAACTTAGACGGCACTGCAAAACCTGCAACTGTAGCAAGTGGTAATACTGTCAACTACGCAGCTGGTAAGAACTTAACAATTAAACAAGAAATTAACCAATCTATTGGTGAACAAACATATACATACTCTTTAAATAGCGATCTTGGTGGCATTACTTCTATCACTAACAATGGTGGTACTACAATGCACTTTGATGGTGATAACATCAGCATCACTGGTGGTAACTTGGATCTAGGTGGCAATAACATCACTAATCTTAAATCTGGTGGCGATGTAAACAACAATGCTGCTAACATTGGCGATGTTGTTCGTATTTCTAAAGCGAACGACTTGCATGTAGCTCCTACAGCAGGGACTAATAACAATGTGGCTGAATACACTGTAGATGCTAACAAAAAGGTTACATTAACTTACCAAGATGGTAATGGTAAAACTGTTAACGGCCCTAAAGCAGTTATCGACTTGAGCGGTTTGAAAACTGGCGACATGAGCTCTTTCAACGTGAAATCTACTGCTACAGAAGGTAAAGTGGCACAAGGTTCTGCTGGCGTTCAAGAAATCCGTGACGGCAAAACTGTGGAAATGCAAGCCGGCAAAAACATGACCATTAAACAAACTAATAAAAATGGTAATGCAGCTGTTGAATTTGCATTGAACAAAGACATCGATTTGACTCCAGATGGGTCTATCAAAATCGGCGATACTAACATCACTGACAATGGTTTGACTATCAATAATGGTCCTTCCATTACAAAGACTGGCATCAACGCTGGTGATTTGAAGATTACTAATGTGAAAGCTGGCGTAAACGACAACGATGCAGTTAATGTTAGCCAATTGAAACAAGTTCGTGCTGACGAACGTCACATTAAACCTGGTGAATACGCAGTTGATAACAACGGCAAAGTAACAATGACTTACCTTGATGGTAATAACAAAGACGTTCCTAACGAAACGGCTGTTATCACAGGTATTGCTAAACAAGATCTTTCCAATATCAACAAGGGTGGCGAAACAGTCATCCAAAATCTTGCTAAAAAATCCATCGATATGGAAAATGGTAAGAATACAAAGGTTAGCAACCGTGAAATCAATGGCGTTAAAACTTTCAAAGTAGACGTTGAAGGTGATTTAAACGATATTACATCCATCACTAATAAAGGTGGCGATGGCAAAGTTGTATTTGGTGGTAACCAAACTGTAAACGTTGCAGGCGATCACAACATTAACTTGAATGCTAAAGTTGGTGACATCACTGGTTTAACTAACGTAACTTTGGATGCCCCTGACTTCGCTAAAAAAGGTCGTGCTGCTACTGAAGAACAATTGAACATTGTTAATAACAAGTTCAATAACACAGTTGGTTTGACTGGTAACACTGGTGCTACTGATTTACAAAAATTGAACAAACAAGGTGGTTTGAGCTTTGGTGTAGTTGGTGCTAACAATGGTGAGTACATTACAACAACTGCAGCTGGTAGCAACGTTGTAGCTGACTTGTCCGACAGCGCTAAAAACAAATTGAACAGCACTGTTGTAGTAGAAGGTAAAAACGCTGCGAAGGTAACTAGCAATGTAATTCAAAATGCAGATGGCAGCACAAAAACTGTATATACTGTAGATGTTAACAACGTAAAACCTACTGCAGCTTCTACTGAAAAAGTACAAGCTAAAGCAGACGTAGCTGGTTCTAGCGACAAAAACATCGCTAAAGTCGCACCTAAAGCTGGTGAAAACTTCGGTGATGCAGGCGCAACTTACGAAGTAAACGTATCCCGTAACGACGTAAAAGACGCAGCTCGTGAAGCAGTAACTGTAAATACTACAAACACAACTAACAACCCTATCACTGTTACACCTGTACAAGACGAAGCAAATCATAACACTACATACCAAGTAACATTCGATGGCGACAAAGCTGCTAAACAAATTCCTTTGACTTACAAAGCGAATGGCACAAACGAACAAAAAGTTACATTGGATAAAGGTTTGAACTTCACAAACGGTAAAAACACAACAGCTTCTGTAGATGCTGAAGGCGTTGTTAAATACGATGTGAACAAAGACTTAGTTAACATCAATTCCATTTCCAATACTACAAATGGTCCAAAAATGGAATTTGGTCCTAACTCCATTAACATCACAAATGGCCCTATCAACATGGGTGACCAAAACATCACTAACCTTAAATCTGGTGGCGATGTGATCAATAACGCTGCTAACATTGGCGACGTAAAACGTATTTCTAAAGCTAACGACTTGCACATTGCTCCAACATCTTCTGACCGTCAAGGTGAAACTACTACATCTTACGCTTACGATGCAGCAAGCAAATCTGTAACATTGAAATATAACGATGGTAACGGTGTTAACCAATCTGGTACAGTGGCAAAAATCGACTTGTCCGGTTTGGCTGATCAAATCAAAGACGGTTATTCCTTCTCTACTGACGCTAAAGGCAATGTAGTTGGTAACCATGCTGTTACACCTGTAGCAAATGGTAAAACTGTTTCTTATGCAGCAGGTAAAAACCTAACTGTTGCTCAAAATATTGATAATGCAACTGGTGAACATACTTACACATATGCATTGTCCAATGATGTTGATTTAACACCAAATGGTTCCTTGAAAATTGGTGACACTATTCTTAACAATGGTGGCTTAACAATTACAGGTGGCCCATCCGTTACTAAAACTGGCATCAACGCTGGTAACTTGAATATCACTAACGTAAAAGCTGGCGTAAATGATACTGATGCAGTTAACGTTAAACAGTTGAAAGATTCCCGTACAGTAGTTACATCTAACGATAAATCCGTAACAGTTAATAAAACTGAAAACGGCAACCAAGTTACTTATGACTTGCATGTAGCTCCAGGTGCTGCACAATCCGTATGGAATGTGAAATCCTCTGGTAATACAACTGCTGATTCCGAAACTACTGCAAAAACTATCACTGATGGTAAAACAGTTGAAATGGCAGCAGGTAAAAACTTGACTGTTAAACAAACTAGCAACAACGACGGTGCTAAAGTTGAATACGCATTGTCCGACGACATCAAAGTTGGTAACGACGGTAAAGATGGCAAAGATGGCGTAGACGGTAAAATCGGCGTAAACGGTAAAGATGGTTCCTCTGTTGTAATCAACGGTAAAGACGGCTCCATCGGCCTCAATGGTAAAGATGGTAAAGACGGTCTTTCTATGAAAGCTGAAAAAGGCCAACCTGGTGTAAACGGCAAAGACGGCATCACTCGTATCGTATACGAAGATAAAACTAACAATAAACACGAAGTTGCGACTTTGGATGATGGTTTAAAATTCACTGGTAACAATACTGATACAGTGAACAACCATAAATTGAACAGCCTTGTAAAAGTTCAAGGTGAAGGCGTAGATAAAACAACTTCTGCATCCTTCAAGAGCGCTGCTGGTAACATCAACGTAAAAGCTGATGGTACTGACACTCTCGAGCTTCAATTGAACAAAGATTTGAAAAACATCACTTCCATTAAAAACGAAGGTCCTGCTACTTTCACAATTGGCGGTAACGAATTCAAATTCGATGGCGGCAATGTGAATATGGGCGACAACAACATCACTAACCTTAAATCTGGTGGCGATGTGATCAATAACGCAGCTAATATTGGCGACGTTAACCGTATCTCCAAAGCTAACGACATTCATATCAAAGACAAAACATACACAGTGAACGCTGATAAAACAGTTACATTGGAATATGTTGATGGCAATGATAATGCAGTGAACAAAACAGCTAAGATCGACTTGAGCAACTTGCCTACAGGCGATAAAGCTGCTGTTGAAAGCGTAGTTAAAAAATCTGCTGCAGCAGGCGACACTAACATCGCTGACATCACTGTAGCTGACGGTAAACAAACTGGTGATGCAAATGCTAAATACGAAGTAAATGTTTCCCGTAATGCTGTTAAAGATGCAGCTCGTGAAGCGGTTACTGTAAATACTACGAACACTACTAACAATCCAATCACTGTTACACCTGTTCAAGATGAAACAAACCATAACACAACTTACCAAGTAACATTCGATGGCGATAAAGCTGCTAAACAAATTCCTTTGACATACAAAGCGAATGGCTCTAACGACCAAAAAGTTACATTGGATAAAGGTTTGAACTTCACTAATGGTTCCAACACAACAGCTTCCGTAGCTGCTGATGGCGTAGTTAAATACGATCTTAACAACAACGTAAACTTGACTCCATCTGGTTCCTTAACTATTGGTGATACTGTTGTTAATAACGGTGGCTTAACTATCTCCAGTGGCCCATCTGTTCTTAAAACTGGTATTAATGCTGGTAACTTGAATATCACTAACGTAAAAGCTGGCGTAAATGATACTGATGCAGTTAACGTTAAACAGTTGAAAGATTCCCGTACAGTAGTTACATCTAACGATAAATCCGTAACAGTTAATAAAACTGAAAACGGCAACCAAGTTACTTATGACTTGCATGTAGCTCCAGGTGCTGCACAATCCGTATGGAATGTGAAATCCTCTGGTAATACAACTGCTGATTCCGAAACTACTGCAAAAACTATCACTGATGGTAAAACAGTTGAAATGGCAGCAGGTAAAAACTTGACTGTTAAACAAACTAGCAACAACGACGGCGCTAAAGTTGAATTCGACTTGGCTAACGATATCAAGATTGGTAATGATGGCAAAGACGGTAAAGATGGCGTTGATGGTAAAATCGGCGTAAATGGTAAAGATGGCTCTGCTGTTGTAATCAACGGTAAAGACGGCTCCATCGGCCTCAATGGTAAAGACGGTAAAGATGGTCTTACTATCCGCGGTGCTAATGGTCAAGACGGCGTAAATGGTACAAACGGTACTAACGGTATCACTCGTATCGTATACGAAGACAAAAACAACAACAAACACGAAGTGGCTACTACTGATGACGGCTTGAAATTCACTGGTAATAACACTGATGTTGTAAACAAAAACAAATTGAACAGCCTTGTTAAAGTTCAAGGTGAAGGCGTAGATAAAACAACTTCTGCATCCTTCAAGAGCGCTTCTGGTAACATCAACGTAAAAGCTGATGGTACTGATACTCTCGAAGTTCAATTGAACAAAGATTTGAAAAACATCACCTCCATTAAGAACGATGGTCCTGCAACTATGACAATTGGCGGCAACGAATTCAAATTCAATGGCGGCAACGTGAACATGGGTGGCAACAACATCACTAACCTTAAATCTGGCGGCGATGTAATCGATAACGCAGCTAACATTGGCGACGTAACTCGTATTTCCAAAGCTAACGACTTACACATTGCACCAACTAAATCTGATCGTGCAGGTGAAACTACTACATCTTATTCTTATGATGCAGCAGACAAATCCGTTACATTGAAATACAACGATGGTAATGGTGCTAACCAAACTGGTACAATCGCGAAAATCGACTTATCTGGTTTGGCAGATCAAATCAAAGACGGCTACTCCTTCTCCACAGATGCGAAAGGTAATGTAGTTGGTAACCACGATGTAACAGCAGTAGGCAACGGTAAAACTGTATCCTACGCAGCAGGCGATAATTTGACAATTACTCAAAATATCGATAATGCAACTGGTGAACAAACTTATACATATGCATTGTCTAATGACATCAAAGTTGGTAACGACGGTAAAGATGGTAAAGACGGTGTTGACGGTAAAATCGGCGTAAACGGTAAAGATGGTTCCGCTGTTGTAATCAACGGTAAAGATGGTTCCATCGGCCTCAATGGTAAAGACGGCAAAGACGGTCTTACTATTAAAGGTGCTAACGGTCAAGACGGCGTTGACGGTAAAAACGGTCAAGACGGCATGACTCGTATCGTATACGAAGACAAAAACAACAATAAACACGAAGTGGCAACTACTGACGACGGCATGAAATATGCTGGCGACAATGGTCAAACTGACTCCACTAAAGTTATCGCTAAGAAATTGAACCAAACATTGGATATCACTGGCGGTGCGGACAGCACTAAATTGACTGAAAACAACATCGGCGTGAACAACGTAGATGGTAAATTGAAAGTTCAATTGTCCAAAGAAGTTAACTTGACTCCAGCAGGTTCCTTAACAATTGGCGATACTAAGATCACTGATGGTGGTTTAGTAATCAACAATGGTCCATCCATTACTAAAGGTGGCATCAATGCTGGTGACTTGAACATCACTAACGTGAAAGCTGGCGTAAATGACACTGACGCAGTTAACGTAAAACAATTGAAATCCGCTAAGACAGAAGTTAAAGCTGGTGACAACGTAACAGTTGATAAAACAATTGGTGCTGATGGTCAAAACATTTACACAGTAAATGCAAAAGCAACTAACCTTGGCGATGCTGAACTTAACTACACAGCTAACGGCGGTGCTAAACAAAAAGTTAAATTGTCCGAAGGCTTGAACTTCGTTGACGGTAACTACACTAAAGCTTCCGTTGATGCAAACGGTGTTGTTAAATACGACGTAACACTTGGTAAAGTGAAAGACGGCGTTGACGGCAAACCAGGCGTAGATGGTGAAAATGGTATCGCAACAGTTAAAACTGTAGTAGATACAATCAACAACTCCGGTTGGAAAGGTGACGTTACTGGTAACACAGTAGGCGATCACAGTGCAACAATCGTAAAACCTGGCACAACTGTAAACTTCGGTGCAGGTAAAAACTTAACTGTTGAACAAATCGTTAATGCTGTAACAGGTGACCATACTTACAACTATGCATTGTCCGACGATATTAAAGTTGGTAATGATGGTAAAGATGGTAAACCAGGTGTTGACGGTAAGATCGGTGTAAACGGTAAAGACGGCTCTGCTGTTGTAATCAACGGTAAAGATGGCTCTATCGGCTTGAATGGTAAAGACGGTAAAGATGGTCTTACTTTCAAAGGTGCTAACGGTCAAGACGGCGTAGACGGTAAAAACGGTACTAACGGTATGACTCGTATCGTTTACGAAGATAGCAACAACAACAAACACGAAGTTGCTACTACTGATGACGGCTTGAAATTCACTGGTAACAACGAAAGCGTGGTAAACAAAAACAAACTTAACTCCACAGTTAAAGTTAAAGGTGAAGGCGTTACTGAAGAGCAAGAAAAAACATTTGAATCTGCTGCAGGTAACATCGCTGTAACTGCTGATGGTAACGATACTTTGAACATTCGCTTGAATAAAAACATCAAAGGCATCGACTCCATCCAAACTAAGGAAATCCACTTAGGTACACCTGATAATTACACAACAATTAAGAAAGATGGGGACCGCATTAAATACGGTGACAAAACATTCGCTAACACTGACGATATCTGGACAATCCAAGCTAATGGCACAGATGTTCCAGCTAACGGCGGTAAAGTAAATGTTAAAGGTGCTGACGGTATCACAGTATCCAAATCTGCTAATGGCGAAATGACAATTAGCGGTGCTGGCCTTGGTACAATGAACAGCTTCAACGTTAAATCTTCTGGTAATACTACTGCTGATTCTGAAACAGCAGCTAAGAAAATTACTGATGGTAAAACTGTTGAATTCTCCGGCGGTAAAAACCTCACTGTAAAACAAACTAGCGACGAACGGTGCTAAAGTAGAATATGCATTGAGCAACAATGTAGATCTTACTAATAAAGGTTCCGTAACAATTGGCGATACTAAGATCACTGATGGTGGCTTGGTAATCAACAACGGCCCATCCGTAACTAAAGACGGCATCAATGCTGGTAATAAACAAATTACTAACGTTGAAGACGGTGTAAACGATACTGATGCGGTTAACGTACGTCAATTGAAAGCAGCTAAAACTAACCTTGTTGACGGTCAAAACACTAAAGTGACTGGCGACGGTTCTAAAGCTAACCCTTACAAAGTTAATGTTGAAGGCGATTTGAACAAAATCACTTCCATCACTAACAACGAAGGCGATGGCAAATTAGAATTCAAAGGTGACCAAGTAGTTAACGTAGCTGGCGACAACACAATCAAGCTTGATGGTAAAACTGGTGATATCACTGGCTTAACTAACAAAACTCTTGATTCCGCTGACTTCGCAACTAAAGGTCGTGCAGCAACTGAAGAACAATTGAAACTTGTTCAAGAAGAAGCAGCTAAAAAATCTACTGAAAAAGTACAAGCTAAAGCTGATGCTAATAACATCGCCAAAGTAGCTCCTAAAGCTGGCGATACATTCGGTGCAGCTGGTGCAACATACGAAGTATCTGTAGATAAAAATGACGTTAAAGATGCAGCTCGTGAAGCAGTTACTGTAACAGGTGACAACAAAGCGATCACTGTAGACGTTCAACCAAATGCTACTAACCATACAACTAACTACCAAGTTAACTTCAATGGTAACGAAGCAGCTAAACAAATTCCATTGACTTACAAAGAAAATGGTGGCAACGCTAGAACAGTAATGTTATCTGATGGTTTAGACTTCTCTAACGGCGTAAATACTACTGCTCACACTGATGCGAACGGTAAAGTATCCTTCGACGTAAAAGGTGACCTCACTAACATCACTTCCATTTCCAATAACTCCAATGGTCCTAAAGTATCCTTCGGTGGCGATACTGTAAATATCACTGGTGGCAACCTCAACATGGGTGGCAACAAAGTTACTAATGTTCAACGTGGCACTAATGATACTGATGCAGTAAACGTTAAACAGTTGAAAGACTCCCGTACTACATTGACATCTGATGACCAATCCGTAGTATTGAAGAAAACTGAATCTGCTGATGGCGGCTTAAACTATGACCTTTCCGTAAAAGGCGCAGTTGACCCTCGCGTTGATCAATTGAACGAAGAAATCGGCCGTGTAGGTGCTCAAGGTGCAGCATTGTCCGCATTGAAACCTATGCAATACGATCCATTGGAACCAACTCAAATCATGGCTGGTTATGGTAACTACCGTGGTAACTCCGCGATTGCAGTGGGCGTAGCTCATTACAAAAACGAGTCCACAATGTTCCATGGCGGCTTGTCCTGGGCTGGCGGTTCTAGCCACATGATGGCAAACGCTGGTGTAACTTGGAAAGTTGGTAACAGAGATGCTGAAGCAGCTGTAGCAGACCGCTACCGCAAAGGCCCTATCAGCTCTGCATACGCAGTACAAACTGAAATGGCAGCAATGAAAGCTCAAAACGCCGGATTAAAAGGTGAAGTATCTGACTTGAAATATGAAAACGAACAAATTAAAGCTCAAAACGCTGGTCTACAAAGTGAAGTAGAAGTATTGAAAGCTCAAATGGCTGCAATGATGGCGAAAATGGGTATGTAATTTAGTTAGCAAATGGATACAACTGGTACGGGTTCCTTCGGGAGCCCTCAACCAGCACATTAATTCGACTATGAAAAGAGGAATAGATATGAAAAAATCTACAATGCTTGCTTTCACAGCGGCACTTTTAATGAGCGCAGCATCCATCACTGGTCACGCAGCAAGCGCACCAACATATGATGATAACTTGATCTTGCCAAACCCTGCATCCGCACCTGGTTTGAGCAATGTTGTATTGGTACCTGTGGCTAGCCCACAAGTAGTACAATCTCTTCATGATTACGTGAAAGCATGGGAAAATGCTGAACAAAAAATCGCGTTAGCAAAAGCTAAACGCGACAATCATGAACAATTGACTAAAGCTGATAAAAAATGGTTGCATTCCAAAGATAAACATAACTATGCTGATTACTTCCGTACACATTCTTTAGGTCGTGTACATGGCTTTGAAACAGCTTTAAATTGGAACGGTGAAAACCGCAACAAAAACGAATACGAATACTTTGAAACACCTAAATACAATGAAAAAGATGGCTTCGTAAATAGCTATGGTTACAACGTATTGCGTGGCATGGTAGATCGTGTTAACGAAGTTGTACAAAAGCAAAAACAAGTAGGCGGTCCTATGACTGACGACGAAGCACAAGCATTAGAAGATGCAATCTTGGATATCCTTGCGCAAGAGCAAGAACATGTATCTAACGAAGAACTTCGTCACTACATGAACGAAACAATCTGGTTCGCAGCTAAACAAACAGTTAAAAATAAAGCTAGTGAAGAACCTAAAATGGAAGATGAACACACTGTAGATCTTCGCGAAGCAATCAATCGTCCAGCTAACCAAGAAACTAAAAAAGTAGACTTGCGCGCTGCGATTCAATAATAAGGTTTGTAAATTTAACTATAAATCATTAATACACTGAGAGCTCGGCATAAACGATATACAATGAATTAGGAAGATGATGTGTGACGCACAGTGTATATAATGAACAACTACATATGGCCCTCATACGGCGATTGTTTGAGGGCCTTGATGTACCCTGGCCCCCGACTAGGGCACACAATCCTTATGCAAAACGACGCCATCCGAAAGGATGGCGTTGTTTTTTTGCGTTTATGGATTGTTTTCTATACTTATATGCCCCAATAATTGTACAAATGTAAACAATTATAAAATAATAGACCAATTATATTAACTACCTTTTTCTACACATTTATGAAGAAACGCTTGTTTGCTGTATTTAAACTTCATCTAATTTAGAATGTTTATATATATAAGATGAAGATGATCTT
>OATY01000324.1_pt1 | contig 12544 bp, 8 predicted proteins | sample 1476101 | NCBI WGS metagenome assembly OATY01 (sample SAMEA2579994, study PRJEB22360) | human gut metagenome
AACCTACGCGACGAGTATCTATGAGAGGCTCTAGACGTTGGTCTTGGAGCTGTTCACCATGGTCTCGAAACGCTCGCGGACCTGAGGAACATCCATACCAACAATCACCTGGAATGCCTTGCCCTTACGAACAATACCCAGGGCGCCAGCGCTCTTGAACTCTGCATCCGAGGTGTTGACCAGAGACTCATCAGCCACGGAGACACGCAGGCGGGTTGCGCAGTTGTTCACGGTGGTGATGTTGTCTGCGCCACCGAGCAGCTCAAGGAAGCCAGCCGCGCGGGGTGCGTACAGGTCGGCGTCTTCGGCGGCGACAGCTGCTGCGCCGCCGTTCTTCTCAGCGGCCTTAGCTGCCTTGTACTCTGCCTTGCTGTAGAGCTTGGTCTCGCCGCCGTCCTCTTCACGACCAGGGGTCTTGAAGTCGAACTTCAGAATCATGAAGCGGAAGATCAGGAAGTACAGGACGGTGAAGCACAGGCCCACACCAATCTGCATGAGGTAGGTGCCGGAGTGGTTGGACCACAGCGGAATCCAGTTCTGGAACAGGAAGTCCAGCAGACCACCACCCATGTAACCGACCAGACCCAGCTGGTACATGATTGCTGCCATGGATGCTGCCAGGAAAGCGTGGACCAGGAACAGCGGGGGTGCCAGGAACAGGAAGGTGAACTCGAGGGGCTCGGTGATACCGATCAGAATCGCGGTGAGGCAGACGGGAATCATCAGAGCGAGAACTTCCTTGCGCTTCTCGGGACGAGCAGTGGTGTAGAACGCTGCTGCAATACCGATGGGTGCGAAGACCTTGGAGTTACCGTGCAGTGCGAAGCCACCACCGGGGAACAGTTCCTTCAGGGGCTTGTTGCTCTTAGCAAACTCGGTCAGGTGAGTCGGCCAGTCCTTAGCAATACCGTTCGGGGTGACAACGTTACCGAAGACGAACGGGGAGTAGATGAAGTGGTGCAGACCGGTCGGAATCAGGAAGCGCTCGAGGAAGGTGTAAACCCACACACCGATAGCGCCGGATGCGATGAAGAAGCCCTGCAGGGAGGAGATGCCGTGCTGAGCGTAGGGCCACAGCCAGGAGAACAGGAATGCCACGGGCATCATCAAGAAGAAGCATGCACCGTACACGAACTGGGAACCCTGGAAAATACCGAGGAAGTCGGGCAGCTTCTTGTCGAACCAGCGGTTGTGAGCCCACACCACGATTGCGGAGATGATGATGGCACCGAAGATACCGGTGTCCATGGTCTTGATACCGGCAATCATCTTCAGACCGGTACCTGCCGCGCTCTTAGAGATGTCGGTGGTGTAGTCCAGGTCGAAGAAACCGGTGCCGCCCTTGCCCCATACCTTGAGCATGGTGCCAACGAAGTAGTTGAAGGTCAGGTAGACCATGGCAGCTTCCATCACTGCACGTGCGTTAGCGGTCTTTGCCAGTGCAATAGGCAGACCAATCACGAAGAGCAGTTCCATCTGGTTGAAGACGGTCCATGCGCCGGACTCCCAAACAGACCAGAAGTGGTTCCAGGGGCTGTTCTTATCTGCGGCGAGGGGAATCAATTCGCCGTTCTGTGCAATGATCGCAATACCGACCGCAAGGCCAGCAAATGCGAAGAGAAGCACGGGTGCCAGCATGGCAGAGCCGAACCTCTGTACTTTTTCCATCATGAGGCTATATGCCCTTTCGGGTTGTCGAGTGAGCGGGCGCATGGAGCGGGCGGTCTTTGCCCGCCAGGGCTATCGCATCTTTATAAACACCATTGAAAGTGTATGAGATACACACCACACGACTGCGCGCGCTAAATGCCGAATGTGTTTTAGACAGAAATAATAATGCCACTTCACTCCGAGTGGTAGGCACCCGAAGAGCAGTTCTGAAAGAGTTTTTCACAACCTGAAACATATCCCGGCACCGGGTAAAAATACTGGGGAATAATCGGATTTTTCGCCTATCTGCCAAGGCACAGAGTCGATAGCATAAACATACTCGCGCAATCGGAGACCGTCCTCCACCGTTCAGAGCATCCACCGAGAGAATCATCCGGCGCGCCCCCGTATCCTTACCCGAAACTCAATCGAAACTTATATATATGCGTTTCCTCACCCTCAACACCCACAGCTGGTGCGAAATCCATCAGATTGACAAGATTCGCACCCTCGCGCAGTTCATCGTTGATCAGCAGGTGGACGTTATCGCCCTGCAGGAAGTCAACCAGCTCACCTCCACCCCCGTGGTGCAGGAGCCCCTCAACTACTGCGGTGGCGCAAGCATCCCAGTCCGCGAAGATAACTACGCTCTACTCCTCGTACGCGCGCTGGAGGCACTCGGCGCTCACTACGAGTGGACCCTCACCGAAACTCACCTCGGTTGGGAGCGCTACGACGAGTGCGTGGCCATCCTCTCGCGCCTACCGATTCGCGGCATCAGGCCCATCGAGATGTCTCCCGACTACACCTACTTCCAGGTGCAGCGTCGAGCCGCACAGGCCGCCCTCATCGAGACCCCCTCCGGTCCTTTCTGGTGCGCCACCACCCACATGTCCTGGTGGGACTTCGACGGCGAGCCCCTCTTCGCTCAGGAGTTCATCCGACTCTCGCACGCTCTGGCAGAATGCGCCCTCACCGCGCCCGTATTGCTCGGCGGCGACTTCAACTCCGCCGCCCACCTGCCTGACGAGGGCTACGCTTTCGTAACCTCCACCGGCCTGATCGACACCCGCACCATCGCTAAGCACGCCGAAGGCGAGAACACCGTCCACCGCGAAATTGCCGGTTGGGAAGGCTCTTCGGACGCCAAGCGCATCGACTTCGTCTTCGCTGATCGCATGGTCGACGTGGCATCCCACGCGGTCGTCTTCCGAGATAACTCCCCCGAGGCGATTTCTGACCACAGCGGTCTGCTCCTGGAGATTGACCCCGCAAGCTGGGCACCGGAGAGCGTCCTGAAGCCCCTCGACCAGCTGTCTTAAAGACCCCAAGCCTTAACAGCCCTCACCCCAGCAGGGCAACCCACACAACACTCATCTACCCCAAAGGAGGGAACCCCCATGACGACCCAGACCCAGTGGTGGCAGGAACCGGTGGTCTACCAGATTTACCCCCGCTCTTTCAACGACTCCAACGGCGACGGCATCGGTGACCTGCCCGGCATCACCGAGAAGATCCCGTACCTGGCAGACCTCGGCATCGAGGTGCTGTGGCTCTCCCCCATCTACGCCTCCCCGAACGACGACAACGGCTACGACATCTCCGACTACCGTGCCATCATGACGGAGTTCGGCACCATGGAAGACTTCGACGAGCTGCTTGCCACCGCGCACGAGCACGGCATCAAGCTCATGATGGACCTGGTCGTCAACCACAGCTCCGACGAACACGAATGGTTCAAGCAGGCGCGTTCTTCCAAGGACAACCCCTACCGCGACTACTACATCTGGCGCGATCCCAAGGGCTTCGATGAGGACGGCAACCCGATTCCGCCGAACAACTGGATTTCCTGCTTCAGCCCCTCCGTATGGGAATGGGAGGAGGCAACCGGCCAGTTCTACCTGCACTACTTCTCCGTCAAGCAGCCCGACCTGAACTGGGAGAACCCGAAGGTCCGCGAAGAGGTCTACGACATCATGCGCTTCTGGCTCGACAAGGGCGTGGACGGCTTCCGCATGGACGTCATCAACCTTATTTCTAAGGACCTTTCTTTCCCCGAGGACCCGGCCGTGCTGGCCGGTGGCCTCGACAACTCCCTGGGTGTCGCCGCTAACGGCCCGCGCGTGCACGAGTTCTTGCAGGAAATGAACCGCGAGGTCCTCAGCAAGTACCCGGTCATGACCGTGGGTGAAACTCCCTGCGTAACCGTGGACGACGCCGCACTATACACCGGTTTCGACCGCAACGAGCTGCAGATGGTGTTCCAGTTCGAGCACATGGATGTGGACGCCTCCGAGGGCGGCGTGACCGGCAAGTGGTCCGACCGCCGCTTCAACCTGGTTGACCTCAAGAAGGTCCTCACCCACTGGCAGGAGGGCCTGCACGGCCGCGGCTGGAACTCCCTGTACTGGAACAACCACGACCAGCCGCGCACCGTCTCCCGTTTCGGTAACGACTCCCCCGAGTACCGCACCGTCAGCGCCAAGATGCTGGGCACCGTGCTGCACCTGATGCAGGGTACCCCCTACATCTACCAGGGTGAAGAGCTGGGCATGACCAACGTCTTTTTCGACGATGTGAAGGACTACAACGACCTGGAGATTCACGACTCCTGGCGCAAGTACGTTGAAGAGTCGGGCCGCGTTTCCGCTGAGGACATGCTGCGCTACATCAGCGCCTCCGGTCGCGATAACGCCCGCACCCCCATGCAGTGGACCGCCGGCGAGAACGCGGGCTTCACCTCCGGCACCCCGTGGCTGAAGCTGAACCCGCGGTACACCGAGATCAACGCAGAGGCAGAGCTCGCTGACCAGGATTCGGTGTTCTACCACTACCGCGACCTGATTAGCCTGCGCCGTGAGCACCCGATCGTCCTGACCGGCGAGTACCGCCTGCTGGATGAAGAGGATGACCAGGTTTACGCCTACCTGCGCGTGAACTCCGATGAGGACGCCGCCGCAACCGGCGAGCGCGCCCTGCTGGTCGTCGCGAACTTTACCGATGACACCGTTCAGCTGAACTACGCGGGTGGCAACCTGGATTCGGTGGTGCTGACCAACTCGCAGGCGCTCTCCCCGACTGAGCTGAAGGCTATCGAGAACGCTCCGAAGCTGATTAGCTCGAACTACCGCGATGAGAACCGCGAGTTCACTAACGAGGGCACCCTGCTGCGTCCCTACGAGGCGAAGGTCTACCTCTTCGGCAACGCTGAGTAAGCACGCCCCATCTCCTGCGCGAAGGGGGACCAGAAACGGACATTCCGGTCCCCCTTCGCCCTATACTTCAATCACAGACACCTTTTTCCTCTTCGGCGTAACCGCCGGTACAGAAAGGCAATTATGAGCAACTCCGAGGCATACGAGGTTCCCTCCTACGAAGGCCGCCAGTGGTGGAAGGAAGCCGTGGTGTACCAGGTGTACCCCCGCTCCTTCAACGACGCGAACGGCGACGGCATCGGTGACCTGAAGGGCATCACCGAGAAGCTGCCGTACCTGGCTAAGCTGGGCATCAACGCCATCTGGCTCTCCCCCGTGTTCGACTCGCCGAACGTGGACAACGGCTACGACATCTCCGACTACTTCGCCATCATGAGTGACTTCGGCACCATGGAAGACTTCGACGAGATGCTTGAGACCGCCCACAAGCACGGCATCAAGATCCTCATGGACCTGGTCGCAAACCACACCTCCGATGAGCACCCCTGGTTCAAGGAATCCCGCTCCTCTAAGGACAACCCCTACCGAGACTACTACATTTGGAAGGACCCGAAGGGCTTCGACGAGGACGGCAACCCGATTCCTCCGAACAACTGGGCGTCCGAGTTCGGCGGCCCGGCATGGGAGTGGGACGAGGCAACCGGCCAGTTCTACCTGCACATCTTCTTCAAGGAACAGCCCGACCTGAACTGGGAGAACGAGAAGGTTCGCGAGGACCTGTACTCCATGGTCCGCTGGTGGCTGGACAAGGGCGTTGACGGCTTCCGCCTGGACGCTATCAACATCATCTCTAAGCCCAAGGGCTACCCGGATGACCCCTCCACCGACTACGAGAAGCACACTTCCTCGATTCCATTCGTCATTACGAACGGCACCATGGTGCACCCGTGGATGAAGGAGCTCACCCGCGAGACCTTCAGCCGCTACAACGTGATGACCGTGGGTGAGACCAGCGCAACCAGCCCCGAGGACGCTAAGCTGTGGGCCGGCTACCACACCGGTGAGCTGAACATGATCTTCCACTTCGATCACATGGGCGTGGATAACGACCCGAACGGCAAGCTGGGCGGCAAGTGGTCCTACGCGCCGTACAAGCTGACCGAGCTTAAGCGCATCCTGAACGACTGGCAGACCATCCTGGAGGGTAACGCTTGGGGTTCGCTGTACTGGAACAACCACGACCAGCCGCGCGTGGTTTCCCGTTTCGGTAACGATTCGGATGAGTTCCGTACCCTGTCCGCTAAGCAACTGGCGACCACCCTGCACTTCATGCAGGGCACTCCGTACATTTACCAGGGTGAAGAGCTGGGCATGACCAACGTGAAGTTCGATTCGATTGAGGATTACCGCGATGGTGACTCGATCCGCTTCTACGAGGACATGCACGTGGACCACAAGCGTCTGAGCCACGAAGAGGCGATGCAGGCTATCTACATTAAGGGCCGCGACAACGCTCGTACCCCGGTTCAGTGGGATGCTTCCGCTAACGGCGGTTTCAGCCCCGAGGGTGTGACCCCGTGGATTGCTGTGAACCCGAACTACCCGGCGATTAACGCTGAGGCTGTTCTGGCGGATGAGGATTCAATCTTCTACCACTACCAGCAGCTGGTGGCTCTGCGCCGCGGCAAGCTGAAGGACCTGATGGTGTACGCGTCCTTCGCTCCGGTGGATTCGGTTCAGGTTCCCCACGATGAGGACGAGGCGGTGTATGCGTACACCCGTACCGGTGGTGCGGACGGTAGCCCCGCGAACGAGTCTCTGCTGGTTGTTTCGAACTTCACCGCCGAGGAGCAGGAGCGTGACTTCGCTGTGCTTGCTGAGGCTCGTGAGGCTGGTGCTCGTGTTGAGCTGGTGAGCTCCAACTACAAGGACGACGCGGGTTCGACCCTGCGCCCCTACGAGGCGAAGGTGTACCACATCGTACGCTAAACGCGGTGTCTGTGTGGGAGCTGCTTTGAATGTTCCCGCTCGTCGATAGTGTTATAGACAGCAAGGAGGGTGAGGCGTATGTCCCGCCCTCCTTGCTGTACCCGTATGTTTTTGGCTCTTGTCAGCTGGAGGCTCTGCTTAGCTGGCGAAGACGAGCTGCAGGATCGGCACGGCGAGCGCTATCATTCCTAGGCTGACGACTGCCCCTGCGGCGATGACGGGGGCTGCGGTGCCCTCGTGCCGGTAGTGGGTCTCCAGGATGACGATGTTAGCAGCTGGCGGCAGAACCCCTAAAAGAAAAATGACCTGAGGGTGGGCGAGCAACTGGTCAAAGTGTACGCCCGCCGTATCGTGCGCCCAGCGGGCAAGTGCGAGCACGCCAACGCTGTAGAGGCTCACGAGTACGACGCGCAGGAGTGCCCATCCGGTAGCGCGGGTCAGGTCTGCACGGTGTAGTTTGGCGGCGGCGAGCCACCTGCCCAACACGATTAGCCCGATAAAGCTAAACACCCAGGTCAGCACCCGGTAGAAACCGGCCCCGTGCTGGCTCAGGAACGGCCCTGCAGGTAGGCAGAGTAGTCCCAGCACCACGGCGATGACGGGTGGGCTGGTGCGCAGTCCTTGCAGTACTGTGCGGAGGGTTCCGTTGTGGCTTCTAGAGGCTTGGGCATCCGGTGCAGGGTGGTCGCCTGCCCCGGAGCCGCCCTTGGAGTCGCCTCGTAGCAGTGAGGTTCCCAGAATATTGCCCATAATGGAGTTGCCGATATACGCGCCAATGTACACGCGCACGGCTTCTTCGCCCCAGAATCCGGCAACCACGGGAATGCCGAAGAGTCCCGCGTTCAGGTAGACGAAGGCGAGCTTCTGCACGGGGTCACCGGTGATGCGTCCGGCACCGAGCACGCCAAGGGCCATCAACACCATGGTGGATGCGGCAACGAAGAAAAGCTCAGGGCGGCTGGTGGCGACGGTGTAGATGATGACGGTGGGGATAATCCAGCGCGTTATGAGGGTTGATGCGTCTTCTTTGAGGCGGGTTCCCCAGCGTTCGGGTAGCAGTAGCGCGAGTCCAATACCTAGGCTCAAGTAAAGGAGTGGGAGGATGATTCCCATGCTCGTTCCTTTCGCTATTGCTAGAAGTTCTGCCGCCCATTTCGCGACCGGGTGCTATGTAATAACCCTACCTCGAACTTTTAGGGTAGGATCTATGATTTCTTCGCTATGATTCCTGGTTTTTGTGTCATATTGCATCATATTCTCTTGTGGCTTCGTTTTTTATACGATTCGCCCCTAATCTTGAGTGTAGGAAGAATATGTTCCCTCATGTTCTTTCGATCTATCGCTGATACTCATTTTTTCGCGTCATAAGATACTCTGCTGTTTCTTCTTTTCGCGAGGTCGTACATCCAGGAGCCCACAATGCAGCAGCCGCATCGTTCCTCTTTGTCTGAGTCTGGTGGGTCTCCCCACCGCTCTGCCAAGTCTTCTGTGAAGGCTCACGGTCAGCACGCTGGTGTGCACATTCCGTGGCGTTCTGCATTGGAATCTTCGGTCGCAAGTTCTTCACCTATGGTTGCTGAGCCTGCCACAGCTTCTACTGCACTTGTAACGCCGGTGAGTGGCCCTAAGCGGACGTTTATGGTTCCTCACCCGGTGCTCAGTGTTATCTCGTGGGTGATTGCGGCTGCGAGCGCTGCATGGCTGGTGATTCTGGGTGTCTCGTTGGCGTGGAATGTCGCTTCTGGCGTGAGCCATGATTCTGAGCTCATGATGCTGACCTATGGCGTGTACATGGCGTGCGCTTTTGGTTTCTGTTGCTTTGGCACGTTCTTTGCATTGCACTTTGGGTTGGGGTCGAACGCTCATTGGCGTGATTCGATTCGTCACCCGAATCATCCGCACTAACGTGTTGTATTTCTTCGTATAGTGTTTAGGGTGTTTTGAAATACGTTTTCTTGAGATTCTCAACTTATGTGGGTAGTCGATTTTCGTTATATCGACACAAAAATATCTGCCCTGTTTGCCTCTATGACGCTTGTATATAAGGAGCCGCCCGGCGCATCCACGTTCGGATGCACCGGGCGGCTTTCTTTATGAGCTCCCCGCTACAAAGCTAGGTAGCCCAAAGCGGGATTACTCCCACTCAATGGTTCCCGGGGGCTTGGAGGTAACGTCCAGCACCACTCGGTTAATGTCCTTGACCTCGTTGGTAATACGGTTCGAGATCTTAGCCAGCAGGTCGTACGGCAGGCGCGACCAGTCCAGCGGTCATTGCGTCTTCCGAAGAGACCGGGCGCAGAACAATCGGGTGGCCGTAAGTACGGCCGTCACCCTGAACGCCCACGGAGCGAACGCCAGCCAGCAGAACCACGGGGCACTGCCAGATGTGCTCGTCCTGACCTGCTGCGGTCAGCTCTTCACGCACGATAGCGTCAGCGGCACGCAGAGTCTCCAGGTTTTCGCGGTTAACCTCGCCGACAATGCGGATGCCCAGGCCGGGGCCGGGGAACGGCTGACGTGCCACAATCTTCTCGGGAACGCCGAGCTCACGACCGATAGCGCGGACCTCGTCCTTGAACAGGGTGCGCAGCGGCTCAACCAGTTCGAAGGTCAGGTCGTCGGGGAGGCCGCCCACGTTGTGGTGGCTCTTAATGTTTGCGGTACCGTCGCCGCCGCCGGACTCGACAACGTCCGGGTACAGGGTGCCCTGGACCAGGAACTTGATGTCTGCGCCTTCTTCGCCCGCTTCAGCAATCAGCTTGCGCTGTGCCTCTTCGAAGGAGCGGATGAACTCGCGGCCGATAGCCTTACGCTTCGCCTCGGGCTCGGTGACACCCTCGAGGGCGGAGAGGAAACGCTCCGACTCGTCGATGGTGATGACCTTGATACCCATGGAGGCTGCGTAGTCCTGCTCGACCTGTTCACGCTCGCCTTCACGGAGCAGACCGTGGTCGATGAAGAAGCAGGTGAGCTGGTCGCCCACAGCCTTGTGCACCAGTGCTGCTGCCACGGAGGAGTCAACACCGCCGGAGAGTGCGCAGATGACGCGGTCGCTACCGACCTGCTCGCGAATCTTTGCGACCTGCTCTTCGATAATGTTGTTGGTGGACCAGGTGGGCTTCAGGCCTGCCACATTGTAGAGGAAGTTCTCCAGAGCGGCCTGGCCGTAGTCGGAGTGCTTCACCTCGGGGTGCCACTGCACGCCGCCGAGCTTGCGGGACTCGTCCACGAATGCTGCCACGGATGCGCCGGGGGTCTTTGCCAGTACCTCGAAGCCTTCGGGGGCTTCGGTCACGGAGTCACCGTGAGACATCCACACGTTCTGGGTAGTGGGGGTGCCGGTGAGGAAGGAAGAGTTCTCAGCGCAGACCACAGCGTCGGTTGCGCCGTATTCGCGCAGACCGGTCTGGGCGACGGTGCCGCCGAGGGTCTGGGCCATGACCTGGAAGCCGTAGCAGATACCGAAGATCGGCACGCCAGCTTCGAAAAGGGCCTTGTCGCCCTTGGGTGCGCCATCGGCGTAGACCGAGGAGGGGCCACCGGAGAGCACAATGGCTGCCGGGTTCTTGGCGAGTATCTTCTCGGTGCTCATGGAGTGGGGGACGATTTCGGAGTAGATGCCGGCTTCACGCACGCGACGAGCGATGAGCTGCGCGTACTGTGCACCGTAATCTACCACCAGGACGGGACGCTCTTCGAGCTGGTCCAGGTTCACAGAGTTGGTCACGAAAATTACCTCAACGTGTTGGTACTAATCCGCGCACTTGCGCGGGGATATATCTATTTTACGCTATCGCTGTACGCCGCCGACGGCACGTAGATACTCCCCCATCCGGAGGGGCCGCTACATGCTCTAACGGGGGTAGAGCGTGCGTATAGAGGCACCGCCCGGCGACCGGCAGGCCAAAACCTGCCAACCACCGGGCGGTGATTCATGAAGCTACATTAGCCGCGGTAGGAAGGAACCACAGTCAGCTCTGCCTTCTGGAACTTCTTCAGGTCCAGGTAACCGCAGTTAGCCATTGCGCGCTTGAGCGCACCGACAATATTGCTGGTGCCGTTCACGTGGTGCGAAGGACCGTACAGGACCTCCTCCAGGGAGCCGACAACGCCCAGCGGGGTGCGCACGCCGCGCGGGAAGTCCAGCGAGTGCGCCTCGTTGCCCCAGTACCAGCCCTGGCCGGGAGCCTCGGATGCGCGAGCCAGCGGAGCGCCCAGCATGACAGCGTCAGCACCCAGTGCGAGCGCCTTCACCATGTCGCCGGAGCGGCCCAGGGAACCGTCAGCGATCACGTGTACGTAGCGGCCGCCGGACTCATCCAGGTAGTCCGAACGTGCCGCTGCCACGTCGGCGATAGCGGTTGCCATCGGTGCGGAGATGCCCCGACCCTGGCGGGTAGTCTGTGCAGAACCGCCGCCGAAGCCCACAAGCACGCCAGCCGCGCCGGTACGCATCAGGTGCTTAGCCTGCGAGTAGCCAGCCACGCCACCAACGATGACCGGAACGTCCAGTTCGTAGATGAACTTCTTCAGGTTCAGCGGCTCATGCGAGGTCGAAATGTGCTCAGCAGAAACGGACGCACCGCGGATGACGAACAGCTCAACACCCGCTTTCACCACGGTCTCGTAGTGCTCCTGGGTGTTCTGCGGGCTCAGGGAACCAGCAACAACCACGCCGGAGTCACGGATCTCTTCCAGGCGTGCAGTAATCAGTTCCGGTTTAATCGGCTCGGAGTAGATCTGCTGCATGCGGGTGGTTGCGGAGGCGGGGTCCGCCTCGGGCAGCTCAACAATCTCGTCGAGTAGCGGCTGCGGGTCCTCGTAGCGGGTCCACAGGCCCTCGAGGTTCAGCACGCCCAGGCCACCCAGCTTGCCCAGGGCAATGGCGGTCGCCGGGGACATGACCGAGTCCATGGGCGCACCAATGATGGGGGTGTCGAACTTGAAGGCGTCAATCTGCCAGGAGGTATCGACGTCGCGGCGGTCACGGGTACGGCGGGTGGGTACCAGCGCCACATCGTCCAGGGAGTAGGTGGGTCGGGCGCTCTTGGAGAGGCCAATCTGAATTTCAGACATGGGGTGAATCCTTTCGAATTCGGTTTGAGGGGTGCCGCCGGGCGTTATTCGCACCGATGCCCGCCCTGCACCCGGGAGGGCACGGGACGGGCTCAACGGCGCACGGTGTACGCCGTGCGGCGAATCATCGTTGGTGATGCGTCTTAGCGGCGGTAGTTCGGCGCCTCAACGGTCATCGTGAATGTCGTGCGGGTGCGATTCCTTCAGACCCGCGGGGGTGATGCGCACGAACTGGCCCTTGTTCTTGAGCTCTTCGATGGTGCGCGAACCAACGTAGAACATGGTCTGACGCAGGCCGCCTTCGAGCTGGTGAATCACTGCGGACAGCGGGCCGCGGAAGGGAACCTGACCCTCGATACCCTCGGGAATCAGCTTCTCCTCGCTGGAAACATCGGCCTGGAAGTAACGGTCCTTCGAGAAGGACTTGTGGCGGCCGCGAGTCTGCATAGCGCCCAGCGAACCCATGCCGCGGTACGCCTTGAACTGCTTGCCGTTCACAAGAATCAGATCGCCGGGGGACTCGGTGGTGCCTGCCAGCAGGGAGCCGAGCATCACGGAGTCGGCGCCAGCCACCAGGGCCTTGCCAATCTCGCCGGAGTACTGCATACCGCCGTCAGCAATCACGGGGACGCCGGCGGGAATAGCTGCCTTAGCGGCCTCGTTACGCAAACGGC
>OATY01000326.1_pt1 | contig 12508 bp, 9 predicted proteins | sample 1476101 | NCBI WGS metagenome assembly OATY01 (sample SAMEA2579994, study PRJEB22360) | human gut metagenome
CGCACGCTGGGCTGTTGTTTCCCAGCAGCGGAGGCGGGGGGGGGAGCCATAAGCGATACGGCGAGTGCATCAGCACTTCGGTTTGCAGCGCATCTCGGTCTTCGAGGTTCGATAGAATAAGCACCCCAATATCAATCTCGCCGTTGACCAATAAGTGCTCGATATAGGGGCGTTCATCTTCAACCAGTTGGGTGGTGACATTAGGATAAGCCGCACGAAAGCGCGTAAGCATATCCACCAGAAAATAGCCGGCGACAAGGCTGGTCACGCCAATTTTTAACGTCCCGCTGAGATTCTCACACCCCAGCTCCAGGCTGCGCTTGGCATTTTCAACCGTGGCGAGAATTAAATATGACTGACGTAGAAATTGATGTCCTTGGTGGGTGAGCTCCATTCCCTTCGCGTGGCGCTTAAATAATACGGCGCCAATCTCCTGTTCCAGCAACTGAATGGCCTGCGTTAGCGAGGACTGGGAAACAAAAACCGTCTGCGCCGCCGCAGAAATCGAGCCGGTTTCGGCAACGGCAATAAAATGGCGAAGCTGGCGTAAGGTCATCATGGGGAGATCATCCGTTTGTGCTAATGATCAAAGTGTAGACAGGAAAAGCATCTCGTTCGGTTTTATGTCAAAAGTATGACGGCGTTCGGATTTTCCGAATTCATATTTCTGCTTGGGTTGGAAAACTACTGGGGGCGGGGAATATTAAAATTACGGAGCGCTGAATAGACGAAAGCCCTGAGTCATTGCTGACTCAGGGCTTCTGAATGTGGCGGAACGGACGGGGCTCGAACCCGCGACCCCCTGCGTGACAGGCAGGTATTCTAACCAACTGAACTACCGCTCCGCGTTGTTCCTTGTGGGAACGATGCGGATAATACGGATACCGCTCTGAGTCGTCAACTGTTTTTCTAACAAAGAATTTCAACTGAGCGCTTTTTCATCTTTTTGGCTATTTTTCAACAAATTCCGCGCAAAAAACTACTCAGCTTCAGGACGCCATAAACAGCTGCCGCCTTTCTTTTGCACTAAATCAAGCCGATGTTCATGCTCAGCTAATTCATCCGCATTGGCTCTCACCACTTTTAGCGCATGCGCTTTACGGATTATCTTTTGAACTTCGCCTGTCGGCCTCGCCTTCTCGCCTTCGCTTTCCATCGAGAATGTGAGCGACGTTTGCCCGCCCGTCATCGTTAAATAGACGTCGGCCAGTATTTGGGAGTCAAGCAGTGCGCCGTGCAGGGTTCGCTTGGTGTTATCTATTTCGTAGCGATTGCATAAGGCATCCAAACTGTTGCGCTTGCCGGGGAACAAGCGGCGCGCCATCACCAAGCTATCGGTGATCTTACAGAAGGTTTCCGTTTTCGGAATATCGCGATTGAGCTTACGGAACTCGTAGTCCATAAACCCGATATCAAACGGTGCATTATGAATAACCAGCTCAGCACCGCGTATGAATTCCAGAAACTCGTCGGCGATATCAGCGAAAGTCGGTTTATCCAACAGGAAATCGTCGCTGATACCGTGAACACCATAAGCCTCTGGATCGACTAAGCGATCGGGCTTGATGTAAACATGGAAGTTACGCCCCGTTAAACGACGGTTGATGACCTCAACCGCACCAATTTCAATGATTCTATGTCCTTCGTAGTGAACCCCCAGCTTATTCATACCGGTGGTTTCTGTATCGAGGACGATCTGTCGAGTTATTCCTGTGCTCATAATGTCACTTTATGTCAGACTTACGGTTTTGACTGCGGAGTAGTCTACCAGAGATGCTAAAACAGGTTGAGATTTTCACCGATGGTTCGTGCCTAGGCAACCCCGGCCCCGGTGGCTACGGTGCCATATTGCGTTACAAGCAACACGAAAAGACCCTAAGCGCAGGGTATTACCTAACTACCAACAACCGCATGGAGTTGATAGCAGCCATTGTGGCACTGGAAACACTGAAGGATCCCTGCGAAGTGGTGCTGTGCAGCGATAGCCAATACGTTCGCCAAGGCATCACGCAGTGGATCCATAACTGGAAAAAACGCGGCTGGAAAACGGCGGATAAAAAGCCGGTTAAAAATGTCGATTTATGGCAACGCCTCGACCTCGCTATTCAATCACATAAAATTGAATGGGTATGGATCAAGGGTCATGCAGGTCATGTGGAGAACGAGCGCTGCGATGAATTAGCGCGTACGGCCGCAGGCTCGCCCGACAGAGATGATACAGGTTACCAGCCTGACAACAAATAAAGCCAGATGTTAGACAAACGTTAGTCAGATCGCTTGCGGAAACTCTTCGTCGCCCCGACTGTTCCGCGCCAGCTCGCACGCAGGCTTCTCTCGCGAAGGGCGGTCGGCGTGAGAGGAACGGTTCTTTTACGCGCCACGATAATACTTAAGCAGCCCAATACGGGTAAATGTTTGCCAAGGAATAAACCACCGCAACGATTCCACGGTAAAATTTGGCTGCGATTCTCATACAAAACTTCATAGTTTAGGAGTTGCAGCCAGTCTTGCATTCGCATCATGCTAAACATTCGGCTGCTATAAGGCAGCCGGTTACGCAGTTTGGGAACCAGCTTACCTAAGCCAATCAGGCTGGTTGGATTAAATCCAGTTAAGATAAGCCAGCCGTCATCCACGAGCACGCGATCAACCTCACGTAAGATTCGGTGAGGATCGCTGGAGAAGCTTAACGTATGCGCAAGCAGACATGCATCAACGGATTTAGCGGCAAAAGGTAAACAGCATGGGTCGGCGATCACCTGTAGGTTATCACCTTTCATCCCTACGCTGACCTGATGAGATATACCGCATTTTTCGGTAGCGAGCTGAGAACTCAACGTGCCTATTTTAAGAAGATGATAACCAAATAGCTTCGGCCACCAAGGCGCAAGCTGCTGCTCTAATGCGGCACGGTAATACTCTCCCCAAGGGATCTCACTCCACGACAACGGAGGAGAAATCATTCGTGTTATCTGTGCTGGTTTCATCCGTTCACCTATATAGGGGGAATCCCCCAATGGAGAGCTATCGATTATGAATCTTATCAGTATCCCTGCAATGCAAGATAACTACATTTGGCTGCTCGCCAACGATCAACAAGAATGTTTGATCGTCGATCCCGGCGTTGCGGCTCCGGCTTTACACTACCTGACGGAAAATAAGCTTACTCCTAAAGCCATCCTACTCACGCATCATCATAATGACCACGTAGGCGGCGTAGGCGAGATCTTGCAGCACTATCCGGATATTCCCGTAGTATATGGGCCACACGAAACGGCCAATAAAGGCTGCACGCAGCAAGTTCGAGGACACGATGAAATTACCGTATTAGGTATGACTTTCAGCGTGTTGGATGTTCCTGGGCATACTCTCGGACATATTGCTTACTATGCCACTCCCTATCTATTTTGTGGAGACACCTTATTTTCAGCGGGTTGCGGACGTATTTTTGAAGGTACGCCTGAGCAAATGTATGCCTCTTTACAGCTCATTGCGCAACTTCCTGATAACACCTTAATTTGTTGCGCTCATGAATATACTGAGTCAAATCTTAGGTTTGCAAGATACGTTTTACCTGAAAACAAAGAGATTGAAACATATCAGAAACAAGTTCACGAGTTACGGTTAAAACATCAACCTAGCGTGCCTTCTTTACTCAAAATAGAGAAGGAAATTAATCCTTTTTTACGTTGTTATGATAATGATTTACAACGAAATTTAGGATTCGAAAATCAACCAAATAAGACTTGGCAAGTTTTTGCCCGCCTACGCGACATGAAAGACAGCTTCTAAAGCTTTTTGTTGTGTTTTGAGGCTAGGCAAAGTATTATTGCTCGTCTTTTAATCACCAGTAGACACACACATGAAGGCTAAAGCAATTATCTTTGCCTCTATGTTGCTGGCCGGGTGCCAAGGCGTAAACCATCACGCTAATGAGCCCGAACAGTATGCACAGAGTTTGTCTTCAGTCAGTCGAAGTGAAGCAGGACAGCCCTCAAAGGACGCTCGAGCGACCTCCGCGCGATGGCTCAACGATAGTAGTAGTGACATTGCGCAGAAAGATTTGTGGGGCTTCATTAGTGACGATCTGAAGATGAAGGTTCCGGACAATAGCCGGATCCGCGAACAAAAAAATAAATTTTTAAGAAATAAGAGCTATCTCCACGATGTAACATTACGGGCAGAGCCGTATATGTACTGGATAGTCGAGCAGATTAAGCAACGTAAAATGCCGATGGAACTGGTACTACTACCCATAGTGGAGAGCGCTTTTAACCCACACGCAACGTCATCCGCTAACGCCGCAGGGCTTTGGCAGATAGTTCCTCAGACGGGGCGCAATTACGGGTTGAAACAGAACCAGTGGTATGACGGCCGACGTGATGTTGCCGCCTCTACCACCGCCGCATTGGATATGATGCAGCGAATGAACCGCATGTTTGGCGGTGACTGGTTATTGACGGTGGCTGCATTCAATAGCGGTGAAGGCCGTGTGATGCAGGCAGTCAAAGCGAATAAGCGTAAAGGTTTGCCGACTGATTTTTGGTCATTGTCATTGCCACGCGAAACATCTATCTATGTTCCGAAGATGCTAGCACTGAGCGATCTGATCAAAAATAATAAACGTTATGGCATTAAACTGCCGCAGTCTAACGACCAACGTGCGCTGGCAAAAGTTGATGTAGGGCAACAGATTCAGTTGACACAGGCCGCAGAAATGGCGGGCATGTCTCTGACGAAGATTAAGGCATTTAATCCTGGTTACAAAAAGAATGTAACCGCACCAAATGGCCCGCACTACATCATGGTGCCAAAAGCACATGTTGAGCAGTTTAAAGATTCACTGGCCGAAGGCGAGATTGCAGCAATTCAGCCCAGTGCGCAGTTAGCCTCAACGAACACTTCGTCTAAAGCGAAAGTTTCAGGTTATAAAGTTCGTTCGGGCGATACGATATCTGCAATTGCTAAGCGTTTAAATATCAGTCAGAAAGAGTTGTTGAGCATGAATAATCTGCGCAACAACAGCAAACTGAAAGCCGGTCAGACATTGCAGGTGGCGAATAACGCCAGCACGTCGATCGCTGATAACAGCAGCATTACTTACAAGGTACGTAAAGGCGACTCACTGGCCAGCATTGCAAAACGTCATGGTGTAAACATCAATGATGTGATGCGTTGGAACAGCGTCATTACGAAAGCGAGTCAAATCCAGCCGGGCGATATGCTAACGCTGTATGTAAGAGACTCAGCTAACTCCAATAGCTAATGCTCGTAAGCAGAATCAGTTAAACGCAAAAAGCGCCGCAAGGCGCTTTTTTTATAGCTGGATTTTAAGTTACGATTTAGTCAGGTTTAAAATCGACCAATAGCGGGTTATGGTCAGATGCCTGTGTAACTAACACCGATGCCTCAACGACACCCAGGCCACGGTAGAAAACAAAATCTAATGGTCGTCCAAAGGCCGTGCGACGACGATCGTTGGTAAAGTTGACCTCCTGTAGCTCCATCCCACTCGCAAACCTCTGCAGCGCGTTGATGCGCTGTTTGCTCCAAGCGTTAAAATCTCCGGCCATGATCACTGGGCCTTTATGTAGCGCTATCTGTTCGCCAATAGGATCGAGCTGCTTGCTATATACGTCCACACCCAAGCTAAAATTCACCGCATGGATATTCACAACCATTAATAACCGCCCGTCAAACAACGGATAAACGGTGACTAGCGCAGATTTTGACAATCGAATTAACGGTTCTTTTTCTCGCAGTGGACAGCAATAAACCGGGTGTGCAGCGGCCAAAGTCATCACGCCAGAAGGGTGCTGCGGAAACGAAAACGCAGGAACCTGATCGGCGGTAAGATAATTGCTTGTCGCAAATTTGACTAATTCAGGCGTAGTTTGCGCCTCTTGCAAGAGAACAAGCTGCGAGCTTTTACCATATTCTTTTAACACTGACAGCCAGTCTGAACGCTGCTGCTTAAAGATGTTCCACACCATAATGCGTAGAACATTATCTGTTGGAAGAGATTGAGTAACGGGCAACGTTTGCCCCAGCTCATTCATTGCGCCGGGGAATACTCGCTCAGCAGGAAGACCCGCCACATACCTCATGGCATAATTTTTTTTCCGCACTTTCGCCGCCTGTTTGTGAAAATTCATTCAATCATTTCAACAATCGTTCGAGAATTATACGCCTTCCACAACGACATCAAAAATAATCTAAAGCACTTAACTTGTTATAGGGACTAATGCTGGGAAAAACAACTGTGGCGGGGGCAATGGCGAGTAAAGCTAGGTAAGTTAGGCATAAATTAGCGGCGGGTTTAGTGCTAGTTTAGAGTTTTTAAAACGTAAATGAAAAAATCAACCTCTGAAGAGATGGGTTTAAAGGGGCATTGTCTGTTTTAGTCCAGTAATAACGCCATTTGTTGTTCGTTTTCTTGGGCTCTCTTATCCTGATGTCTCCCGTAATCCCTGATAATTTCTTCGTTCACTCCAACTGAGTCTGCAAAGTAGTCTCTCTCCCAAACATGATTATCCCAGAGCTTCTTTCGTATATATGGGAACTTGTTGTAGAGACGAATAGATGTGCTGAACGTCTATAACTGCTCATGTCAGTTATTTTCTTCTTGCTTGTGGTGAGCAAGCGGAAATTTTCTGGCACGGGCTTTCATTCATGCTATAGCCTCACAGGACAATCACCATCTCCCGAGAAGGTGGTTTAAAGCTGGCAATAAAAAAACCTGGAAGATATAAATTATCACCCAGCGTCGCTTTTTCTGGCGATTTCCTGATCGCGCAGGTCGTGTTCAAACGTGAGCGGAGCGTGGTCGTTAAGCTGCCATGATGTCAGATGCCCCATCAGGTTTCGGGTAAAGCGTTCTGTAATACCGTCGCTGGTGCGCTGTGTGACGGTATCCAGTTCAGAGTCGTAACCGTATTCTGTCCGCCTGCCGTTCAGGGTTTCAGCAACAATCTGGTTTGCCTCGTTATATTCAAAGGTCACGGTGGCAGCGTCATTTTTCGCCTCCACCAAGCGGCACTCTGTGTCGTAACGAAAGGTGGTGGTACTCAGCGTGCGGTTGCTGTCGCCCTGAGTGACTTCCTCGTCCGTCACCTGGTCACTCACATTGTAGCGGCGATTGAGATGCGTCCCGTCCGGGAAGGTGGTGCGGATACAGCGCCCGGCGGCATCATATTCATAGCGCAACGTGCGCCCGGTGAAGTCTGTTTCCGCAACAAGCTGCCCGGCTTTGTCGTATTTCAGGCAATAGCGCTCGCCTGCGGCGTTGGCAATTTCGGTTAAGCGAGTCAGTTTATCGTAGCGACACGTCAGTCGCTCGCCGTCAGGACGTACCAGTTCCGTGAGCAGATCGAATGCGCCATATTCGTAGTGGGTAGTTTTCCCCTCACCATCGGTAAAGCTCTCCGCGAGCTTTTCGCTGTTCTGGCGCATCAGCTCACGTGCGGCACGCCGCAGCACTTCGGAACTCGCTATTACTCTCGCTATCCAAGCCAGCCCCCTTAACGGCGACTGGCCTAAGAACGCGGGGGGATATCAGGACGAAGTAACGGTGAGAATATAGGAAGAATGCCTGACGATTATTGCTGACAGCAGCGAAGTGCAGGCACTGCGGGCGGAACTTTATGAGGCTAAGCAGGTAGTTAAGGAGATGAAGTAGCTGGTTGCTTAGTGAGTTAAGGATAATAAAAAAGCCGGGTCTTAATTCCTACCCGGCTTTTGTTTTATTTTTTCAACTCAGAGATCCAGTAAAGTAAATCATCATCTGTATATAAATAATCTCGATCAGTTGAGGGCAGATCAACAGCCCCTAGTAGTTTTAGATAATTTAAGACGACTGGATCGTGCAGTCTCAGACTGTCATCCTCAAAAATACCCACAGCCCATTCTGAAACATCAGATCTTTTTTCAGTATTAGACAATATTTTTAATAACTTATTTATAAGATCAATACGGCTAGGTTCTATACTCATAAAATTATCGTCGCCCTTGGTAATCGCCGTTAGAATCGAAAATATGGTGATTTTTCTCATGAGTAACTGGCTTAGGTGCCACACTCCTAACATTTCCAGAATGATCTATTGTTTCATACCAAGTCCGTTTATTACCGGTTGAGGGATCCCATTCCCTGGTGAGTCTGGCTCCAGCCATTTCTCCAGGGGTTCTTGGTGGTTTGGTTTCATCGTAAAAACGATAACGACCACTATCTAATCCGCGAACTCCACCGCTGCCATACTTCTCATATTGGGTGTAATAATCTTTAAGTTTTTGATAATCAGCTGCGTTGTGCGCACTGTTATCTATATCTGTTTTGCAAAGCCCCAGCGGATCAATATATTTCAGTGGGTTTACAACATACCCGTACGGATTCACTCCCCCCGCCAGCCCAATCGGATCCGGCGACACATACTGCCCAGTATCACCATCATAGTACCGGTAACGGTTGTAGTACAACCCTGATTCTTCATCCTCATATTGCCCCGGAAAACGTAGGCGACAGCTCGGGGCGCCTTCCTGATTTCTGCCTTCTTCTTTGCCCCAGAGCTGCTGTTTGCCTTTCCAAACTATGGTGCCCTCTTCGGTCAGTAACTCCTGAATACGCCCGGTGATATCCGTCACCGCATAGTGCAGTTGCCCCTTTTCGTAGCGCGCCAGCGGCGTAAAACTGCCCGGCTCGTAAATTCAGCGGATGGCGTTTTCATCATCTGGCGTACCATCAGAGTGCAGTGGAATTTCCTCTGCCATCTGGTCGCCGTTCCAGTGAAAATTCATCCCCGGTTTGTCGCGGTTAGTGCAGCGCTTGCTAATGCGTCTGCCGAACGGGTCATATTTATACGCCCAGCGCTCTCTCTCCGGAGTCTCCAGCCCTGTTAGCTGATTCTTTGCATCCCAGAGGTAGCGCCACTGCAGGGGGCGGTAACCGCCTTTATCAACCAGCTTCTCCACCAGACGACCATTGGCATCGTACTTCCAGGTGATGTTATGGGCGTTCACTACCCGGACAAATTTCCCTTCCTCAGGCATTCCTGTGTCAGGGTTAATTCGGTCGGTGGTGTGCCGCCAGGCCTGATGTTCCCGGGATATCACCCGGCCATGCTGTTGCTGCTGGTGTGATTCGCTGTCCAGAACCGCATTCACCCACGTCTGGCGGCGGGTGAGATTGAGGTTTTTATCGTAGCTGAAACGCTCCTCGCACATCGGCGCAGGGCCGCTGCCGGTCCAGGTGGCGTGGCTTATCTGGTCGTTCGCTGTCAGGGTGTTAAACATCGTCCCGCGCAGGGAGTCCGATATCATTGTTAAATTGTAAGCGTGGTCGTACAGCCACTGGCGTTGCAGGCTTTTGTGGCGGGTGTCCGGCTCCGCGCGGTGATCCCCGGCTTTCTGCTGTGTCAGCATCCCGGCTGGTGTATAGCCGAGTTGCTGGTAGAACCCGGCTTCGCTGCGACGGGATGTTTCCTGGCCGCACAGGTCGTGCTCCAGCGTGAGCGGGGCATGGTCGTTCAGTTGCCAGGCTTTCAGCTCACCCGTCAGGCCACGGGTGAAGCGTTCGGTGAGTCCGCCCGTGGTACGCTGCGTGACGAAATCCCGTTGTTCATCGTAGCCATATTCCGTGCGCCTGCCGTTAATCGTTTCGGCAACAATCTGGTTTGCATCGTTATATTCAAAAGTTACGGTGGCAGCGTCATTTTTCGCCTCCACCAGACGGCACTCTGTGTCGTAACGAAAGGTGGTGGTACTCAGCGTGCGGTTGCTTTCCCCGTGTGTCACCTCTTCATCGGTAAGCTGGTCGGTGACGTTATAACGCCGGTTGAGGTGTGTGCCGTCCGGGAAGGTGGTGCGGATACAGCGCCCGGCGGCATCATATTCATAGCGCAACGTGCGACCGGTGAAGTCCGTTTCGGTGATGAGTTGCCCGGATTTGTCGTATTCGAGTTGATACTGTTCGCCTGCGGCGTTGATGATACCCGTTAAACGAGTGAGTTTATCGTAGCGACATTCCAGCCGTTCGCCGTCCGGGCGGATGACGGCGGTGAGCAGGTCGAAAGCACCGTATTCGTAACGGGTGGTTTTACCCTCGCCATCGGTAAAGCTCTCCGCGAGCTTTTCGCTGTTCTGGCGCATCAACTCCCGCACACCGTCCGGGCGGTTGATTTCCTCGACGCTGCCCTGTGGCCCGGCGTGGGTTTTGCTGTGACGGAACTGCGTGGTAAAGCCGAGCGGATCTTTGACGCTCAGCAGGCGGCCAAGAAAATCGCTTTCAGTGTGGGTGACACCGCCATCGGGAGCGACAGTGTCCAGAACCTGATGCAGTGCATCATGGCTCCAGCGCCAGGTGACCCCGCCGGGCAGGATCTGGGCCAGCAAATCACCCTGGTCATTGTGGCTGAATTGCTGTTTGCGGCCCTGTGGGTCGGCGAGGGTGACAACGCTACCGTTATCGTCGTAGTCCCACTGCCAGGTCTTGTCGCCTGGCGCTATCAGGCGGGTTAACTGACCGTATTCATTGTACTCATACCAGAGACTGTAGCCCCCCGGCAGCGCGACCTGCCGTATGTCGCCGTTACGGTTGTAATCATATTTTGTGGTACGACCGAGTGCGTCTGTGCGGGACTGAAGCAGAGTGTTTTCCCAGACCGTTTTCTCTTCGCGCCCCAGCGGATCGGTGCTGCGGGTGACGAGGCCGTCTTCGTTATACCAGAAGCGGGTTTCACCGCCTTCGGCATCAATATAGGTGGTGCAATGCTCCTCATCGTCATAGACAAAGCGGTCATCGTAATAACCTTCGGTGGACAATGTACTGATGGCCCGGCCCTGCGCGTCATAACCGATATCAACGCTGGTTTTATCCGTATCCCTCCAGAGGGTCATAAACCCTTCCGGTGAATATTCATGCCATAAATGAGTGAACTGGAAGGTATCGCATTCGCTCAGAAAACCGAGTTCATCGTAGTGGCAGGTGACCAGACGCTGGCGCTGTGGGGTCACCAGGTCGATGCTCATCAGTTGCTGCTGTTGCCAGTCAAGCGTAAGCGTGTAGCCATCGCTGTGATGAATATCCGTCAAAAGACCGTCTGTGCGGATGAAATCAATCTGGTTGCCATAGCGGTCTTGCCAGGCAGACAGCAGATACGTGCCAGAGCCTGCTGGAGTAAACTGCTGCGTTTGCTGCGAACGGCGGTCGAAAAGCGACAACCCGTCGCTCAGATTGCCGGAAAGCCGGTAATGGGCCTGGCGGCCATTCACCGCATCACGGAAAATGCCGTCCTGCGGAATAGGGTAATAGAGCACCACGCCTTCAGCGTCAGTGAAGTGCAGATTATTACCGTGCACCGTCAGGGAGCATGACCACTCATCCGTCCATTTGGGGCCAAAGATGCCGCCGCCTTTTGCCTGCGAGCGGTAGAAACGGGAAAGTGTGAGGGGCAACGAACCGGGCAGCGATAAGACGGTGGGGTGCTGGATAAAATCGCCGCTCCCGGCGTCTACGGGTTCGCCGGGTTTGGTGCATAGCCCGCTGTCAACACCTTTTCCTTCGCCTTCACGTGCTTTGACTTTTCCCCTGATGTTGGCACCGTCCATCTCTGCGATACCGGCTGTTCTCAGGGTATACTCCATGCCTACACTGGATATTGCCATCATGATAGCCCTGTTTTCAGGGCTATCCATTACATTAAAGGTTTCACGGGCTTCCCCACCAATCTGCTCAACCATATTCCGGGCGGCTTCCGGGGTGGTGTTGTAGTAACTGGACGCCATGAGGTTTGCGCCAATTTGCGAGCTATTCATCACACCGTCTGGTGTATGGTCGGTATTAAAATCTACAATCGCATCCTTAATTGCTTTTGCAGTGTCTGCTGTTGCCTGCGCCTCCTGGCGCTGGAAGTCAGCTTCAAACTCATTTGAATTTAACAGCTTATCCATGAAACTTTGTTCTTCTGCTGTTTCAGGCACTACTGCCGGATCGGCTTTACTGGCTGGTACGCTGGCGGCGGGAGGCTGCCCCAGAATAATCCCCGTCGTATTCCGGGCATTCATCCAGAACTTATCAAAGTGCCGGAGAACGGGCTTGCCGCTCACGAAAAAGGTGGTACTGAACTCCAGTGGTTCGCAGATATCGCCCACCGTACCGCTCTTAATCCCTTTTGCCACACCCGGCTCATCCCCTTTGGTTTTGGGAATGAAACTCTGATTCAGAATCAGCACCGGGCAGTCGTTAGCTAGCACGGTAGGTACCGTTAGTACTGAATTCACCATGTCGGCGGTGACTGGATAGGGGGCGGGTGGCGTCGCTGGCCCCATTGGTGTTTTACAGACATCCGGAGTGGTACTGACCACCGTCCACAATATGTCCTGACGTGCTATATAATTCAGCGCCATGATTATTCTCCTTCCATGCTATAGCGCGCTTCCATTACCCGTACTGGTGAATCAACTGGCAATACATAACGCCAGGTCTGCGCCACCGTGAGGGTATCGGTATCAATATGTA
>OATY01000328.1_pt1 | contig 12427 bp, 8 predicted proteins | sample 1476101 | NCBI WGS metagenome assembly OATY01 (sample SAMEA2579994, study PRJEB22360) | human gut metagenome
TCACCACAAGTTAGCCAGCAGTACCGCCGATATTGCCGCCACGGCAGTGGCTACCGCGCGATTGCTTAACCGTTCGCTAAGCGCCGAACAGCTGGCCATTCTTTGCGTCGCCATCGAACCCACGGACAGCACCATTTTTAAAAACCTTACGCTTTTTGACCATCAGACGGCGCAAACCCAGCAGCATTTTCCGTGGCTGCCTACGCTGGATATTGTGCTGTTAGAAAGTCCGCAGTGCATCATCACCGAAGAGTTTCACAGCAGAGATCGCCAGTCGCTGTTACTTAATCAGGCCCAGAATTTAGAAAATGCCCTGATTCAATTTCACCTTGCAAACCATCGCCGCTGTTATTATCGACTGGGAGAAGCAACCACGCTTAGCGCGATTGCCAGTGAGGCTTTGTTGCCTAAACCCGAATTTAACCAGCTGCGCGATCTGGTCGAACATTGGGGGATTTATGGTTTGAATGTGGCCCACAGCGGAAGTGTCGTTGGCTTACTCTGCGATCGACGTAAACATGATATCGACAAAATAGTCAGCGCCTTGCAGGAGCGAAAAATAACTCGCAGCTATCCGAGAATTCATGTCGTTAAAACCGTTGTCGGTGGCGTGCATTAGTGACGAATTCTAAATAGTTAATTAACGTATCTCATATACTTTTAAGATAAAACACCCTGTTTAGAGGGTATTTAAATTTTCGTTATATTTCGTTCTATATGGCACACAATAATTGCATTTAATCGCCAGCGTGAGTTTTATTTTTATGTTGGCAGCATTGCTTCTTTTTTTTAAAAAATAAAAATAACGAATAAATATGACTAAGGTCACAAATCAATAAACACTAAGTAGATCACAAATTAGAGATTAATTTATTCAACTTGTAGAAAGCTTTTATTTTTACCAAAATCAAACTACGTTCAACAATATGTTTTTTAACGATTTTTAAATTAACAATCATTTGTAAATAATAAAACATCTATTTTTCAAGAACTCCTGACGAGATATCAATTGTGTTTGATTAGCGTAAAAAGCACATTGATATGAACAAATATTCAGCGATGTTTTTTGAATTTTTATCGTCGCGCTATTGCCAACACTTTATATGCAGCATGTCACAAAAATAACTTCTGGCCAGTTTTAACCATGATTTTGATCATGAAATTAACTTTCCAGTCATCAAGCTAAATATGGACCGTTATCTAAATAGAGGGCTTATTAACATGCAAAATCCAACAATTGTTATTGGCGTCATCGGTGCTGATTGCCATGCTGTTGGTAACAAAGTATTAGATCGCGTATTCACCATGCACGATTTTAACGTTATTAATCTCGGCGTGATGGTTAGCCAGGATGAGTATATTGACGCGGCTATTGAAACCGGTGCACAGGCTATCGTCGTTTCCTCTATTTATGGGCACGGTGAAGTGGACTGTATTGGCATGCGGGAAAACTGCATCGAGCGCGGTATCGGCGATATTTTGCTCTACGTGGGCGGTAATCTGGTTATCGGTAAACATGACTTTTGTGACATCGAGACCAAATTTAAAGGCATGGGGTTTAATCGCGTCTTTGCACCCGATACGGATCTGGAGCTGGTTTGCTCGCTGATGAGAAAAGACATTGAACCCGTTATGCAAAACGAACGCGTGGCAGAGGGCGTGCAATGATCAACGTCTCTATCGATATCGGCTCCACGTGGACGAAAGGAGCAGTGTTCGAGGTGGGAGATAATGACCATATTGAAGTCAAAAACTGCGCATTATCCCCAACGACACCGCACCATCTGGCTGAAGGATTTTTTACCGTTCTGAATAGAATCCTCAACGTTGACGATGCACGTCCTCTTTTGGCATCGGGAAAAATCAAGCTTGATTACTCCTCGTCGGCCAAAGGTGGGCTGGCCGTTGCCGCCATCGGTCTGGTGCCCAGCATCACGTTAGAATCAGCGAAGGTCACGGCGCATTCTGCCGGAGCAAAGGTTTCGCAGCATTTTGCTTATAACCTGAACAAAGCAGATCTGCGTGCTCTAGAAGCTACGCCACCCGATATTTTGCTGTTTACCGGAGGCACCGACGGCGGTGACTGTGCACATGGTTTAGCCAACGCCAAGCTGTTGGCCAAATCTAATCTCGACTGCGCCATTATTTATGCGGGTAATCGCGACCTGCAAGATGAGGTTCAGGATCTGCTCGGCGATAAAGATTTAACCATCGTCGATAACGTTTTGCCGAGTCTGGATAACCCAAGTCCATTGGGTGCGCGCAGCGCTATTTGCGATATTTTCCTGCATAAAATCGTTAAGGGAAAAGGCTTAGACGTCATTGTGGAGCAGACTGGCGAAGAGCCGCTGCCTACCCCCTACTCCGTTTTCGAACTCGTGGAGCAGATCCGTCGCCATGTCGTGGGATGGGAAACCTTCATGCTGATCGATATGGGCGGCGCCACGACCGATATTTATTCAGCCAACCAGAACAGTCTGGCACCGGACACCGTGATGCATGGGCTGCCTGAACCTATCGTCAAACGCACGGTAGAGGGTGATCTGGGGATGCGAGTATCGGCCATCACGGCGGGTGAAACTGGGGCGCCGCTGATTGCGCATTATTTTTCTCATCAAGAAAGCAAAATTGCGGCCTTTCATCACTACTTAAAACATCTGGTGGCGCATCCCGGCTATCTGCCGCGCACCGATGAAGAACGCATCTTTGATCAACTGCTGGCGGGGATCTGTGTGGGTTACGCCGCTGAACGCCACGCAGGCAAAAAAGTACAGGTTTGTACCTGCGCCGGAAATGTCGACCTCCAAGTGGGCCGAGATCTCAATCCGATTAAAAAAGTGATCGGCACCGGTGGCTGGCTCTCACGCGCCAATGATTTCGATATTCACCACTGGTTGAAATATCGCGATCTGGACGATGACGGCAAACAAGTGCTGCTGCCAAGTCAGTTTGAATATTACCGAGATACACAGGGTTTACTTCCGCTACTCGCCAATGTCGCTCGTCGCTTTCCTAAAGCTGCCGCCCAGACTAGCGTTCAAATTTTGAACAAGTAAAAATTGGAGTCATGATGGAACTTCGAAACAAAAAAATTACGTTAGACGATTTTATGACCGAGCGTGCCAGTGTTTTACAAACTTGGCATACCGGCAAGGATGTTGAAAAATTTGAGGACTGCGTCAAATATCAGCAAACGATCCCTGAATCAAAAAACTTCGCCAAGGCACTGTTTGAAGCCGACAACCAAGGAATCACGCTCAGCCAGCCACGTGCGGGGGTGGCGTTAATTGAAGAGCATATTGCGCTGCTTAAAACGCTGCAAAAAGACTGCGATCTGCTGCCAACCACCATTGATGCCTATACCCGTCTGAATCGTTATGAAGAAGCCGCCATCGGCATTCAGAAATCCATTGAAGCAGGCACCTCGAAGCTTAACGGTCTGCCGGTCGTCAACCACGGCGTAAAAGCCTGCCGTGGCATTACGGAGTCGCTCGACAAGCCACTTCAGATCCGTCACGGCACGCCCGACGCTCGTCTGTTAGCCGAGATCGCCATGGCCAGCGGGTTTACCAGCTACGAAGGTGGTGGTATCTCCTACAACATTCCCTATGCGAAACGCGTCACCCTCGAAAAATCCATCCGTGATTGGCAGTACTGTGACCGCTTGATCGGTGTGTATGAAGAACACGGCATTCGGATCAACCGCGAACCGTTCGGCCCACTGACCGGCACGCTGATCCCGCCGTTTGTTTCCCATGCGGTGGCCATCATTGAAGGGCTGCTCGCGCTGGAGCAAGGCGTACGCTCTATTACCGTCGGCTACGGTCAGGTCGGTAACATCGTGCAAGATATTGCCGCTATTAAGTCGCTGCGCGATCTGTCTCATGAATATTTCCGTGCCAATGGCTATGAGAACTATGAACTGAGCACCGTTTTCCATCAGTGGATGGGCGGTTTCCCTGAAGATGAGTCCCGCGCATTCGCCGTTATCTCTTGGGGTGCAGCGGTTGCCGGAATGGCTGGCGCAACCAAGGTGATTACTAAGAGCCCGCATGAGGCCTATGGCATTCCAACCGCGGAGGCCAACGGTCAAGGGCTGCGCGCCTCTAATCAGATGCTGAATATGGTTCGCGATCAGAAATTCCCACCGTGCCTAGAAGTCGATCGCGAAGTGGAGCTTATCAAGCGTGAAGTGCGTGCCGTAATGAACAAAGTGCTGGAATTGGGTAACGGCGACATCGCAATCGGCACGGTACGCGCCTTTGAAGCCGGTGTGCTGGATGTACCGTTTGCGCCAGCGACCTGTAACTCAGGAAAAATGCTGCCGATCCGCGACAACAACGGCGCGATCCGCGTATTCGATCCAGGCTCTGTGCCGTTGCCTAAAGATGTCCTGACGCTGCACCACGATTTTGTTGCCGAACGCGCCAAGGAAGAAGGCCGTGAGCCCTCTTTCCAAATGATCATTGATGATATTAACGCTGTATCCCATAGCAAATTAATAGGAAGACCATAATGAAAATCAAACACGCACTCTTCACCGCTGGCAATTCATCCTTCTATTTTGACGATCAGCAGGCGATTAAAAATGGCGCTCAGTTAGATGGGTTTATCTATAAAGGGAAGCCGGTCACACCAGGGTTTACCTCGATCCGTCAGGCCGGTGAATGCGTTTCTATCCAATTAATTTTAGAAAACGGCGCAGTGGCCGTGGGTGACTGTGCGGCGGTGCAATACTCTGGCGCAGGCGGTCGCGATCCGCTGTTTGTGGCGGCAAATTTTGTTCCTTTCTTGGAAAAACACATTAAGCCGTTGCTTGAAGGCCGCAGCGTGGATGAGTTTTTGCTCAACGCCCGTTTCTTCGACGAAGTGACCATTGAAGGCAAACAGCTGCATACGGCGATCCGCTATGGTCTGTCACAGGCGTTGCTGGACGCAACCGCGTTAGCTACCGGCCGTTTAAAAGCTGAAGTGGTCTGTGACGAATGGCACCTGCCGGTTATCGCTGAATCTATCCCTCTGTTTGGGCAAAGCGGCGACGATCGCTATATCGCCGTCGACAAAATGATCGTGAAAGGCGTTGACGTGCTGCCACACGGCTTGATTAACAACGTCGATGAAAAGCTGGGCCGCAACGGTGAGAAACTGCGTGAGTATGTGAGTTGGCTGGCAAAACGCATTGCCGATCTGCGCGTCGATCCTAACTATAAACCGAATCTGCATATTGACGTTTACGGCACCATCGGTCTGATTTTCGATAAAGATCCGATCCGCTGCGCGGAGTATATCGCCAGCCTGCAAGAGCAAGCGGGCGATCTGGAGCTGTACATTGAAGGTCCGGTTGACGCGGGTAATAAACCCGATCAGATCCGTCTGTTAACCGAGATCACCCACCACCTCAAAAAACTGGGTTCGAAGGTCAAAATCGTCGCTGACGAATGGTGCAATACCTATCAAGACATCATCGATTTTACCGATGCAGGCAGCTGCCATATGGTTCAGATTAAAACCCCGGATCTGGGCAGTATCCATAACATCGTCGACGCTGTTCTTTACTGTAATAAAAAAGGTATGGAAGCGTATCAGGGCGGTACCTGTAACGAAACCGACGTTAGCGCCCGCACCTGCGTGCACGTTGCCATCGCTTCACGCCCAATGCGTATGCTGATCAAGCCGGGTATGGGCTTTGATGAAGGGATGAATATCGTGTTTAACGAGATGTCTCGTACTCTCGCTCAGTTGAATGCAAAGGCGAACTAACATGTCTAAAACGTTTAAGATCTTGTCGCCAACCGCCATTCTGGGATACGGGTTTCCAGAAGAAAGCTTTATGTTGGCGATGGAGGAGTCTCCCGATTTGATCGCCGTTGACGCGGGCTCTTCCGATCCGGGCCCACATTATCTAGGCGCAGGCAAAGCCTTCACCGACCGTGCTGGGGTTAAGCGTGATTTGCGCTATATGATCACCGCCGGTGTTCAGCACAATATTCCGGTGGTGATTGGCACCGCCGGAGGTTCCGGTGCCGCACCTCACCTCGAATGGTGTCGCCAAATCATTCTTGAGATTGCCAAAGAAGAAGCGCTCGAGTTTACCATGGCGGTGATCCCTGCCGACGTGGATAAAGCGGTCGTTCACGCCGCGCTAGATGCGGGAAAAATTACCGCGCTGGATTTTGTTCCTGAACTGACCCACGAAGCCATCGATGCAACCACCTATATTGTGGCGCAAATGGGTATCGAGCCGTTCCAAGAAGCGCTGGCGGCCGGTGCTCAGGTGGTGTTAGGTGGCCGAGCCTACGATCCCGCCTGCTTTGCAGCTCTGCCTATCATGCAGGGATTCGACGAAGGTTTGGCACTGCACTGCGGCAAAATACTGGAGTGTGCGGCGATTGCTGCCACGCCGGGTTCAGGCTCTGATTGCGCGATGGGCATTCTGGACGAAAGCGGTTTCACACTGAAAGCGTTCAACAAAAAGCGTCAGTTTACTGAGACGTCTGCGGCAGCGCATACGCTCTATGAGAAATCTGACCCTTATTTCTTGCCGGGACCTGGTGGGGTATTGAACCTGAAGGCCTGTCAGTTTAAGGATGCCGGAAATGGCCAAGTCCGCGTAACCGGTTCGGTGCACGAAGAAACGCCTTACACCGTGAAACTGGAAGGAGCTCGCCCAGTGGGCTATCGCACGCTCAGTATTGCGGGAACCCGCGATCCGATCATGATTGCCAACATTGACGATATCTTGGTGGAAGTGCGTCAGAGCGTAGAGAAGAATCTCAGTATCGCGCCTGATGCCGTGAAGCTGAATTTCCAGCTTTATGGCAAAAATGGCGTTATGGGTAAGATGGAGCCCGAGCCAAATACCACCTCTTATGAATTGGGGATTTTACTCGACGTCGTCGCGCCGACTCAGGCGATGGCCGATAGTATTTGTTCTCTTGCCCGCTCTACCCTGTTGCATTATGGCTATACCGGCCGGATTGCGACAGCGGGTAATTTAGCATTCCCATTCTCTCCGTCGGATATTAAAGGCGGCGTGGTGTATGAATTTTCAATTTATCATTTAATGGAATATACCCCTGAGATTAAATTTAAGTTCCGTTTAGAAAACGTGACGCCTGAAGGAGCGATCGCATGAAAAAATCAATCCTAGACTTGGCTCATGTGGTCAGGTCTAAAAATGCGGGTCCTTATGAATTAGTGCTGGATATTTTATTTAAGGATAAAAAAATATATTCCCACATCAAAGAATCAGGGCAATTTAAAAAAGAGCTGATTGCTCAGATTTATAAAATAGATCCAAAATCAGTTCACCGCATTGTGTGGTTCGACCCCGCGAATGCCGTTAAGGTGGTGATGCCTCGCGGCATAGTGTCTGGCTCCGTTGGCGATACCGATGTGTATGGTGCTCAGCAGCACGCACCGCTGTTAAAACTCGAATTCGCTGTTTAGCTTTTAAATATCAAAATGAAACACACGGTGCGAAGCGCTCCGTCGTTCGCTGCACTTTGCACCGTTCTAACCTGAAACTACTGTTTTTCTTTACGGCATTTTTAGCACCATAACTTTACGACACAACTTTGCACCATGACTTGGCAATAAAGAGGAAATATTTAATACACAAATATGCCGTGGGTAAAAATTTCATTCAATGAAGCACAACATCAGCTCCGTTATTAAATAACGTTAGAGAAATGATACTACCCTACTTATAAATGGAATCATTATGAAATCGAAAAACCTAACCACAATGATCATATTGGGTCTGATAATAGGTGTTATTGCTGGTTTTATAATAAACGAATTCTGTAGCCAAGAATTCGCCAAGTCTTACGCCTCCGAGATCTCTATTTTCACTGATATTTTCCTGCGTTTAATCAAAATGATTATTGCACCGTTAATCATTTCAACGCTGGTGGTCGGGATCGCGAAAATGGGCGATGCCAAAACCTTAGGACGTGTTTTTTCTAAGACCCTGTTTTTGTTTATCTGCGCTGCATTTATTTCCATTTTACTGGGTCTGGTCGTGGTGAATCTGTTGAGACCTGGCGATGGTATCAACTTTGTCGCAGCGGGCGCGGGTGCCGTTGATGGCATTGAGCCAGTACCGTTCTCGGCGAAAGTGTTCATTGCTCACGCCATTCCAACCAGTATCGTTGACGCCATGGCGCGCAATGAAATTCTGCAGATCGTGGTGTTCTCTATCTTTATGGGGATCAGCCTTTCCGCCATTGGCGATAAAGCTAAGCCGATCGTCTCCGTGTTGGATTCGTTAGCTCATCTGATGCTGAAACTTACTGGCTACGTGATGCTTTTCGCACCTCTAACCGTATTCGCCGCCATTTCCGCGATGATCTCTGAGCGTGGTCTTGGCGTGTTGGTGAGCGCTGGGATCTTCATGGGCGAGTTTTACTTCACGCTGGCAGGCCTGTGGGTGATTCTGATTAGCTGTTCAATATTGCTGATTGGCCGCTGTACGTTGCGACTGATCAAAGGTATTTCTGAGCCCGCCCTACTGGCATTCACCACCTCAAGTTCCGAGGCCGCCTTCCCGGGTACGTTAGAAGCATTGGAAAAATTTGGCGTCAGCAACAAAATTGCCAGCTTCGTCTTGCCGATTGGGTATTCATTTAACCTAGTTGGCTCGATGGCCTACTGCTCGTTTGCCGTTATCTTTATTGCCCAAGCCTGCAATATTCATCTTGGGATGGGTGAACAAATTACCATGCTGCTGATTTTAATGCTGACATCCAAAGGCATGGCAGGTGTTCCAAGAGCCTCATTGGTGGTTATTGCCGCCACGCTAAGCCAGTTTAATATTCCTGAAGCAGGCTTGATTCTGCTGATGGGCGTTGATCCTTTCCTTGATATGGGTCGTTCAGCCACTAACGTGATGAGTAACGCCGTGGGTGCTGCGCTGGTTGGCCGTTGGGAAGGTGAGCATTACGGTGAAGGCTGCCGAGGAACAGCGAGGTGCCTAGATAGCATGGTGGATGATAACGAACCTTCAGAGCAATTCATCATTGAAGCAGAAGCCAAATAATATTTCGTTTGTCATCATTTTTTATCCCTCAGGAGACATGCCGCTGTGCATGTTTCCCTTTTCCTTCCTTACCTCCTCACGCTAGGAAACCGTTATGAAAACGAAAGTTATCTCCGCTTTTTTTATCATCGTGTGTTTGATGGGAAATACCTATGCAAAAACTGCCCCGAACACGGACTATTCAGCCCTAGTGCAGGATGCCTACACGCAATTTAAAAATGATAAACGTGGCGATGTGGCGGATTACATTCCCGCCTTAGCGAAATATAGCCCTGATAATTACGCTATCGTTATCGCCACCGTTGATGGGCAGATATTTTCCGCAGGCAATAAAGACGCACTTTTTCCACTCGAATCTCTCACCAAAGTATTTACTCTGGCGCTGGTGATGGAGCAACAAGGGCAAAAACAGACGCTGAATAAGCTGGGTGCGAATGCCACTGGGCTTCCCTTTAATTCAGGCTTAGCCGTTGAGCTGCGCCCAGAGCGTCCTCAGAATCCGCTGGTGAATGCGGGTGCTATCAGCTCGGTGAGTTTGCTTAACGCCAAGAACCCCGACGCAAAATGGGAGCAGATTATCGGCAATCTGAATGCCTTTGCCGATAACCAACTGCACGTTAACCAAGAGGTTTATCAGTCTGAATCAGAAACCAATCAGCATAATCAGGCGCTGGCCTTGCTGATGCAGTCGTACGGTCGGTTGTATAGCAACCCGCGTGAAGCTGTGGATCTTTATACCCGTCAATGTTCAGTAGATGCTTCCACCCTCGACTTAGCGAAGATGGGCGCGACGCTTGCCAATCATGGTCAATCACCTTATAGCGGTAAACGTCTGATCGCTGAAGAGAACGTGCCAAAGATTCTGGCTGAAATGGCAATTGCGGGGCTATACGACGGTTCAGGCCAATGGCTGTATAACGTGGGGATCCCTGCTAAAAGTGGCGTAGGCGGCGGAATTTTTGCCGTTGTGCCGGGGAAATATGCGGTTGCGGTCTATTCACCGCCGCTGGATAAAGAAGGAAACAGCGTGCGTGCGCAGGAAGCCATTGAGTACATCGCCCATGCCACACAGGCGAATGTGTTTCGCTAAAGGGCTTTCCCCCATGAAACAGCACATCTGGGGTTAGCAAAATACCAAAGCAAAAAGGGCCGCCATTCACATGGCGGCCCTTCACGTTATGTCAGACTATCAGAAATTATATTTAACGCGGATCATCCCCTCCTGAGACTGATATCCTTGCTGATTGCTACCCGTATAACTGATGGATGCGCTCAGACGCGGGGTGAATTTCACATCCACACCCGCCTCATACTCAACGATGTCACGTCCGAGGGTGTCACTCTTCACCGAGAACAGCGTGCCGTCATTACTCGCCACTGTGCCGTTGTTGTTATTCATCAGCTCATGGCGGTAAGTCACTCTCAGCGCCGGAGTCACTTCTGTGTTGCCGAAGGTCAAACCGTGGGCAATTTTCACCCCAACGTTTGGCTGTACGCTGTCGTACCTGTCGGAGTTGCCGTGCACTTTCATTTTATTGATAACGGAGCCGAACATTTCATTGTCTGTCGACAGATGTTCATTGAAGCCCGAGTAGAAGACGTTCAGAGTGTCCACGCCGATTTGCGGCACCAGAGTGGTTTCGCCCATCTGCACCGCCCAGTTAGCGCTTAACCCACCGGATATGGCATTGCCGGTAATGTTACTTTTCCCATCACCCAATTGAATACCATCGCTTTCAACCTGACGAGTGACATTCGTTGTCGAGTGGGTATAGCCCAGGGAGCCGGTCAGCACGGCGCTGTCCACTTTTTGCGAAGCAAAAAGGTTTACCGCATAGCGATTTGCACTGGATGACGAGCCATCGTCCGACAGGTCAAAGTCGGAATAATCAACAGCAATACCCATGCGCGTGTTGCCCATTTCCGTGTACCCGCCAATTGACATGCCGTCAACTTTGGCATTGCCATTTCCACTGCTGATACTGCCATTGCTCATGTGCGGCATGACCCACATGGCATCGTCGTGATAGCAGGATTCAGACAGGTCACAAACGGATTTGCCATTCGCTGTCTTCGACCAGTCAACCTGGTCCATACTCCACTGCGTCGGTTTTTGCATCCCGAGGGACAGCAGTTGCATGTCATAGGCTCGCAGGTTGCTTGGGGTCACCTTGAACGTTGGGGCCGGCGGCGGGTTAACCGGATCGGTCGGGTCTACCGGATTTACCGGATCTACCGGATTTACTGGATTTACTGGGTCTACCGGATTTACCGGGTCTACCGGATTTACTGGATTTACTGGGTCTACCGGATTTACTGGGTCTACCGGATTTACTGGGTCTACCGGATTTACCGGATTTACCGGGTCTACCGGATTTACTGGGTTTACCGGATCTACCGGATTTACCGGATTCACTGGGTCTACCGGATTTACCGGGTCTACCGGATTTACCGGATTCACTGGGTCTACCGGATTCACTGGGTCTACCGGATTTACCGGGTCTACCGGATTTACCGGGTCTACCGGGTCTACCGGATTTACCGGGTCTACTGGATTTACTGGGTCTACCGGATTTACTGGGTCTACCGGATTTACTGGGTCTACCGGATTTACCGGATCTACCTTCACAGCAGCAGTATTGAGCGTCACTTTGTTTTCACTGTAGCTCAGTTGCTGGTCTAGCCCCTCAATATTACCGCTTAACGAGGCGAATTGCCCCTCGATGCCCCCCTGCGCATTCAGGACAGCATAGGACTGTGGCGTGTAGGTTCCCGGCGCATAAATTGTCTTCATTCCGCCCGCGAGCATGGCGTGCCCACTGACATCCAGCAACGAGGCCCCTTCCAGCGGGTCAATATCAACCAGCATCAGCCCATCGGCTGACTGGGTGTAATTGCCCGATACCCGTAAACTTCTGCCCGCTCCGGCCGGGCGAACTGTGCCGTTGTTAACCAGATCACCGCCCAGGGAACCATAGCCCTGAAGCATGCCGCCCGAATTCACCTGCACGTCGCCCGCCAGCGAAGCCGACTCATGCAACGCATCGCCGATTTCCAGGATCCCCTCATCCACCAGCGTTTGCTGGTTGAAGGTGTTGTCTTCGTTGAGGGTCAGTTTGCCGTTGCCGCTTTTCACCATCTGCCCCGCCGTTCCGCTAAACAGCGTGTCCGGCGTCATATCCTCCTCGACGTCAAACACAAGCCGCCCGCCGTTGAGAGCAATTTCCCCCGCCGGAGTGGCTTGTGCCTTACTGATAATCAGATCGCCCTGATCCAGCTCCAGCAGGCTGCTCCAGAGATAGTTGTTACCGCTCAGGGTAAGCGCACTGTCCCCCTGCTTGATAACTTTACTGTTGCCTTCGCTCGCCAGATTAGCGGCTAACGTCG
>OATY01000329.1_pt1 | contig 12402 bp, 6 predicted proteins | sample 1476101 | NCBI WGS metagenome assembly OATY01 (sample SAMEA2579994, study PRJEB22360) | human gut metagenome
CTCTCAGCCCAGGGGCCTTCTGCATGCCAGCGACAGCTTATCTGAGTGCCACCGTTAGCGGGTGATAATCGCGAAATCGCTACTGGACAAGTTCGTGAAATTACCAATCTGCGCGTTCAGGCGGCACTTAGACGTCACCGACAACGCCGTCACCACCCGCTGATCCTCAGACACCAACACATGCCCCGAACAGCCATCCGAAAAACTAATCAACTGAGCATCCGGAGAAATCGCCTGAACCAGCGTCGAAAACTCACCCGTACGCGGCAAAACCATCAACGGATTCAACTCATCCGCACCACTGGGCCACACCGGAACCACCGTCACCGGCAAAACACTCTGATTCACCACACGAGAAGGAACCCGCAACTCAATCGACCGCAAACGCTGAATCGGGTACGCCGTCGAACGAACCTCCCGATCAGAAATAGCCTTCGACGTCTCAGAATCAATACGGTTCACCCACTCCTCAAAAGCACGCGAATCCTTAAACTCAGCAGACACATTCGCCCGAACCTGCACCACGCCATTAGCCGGGATACTCACCCCAGACAGATTCCACGAACACGGAACATCCACCGCAGTCACACTCGACTGATTCTTCGCCACACCAGAAGACACCTGACCGGCATCCCACGTCACCGAAGCACACGAACCACCCTCAACACCGGGAAGCACCTGCAAAATATCGCCCCGAAGAGCCGACTTCTGCGAGGAAAACTCAAAAGTTAGGCGGGCACTCTTCTCCCGCGGGTTATACGTACCCTCAATACGGGTACCCAAACCACTCGGCAAAGACGCCGAACTACGGCTCGAAGCAGACCACGACTCAGCCGTCTTAGACGAACCCCTACCGCCGCTCAAACCCACAAAAGCGAGCACACCCACAAGAATCAAAGAACCCAGGATAGCGCCCCACACCAGCGGGCGGCGCAACGGCGAACGGGCAGGCTCCTCTTCCTCAACAACCTCATCAGGCACATATACCGGCTGCTCCACCACAAAAGGAGCCCGAATAACCGTCTCATTCTGCGCCTGACCCAGCGACGGCATGCCCGCACCATACAGCTCCGTAACATTCTGCCCATACACCGCAGAAACCGCAGGCTCAGCACCATGAACCACCGTAGGCGTGTACCCCACAGCACCCGAAGACACCTCAACCCAGCGAGGAAGCACCGTATCAGCCGCGAAACCCTCAGCCAAAAGACGCAACTTAGCGGCAGCCGCACCAGGACGCTAAACCGGGTTCTCCGCCAACATCCCGTGAAGAACCTCAGCAACCTCAGCCGGAATCTGCGGCGACACCTGCACCGCACCACCACGCGCCGGAAGAGGACGCGCCGCCACCAACAACTCATGAAGAGTCACAGCGCACGCATAAACATCAACCGCCGGAGTAGCCACACCATGCGCAGAACGCTCCGGAGCCATATACCCCGGAGTACCAGAAAACGAAAAGCCCCCGAACCCGCAGAGCCAGTAAAAGAAGCAATACCGAAATCAGCCACACGAACCTGCTGATCCAGAGACTCCCCCAAAACACCGCTCAGCAGAACATTCTCCGGCTTAATATCCAGATGCATCACGCCCTGACGGTGAGCAAACTCCACCGCATTCAGAACCTGCACCATCAGACTCAACGCCAAACGAACCGGCAGCGGACCCTTAGAATCCAGCTTCTGACGTAGTGAACCGCCATGCTGAAACTCCATCACCAGAGCCAGCACGCCACCCTCAACCACCATGTCCGTCAACGGCACAATATGAGGATGCGACAGCGCCAACAACACCGAACGCTCACGCACAAAAGACTCAAGAACCACAGGGTTCTCGGCAAGCTCCGGGCGCAAAATTTTCGCCGCATACAGAGCCCACGAGCCGCTCATCGTAGCGGCCCACACCTCACCGACCGCACCAGAACCCACCCGGCGCAGCAAACGATACGAAGAGCCAAGGGGAGCGCCCGCAACTAAGCCCCCAGCAGCCTGCTGGGCAGGATGAGCATCACGACGCTCCGAGCCGGAGTACTGCGGCGAACCAGCAGGTACAGTCACGGGCTAACTCCTTAACATCAACTTCACAACAAGCAGGAAGACTCCCCAGATGGGGCGACCCCTACAGCAAAATGGCCGGTAAAGTTACACGATACCTCACCACACGCCAGACAGGCCCTACAGCCCGCCACGGTGCTGAGAATCCTCAGGGCTCATCAGCTGCACCAGAACCGGCGACCCAGCCAAGAACGCATAGCCACGACCAACGCTCAGCTGAACCGGGGCACGCCTCGGAATAGTGCCGAACATGTCCATATCCATATCAACATTCGGCTGAACCACGGCACCCGTACGGAACTTACGAATAGCCTTCGTCCAATGGCTATACAAAGGACGCAAATCAGTCGGCTTACCCGTAGCAATAATGTGGACGTCCGGGAAGTCACCCTTCACAATCGCATCAAAAACGTTCATCGGGTCATCCACACGGTCACCGTCATCAATCAGCAACAGCACCGGGCCCGCGGCATCCTGCAAAGCTGCCTGCACCTGAGCAGAAGCATTCTTGCTCTCAAACACCCGGTCAAAAACGCCCTCCGGCGCATTCACCAGACCGGAACGCTGGTCAAAGACAGCCCAAACCTCCGGAACCTCAGCGGCATCCATGCGTGCGTTCTCCGCAGCGGTAGCGTCACCAGATGCCAACGCGGCAGACACCGCCTGCTCCGCCGCTGCCCTCGCCCGAGAAACCAGACGAGCAAACGCAACCAGCAGAGAAGACTTACCCGAACGCGGATTACCCGCAACCATGGCGTGCTCACCCTCGTACAGCTCAAAAGCGCACGCCTCCAACGTAGCCTCCGCAATACCCACAGGGATACGCCACAGGCTCGGAGAAAACTCGGCAGCAGGCATGCTCTCCCACGAAACCCACGTCGGCAGCTGGCCAATCACGTCACGCTTAGCGGGAGCCTGTGGGAAGCGCTCACGAACCATAGAGACGGCCTCCTCCACACCAACAGCGGGAGTAGCCACCTGCATCTGACGCAGATGCTTCGGATCAACGCAACGACCGGGAATGGCGGCTGGCACATTTGTACCGCGAATACCGTACGAAGAATAATCGTGAATATCGCTCAGCTGGAAGAACCACGTCTGCAACGAAGCATCAAGAATCTGCGAGGGGATATTCTTTGCGCGGCTCGTCGACACCACGCAGTGAATACCAACAGCAGGACCGTCCGCATACACGCGGTAAAAATTCGCCAACAAATCCATGCTCACAGCGTCAGAGAACTCATCACGCAGCGTCGCAAAACCATCCAAAACAATGAAAAGAGGCTTACGGCGTGACGCATCAGCACGGCGAGCATTAAGCTCCGACTTCACAAAACGCAAGAAACGAGCCTGACGCTCCCTGGCGCCCTGACCGGTACCCACAGCAGACACAACATGCGGCAGGGAGTGTAGAGCCAGCAAACCATCAGCGCCCATATCCACCAGAACAATGTCGATGTCCTCCGGCGAATAATGCTGAGCCAAACCCAGCACCACAGACTGAATCGTCGTGGTCGTACCACTACCGGCAACACCCACCAACAGCAGGTTGCTCATCTCAATATTCCAGCCCATAGGCACCTGACGCTGCAACTCCGGCTCATCACCCAAAGTGCACATCAGAACACCATCCTGGATACCACCCACAGTGGGAAGATCCGGGTCGGGGAAGCCACGCACACCAAAATCAGCCAAATCAACATACGAACCCAACGGTTCAGGCCAGACCTTGCGAGGAGCAACCGCGCCACGAGCCGCATGAGCCGCCACAACAGCATCAATCAGCAGATCCAGGTCATTCGCATCACTCGACGACACCTTCGGACGAGCGCGCTCCGAACGAGGAATACCGATACTATCGGTCGCACGAACCTCCAGAGAAGTCACCACCTCAGTGCCACTCTGACCCGTCACCAGGGCAGTCTGCACCGGCGAAATATCGTTCTGGCCCAGCTTCACGTAGGCGCGACCCATCTGCGAACGCGAAATCTCCGAAGCATCCGGAACACCAATCACGTTCGAAGAATCCTCACGGCTCTGCACACGCAACGCCACACGCAAGTTCGTATTCGCCAGAATGTCATCATTCACCACGCCGGCGGGACGCTGAGTCGCCAAAATCATGTGCACACCCAGGGTACGACCCACCGCACCAATGCTCACCAGCGACGATAGGACATCCGGGAAGTCCTTCGCCAGCATCGCGAACTCGTCAATCACCAGCAACAAGCGAGGCATCGGCTCCGGAGGGTTTGTCGCCAAATAATCCTTAATGTTATCCACACCCTCGCCAGCGGCTGCAAACAGGCGCTGACGACGGTCCATCTCCGCCTCCAACGACTCAATAGCGCGGTGAGCCAACTGAGCATCCAAGTTGCTCAAAGTACCAATCGTATGCGGCAGACGCTCACACGTCTTAAACGCCGCACCACCCTTAAAGTCAACCAGAATGAAGTTCAAACGGCTCGGATCGTGGTGCGCAGCCAAACCCGCCACCAACGAACGCAAAAACTCACTCTTACCCGAACCAGTGGTACCACCCACCAGACCGTGAGGGCCGTCCTTCACCAAGTCCAGCGTGAACGCACCAGAGTCGCCCACACCAATCTCGGTGCTGAAACCATTAGCTTGCGACCAAAACGCCTCAATATCCTCAGCACCCGGAGGGGTCGGCAAACCAACCAGCTCAGGCAGCTTCACCAGCTGAGGCAAACCGCCACCCAGCAGCAGACGCTCAGGGTCCTCATGATGCGCCAAAGTACGCGCCACGTGAAGAGCATCCTCAGCGCTCACACCGGCGAGCACACCGTCAGTGACCGTGTAACGGCGGCGAGGCTCCGAATAGGTTATAGAAGCCTCCTCACCGATCTCCACGACCGAAGTACAAGACGCAGGAAGACGGTCAACAGAAGAAGCCAACACAATACCGGCAACACGGCGAGCCCCCGCAGCAGCAGTCTTATTTGCCATCAGACGCACTTCATCGCCATACGCCAAAAGGTCGCGTGCCGGCGACTCACGGCCCTCAGTGAGGGTATCCGAATCAACGACCACGCACAGGCTACGGGTCGGAAGAGACTCAATATCGTTGTATAGAGAGCGCAGCATCTGATCCGATTGCTCCTTACCAGAAGCAAACCAACGCATCTGCTGGTTCTGCGCCATGCGGATATGCGGAAGCCACGACGTCCACACCCAGTCCTGCGAGCGCGCGGAATCAGCGCAGACCGCAATCGTCATATCTGCAGGACCCGTATGGGTCGCCGCCTGCAGCACCAGGCTTCGCGCCAAGGCAAGAGACTGCTCACGCGGCCCCACGATGCCGATAGCCCCACCCTCACGTAGGTCAGCAACCAGCGGAGCATCCCACAGGGTATTGTGGTCAAGAAGATGCTGAACCTCAGGCTCAGGGTTGCTCGGTTTCGTCAGCTCAGGAGTCCAATGAATATGCCCAGTACCTATGTGGAAAGTCAACAGGTCAGGGCTGGTGCTCCGGCGACGCCACAGCGTCATCGCGGGAAGAAGCGCCCGCAGCTGAACGGCATCCGGTGCCGGGGCAAGATCACGAAGACGCTCAACCTCCTCACGGTTGCTTAGAGAGACACGTTCCTTAAACTTCTCCATTTCCTGCTCAAAACGCACACGCTCCTTCACCTTGTCCTTGGCGTGACGACGTTTCTGCTCCACCCACATGCCGATACTCAGGACGGGGCTGAGCATCGCGAAAAGAGCATAACGAATCTCCTGCATAATGGCGACCATTGCCGCCGCCATAATAAGCGGGCCTATCGCCATCGCAATATTGAACTTTGGCGGGTCAGAAATATTCTTGCGGGTGGGCGCCTCCACTTTCTCCGGGGCGCTCAACGCACCCTGACGCGGCGGACGGTTAAACGGCGCTGTGCCCGATGCGCTCACATTCGGGGCGCTACCGGGGCGAGGTGCGGCCTTCTCCTGAGGAGCAGGCCGCAGGGTCAGAACGCAATCACCAACATGGATCGTGGTGCTCTCAGAAACAGTCAGACCCTCCTCAGGGATTTTCTGACCGTCCACAAAACTACCGTTCGTAGAACCCGGGTCAGTGATGCGCACCTTCTGAGTGTTTGTCGACTCATCATGAACCACCTGCAGATGCAGATGCTCCCACGACGCGCTCGCCGTGGGCAGCACAATATCGGCGTACGGGGAACGACCCGCCACCAGAGGACGCGAAGAAGGGATAGGGCGCGGCAGGGTAACCGTCGAACCGCCGCTCAAGCAGACGCTCCAGCCCTGCACCAGGGAAGGGTAGGAGAGCGGTGCCCTAGAGATGCGCATACCCTCCATCGGCTTGACCTCCGCCAGGGTAGAGGATGCCGTCACCGGGCGGTTATCGCAGTACAGCGGCTCGTCGGCAGGCAGGGAGGGGCCACCGGTCGCCTGGATGAGACCAGCGATGGTCGTCTCAGGCTGCCAGGAGTCTAGTTCATAGCTCCCGTTATGCTCTTCAAGTTCAAGGAAAAAGCGCATAAGGTGTTCTCCAAAATATATAAATCGTGAGCCCCGCTGGTGAACGGACTAGAAGTAATACCCGAAAGCCGGGGTATGATGGGCTGGCTCTGCACAGTAGGCTCCGTGCGGAAAGGTTAGTCGCGAGATTCTGAAGTGAACGTGCGAAGCATCCACACCGGCGAACTCACCGCATCTGCTGAGGAAGACCCACCCTGAATCATCGAAGCTTCCGCGGTGGGGTATAGAAGACCCACCTGCCCGCCCGCGGCATAAGAAGACGAGAAATCCAACGAATACGCGACTGTGGAATCTTTAGCGTCCAAACGAAGGGTCCCTAGAACCCGTCGAACCGCCTCGGGAGTGTATTCACGAACATGGCTCGTGGCATACGCAAAAGCCAAGAGCGCGTTATGGGAGGGAGCATCCGCCCACACTGCCGATTTCGAGAACGCCTGTTCGCCTGACAAATCCTTGAGCGAAGAATCATTCTTCATACGCTCAACCGTTGAGACAAACGCCGAAGAAGCACGACCGGCATCATCAGCACTCAACGCCGCCGCACGTGCCTGTACGCGCCCTACAATGCGAATATTGTCGGTCAGGGAACCGCCGTTCTCCAGAAGAAGCCGCGTAAAAGGCTCTGTCAAAGCTTCCTCACCCGCAATCACGGGGGACGTAATGCCCGCCCTCTGAAGAGAACGAAGCACCTTCGCCTGAGTCGACGCCGAACCCGTCAAAACCAGAACAGGAGAAGAGCCCGAAGACTTGTCCCCCAGAAGGCGCGTCAGCTCCTTGAGAGTATCCTTCATACTGTCTTCATCAGCAGAAACCTGAACGCGATGCGTATAGGGAAGGTCCGGCGCAGAGCCCTCACCTGCATCCAACAGGATGGTGCGCACACCATCAAGCTGCTGCGAAGAACCCATGCTAGATGCACCGGCGAGCGAACGAATAGCAGCCGTATAGACCTGCTTCTCCTGCTCAGGGTCCAGAGCAAAACTCCACACCCCATCGCCAGCATCTACCCGGTCATACGCCTCAATTACCGCAACATTGCGTTCCTTAGCAGCAGCCGTAACACCCCGAAGATGCTCACCCCGAGAAGCAAGCACAATACCCAAAGCACCCTCAGAAGAGAGTTTCTCTACCGCCTCACGGGCACCCTGCTCCGTTCCCTTATCGTTCGCATAAAGAACCTTCACAGAAGAATTACCCAAAGCCAGACGGTACTGTGCAACACGAGCCCCCTGAGCATTCAGACGCCACGCAGACCCCTCAGCATCATCACCAAAAGTAGCGACAACACCAATAACAGGCTCACGACCAGAGGTCGGAAGAGAAATAGCCTGCTGAACCGTCACCGCAGACGCAGGGTTCGTACCCGTGCCAAGCGGCAAAGGCTGAGGGGTCACAGCGCGCACGCCATACCAGATCCCCACCACCGCAAGGCTAAACAGCACACACAGACTGACACACCACACCACGGTGCGCTGAGTGAGCCGCCTGCCCTCGCGGTGGTGAGGACCTGAATCAGAACCCAAATGAGGGGAAAACCCCACGGCTAATCACCAATCTGGAAGGTGTACACCGTCTTCACCTCTGCACTGCCAGCATTCGACAGGTGGAAGGTAGGCAGAGAACGCAGGCGCTGCAGCGAGGCTTTGAACTGCGCCTGACGCTTCTGCAGAGCAGCGATATCCTCGGAGCGGAGGTTCGTGTAACCCTGAGCATTCTGCATCGCCAAAGCAAGCTGGTAATCAGCCGCACCAGCCTTCGCGCTATTGCTCTTGAGCGCGCCCAAGAGGCCAGCACCCTCAGCGTTGCTATCGCCCAAATCAAGCATGAGCTTCGACAGATCGTTATTCAGCTGAACGGATGCACCAGCCAAATCTCGGGTAGCGTTCTCAGCGCGGGTGCTCAGAGCAACCAGAGAACGCTCAGTCACCGAATCCAGGGACTGACGCAGACCCTCAATACGATCATTCATGTCCTTGTGCTGAACCTCGATAGAATCGCCAGCCACCTGAACCACGGTATTCGCGGTATCAGTAATACCTGCAATCGATGCGGCGAATGCCTCCTGGGCAGTCGAGGCGGCGGACGAACCGTTACTCGAAACCTTACGAATTTCCTCGTTAATCATGCCCGTTAGGGTGTCGCGAGTTTCGTTGGCAGAGTCCTTGAACGCTTCCTTAATAGCGCTGGAGAGATCTGCCTGCATGTTCGTCATATCTTCCAGGTTTTTACCCAGAGCATTGACGGCATCCGAAGCTGAATGGATACGATCACGCAGAGAAACCTTAGCCTCCTCAGTAGGCTCTTCCTTCTTCTCCGCGTCCTGGTTCTGCGCGTTTGCGGCATCGTTCAGGGTCTTCTCAACCTCACCGAGAGCACCATCTACCGCGTTCACAGCATCGTTAAGATTCTTGGCGTCGCGAGCCAGGCCCTCCTTGGGGTCATCCATAGAGGTTGCGGCAAGGACTTCATCCCATGCTGCTACGGCCGTGGCGATACGCTGCTCCATCGGAGTACGTGTAGCAGAGGTGTTTGGGGTGATGGTACGCCTGTTCGCGTTCTCCACCGTGATGGAACGCGTATTATCTTCAGTAGCGGTAGACTCGGCAGAAGGCGCTTCATTCTTCGACGGCTCTGCGGAAGGGGTCGTAGAAGCAGACTCAGACGGCGCAGGGCTAGGAGCCTCAGAAGACGGTGCAGCAGACGGCGAAGCCGCGCCACCACAAGAAGAAGTCGTCAGGTATCCACGCAGATGCTCCACCTGCTCAGCAGATAGAGAGCCGCCGCGCTCAGTCGACAGAGCGCAAAGCTGCTCCGCCAGTTCCTGGTTCTGGGCGTTCATGGAACCAGAGCCTTCCACCAAATCTGCACGAGCGGAAGCCGCACGAGAATGAACGTTCTTGATGCTCTCAATCAGGCGACTCGACGTTTCCTTCAACTGGTTCACACCCTGACGAGCCGCGCTGACCTTCTCTCGCAAAGCGCGCACAGCATCAGCGTCAAGAGAGGACGGGTCCTTCTCCATCTGCTGAACAATCTCATCCATCTGACGCTTCAACGCCGAATAGTTGGTGTTCGCACCCTTCAAATACTCCGGCTGCAGATGATCCACAATCTTTTCGCCGGTAGCAACCAGCGCAATCAAGGAGCTCTGCACCGTCACCGACGCACCAAATAGGGCACAGGTTACCGAGCCGTTAGAAGAGCAAGTCTCGGCGGTCGGGTGCTCCGGGCCCACAATCTCACGAATCGAAGCCGTAAGATCCTGCTGGCAGTCCGAGCTTGCCTCCGCATACGCGTTCAGGACCGCAGAGAGCTGAACCAAGTTACCGTACACGCTACGGCTACTTGCATCCTCCTCACGATGAACAACACAACGACCATCACTATGCGAAATGGACACGTTGGGGCGTGCCGTCGTATCACCCAGCATGGTGTGAAGAGCCGCAACAGTACGTTCCAGCTGGGAAATCAGCTGAGAATTATTGGTACGCGAAGCCTCAGAAAGGTCCTTCTGAAGGCTCTCAATATTCGCCTGCAGACCCTGCATGGTCTTTGTCAATGATTCATTCTGAGTCTTCAGATGCTCGGCAACATCCTTACCGAAAGTTGCAGACGTATCATCCAGGTTCTGACGCACTTGAGCAACCTGTGAACTGGCGCTATTCAACGTTGAATTAACATCGTTGACGGTATCGATAGTGCGCTGCAGAAGCGCCACCTGAGACGCATCCTGAGAGGTGAAGCCATTAGTAATGATTCCCGCACCAGACAAATCGGAGGCAAAGCCGGGTTGCACCGAAATATTGAAGGTGGGCGCGCTAAAATCTTTCGCCTTAACCTTCAACACAAATGAAGAGGAACTGCCGGTCACCGGAGGCGCCGAAATAGCGCCCCATTGAACAACAGCCTTACCTTCATCATTGGTGCTCACCACACCATTCGTTGACGAATCAGCAGCGTCAGGGGTTGTAGTAACCTGGGTCGGAGAGCCCGAAAGAACGGTAGAAGCAGCGATGGAGAATGGAGTACCAACCGGTGCGGGGCTAGTACGGCTGGTACCGGATGCATCATAGGTGACGTCCTGAGTCTTCACCGTCAGGTTCTCAACCGTAACCTTAATGGTGATTTCGCCACTATAACCATTCAAATCATTCAGGTTAGTGCCGCTACCGCGCTCGGTAGAATACTGCAGGCTTACACGCACGGGAAGGTCATTGACGACATCCTTGGGCTTGAACTGAACGTTGCTCGTGGAGCTCGTGCGGTCCTTGTCATTAACGTAAATGTTGGTCGACTCAATCGAAGAGACATCGCCGTCACGGCCCATCTGAATATTCACGTTCTGCAGAACATTAGTAGCGTTCTTCACCTGGTGGGGGCTCTGGGAAGTGACAGTGCCCTTATCGGAAGGGGCGCTATTGTTGTTCGTGCCCGTGGAACAAGACGAGAAAATCAGTGCCGTAGTGACACCCAAAATCAAAGGGAATCGGAGTAGACGCCGACGCGCTGTGGTGTGGTTGGTCATGGTGATCTTTTCGTTGAGTTATATACCGTGCAGACACATAACAGCGGCAAGTCTGAAACACCACTGTAGAGTGCCCACCTGAGTGGAAAGGGTCAGGGGCAAAGCCGGAAAGAGAAAAAGCCCCGTACCACTTTATCAGTCCAATATGGGAAGGTTGATATTTTTTCCTCCTAGTCGGTGCCTCATCAGGATATTCAATTCAACCTTGAGGTGATAGTTAAAGGTATTTTTCATTTCGTTTCAACATAGTGCACTTACCGAACTCTATTTGACATAGAGAAAACCCCGCGGCCGAGGTTATTTCCCAGCCCAGGAACTTTCTCTATGCATGGGGGCTGTTGCCGTACGGCACTACATCTTGATATCCGCTAGGCCGGTAATTTTGTTGCGCCTTCTGCACAGCTTTCTGAACAGGGGCTGCGTCCACTCGAGGTTATCCCACGTATCAACCCACGCCAGATCCTGCGGGTCCCGCATATCGGGCCAGCGGTCAAACTCGAGCCTAAACCGTACGATGGCCAGTAGCCGGTGGTTCTTGCCAACGGGGTCAAGCTTGGCGATTTCCTTGCCTTTCTTGGTGCAGAAGGTGGCCTTGTCAGACCCTACCCCAGTCCATTCCAATTCTTCCTCCGCATCACCCTGGAAGTAGAAAACCTGGTCGATAGCCCTAATCGGGTAGGAGGTCACGGCAGCAAATGGAGAGAGCTTCTGCTCCACATCGTCTGGCGTGATTTTCGTGTACACCAGGTAAACGTGCAGAAAGTGGTAGGGGAAGAAGAGCAGCAGGATGAACATCAGCAGGTTAAAGAGGATACCGAGCTCTACCTGCGTGTAGAGGTAGAGCGCGAAGAAACCTGCCGGGAATATGGGCGTGAGAAGGCATATGAGTGCTTCACGGCGGGGCACGCGCGTAATGTAGATGCCCTCGTCGCGGAGCTTCTTGTCCTGACGTCGGTGCCTATCATGCAGAACAATGATGGTGATGGCGCCGATGATTGATGCGAGGGTGCAGGTGCCCCAGAGCAGAAGGAAAAAGGTGTGCATAATGCGTGCTCCCCTTTCGCGGTGTTGGTGGTGTTCGTGCCGGTTGTGGCTCTTTGGATGTAGGGGGTAGTCGGCGCTTATCGAGCGGGCTACATGTCGACGTCGGCAAGGCCGGTTACCTTCTCACGGCCCCTGAAATAAAGAATGGTCATACCCCTGTCGTCCAACTCATTCACCTTCGCCACGTCATCAAGATTATTCATATCGGGCCAGCGTTCGTTCTCAATGCGGAACCTGACAATTGCCAAGATCCGATAGTTATTGTGGGTG
>OATY01000333.1_pt1 | contig 12067 bp, 10 predicted proteins | sample 1476101 | NCBI WGS metagenome assembly OATY01 (sample SAMEA2579994, study PRJEB22360) | human gut metagenome
ATCGCCTTTTTAAACCCCCCCCCCCCCCCCCCCCCCTGCGGGGGGGGGGGAGCCGATCGAGATTCATACAAACATCACCGAATAGTTCCCTCCCCTGCAAAGGGGAGGGTTAGGGTGGGGTCAATTCAGTATTGCTGCAACCCTCTCTCAACCTGCCCCTTCACAGGGGGGGGAGCCGCACGAGATTCGTTTAAACAGCGCCGAACGGTTCCCTCCCCTGCGAAGGGGAGGGTTAGGGTGGGGTCAAGGAGAGCGGGGAAACTAAATAATTACGCCACCTGCACTGGAACGGCTTTAGCCAAGCGCTTCATCACATTATCACCTTCAAAATAGGCAACTTTAGGATTGTGTGAGCGAGCCTGTTCATCAGACATCTGTACGTAAGAGCAGATAATCATAGTATCGCCGACGCATGCACAGCGAGCCGCAGCGCCGTTGACGGAAATAATTTTTGAACCGCGTTCGGCGGCAATCGCGTAGGTCGAGAAGCGCTGACCGTTATCTACGTTGTAGATATCGATAGCTTCATATTGCAGGATCCCCGCGGCGTCTAAAAAATCCTGATCGATGGCGCAGGAACCTTCGTAGTGCAAATCTGCCTGAGTCACTTTGACGCGGTGCAGCTTGCCTTGCAACATAGTGCGTACCATAACAATACCTTCATTAACATCTATTGATGGCGGCCATCCCTGAAACAGAGGCGGCAGTTCTCTTTGTTACCGATTAAGCGGTCTACTATATTTTAATAAATAAGTTTACCACTGTATGCAAAACAATTAGCTTTCTGCGTTGAATGGCACGCGCATGTTATCAATCAGACGCGCTTTACCTAACCATGCAGACACCAAAATCACCGCGGTTTGTGTATCCACATTCACGTCTAGCAGAGTGTCAGCATCGCGAACGAACAGTTCGTCAGGCTGTAAACCGGCTTCCCGCAAGCGACCTGCAGTCTGTTCTAACAGCTCGTCGATGTTGCGTTCGCCGTTTTCCAACTGAGTCGCTAAATGGCTCATGATGTTATATAGGCGAGGGGCTAAGCGACGTTCATCAGGCGTGAGATAGCCATTACGTGAGCTCAGCGCCAGCCCATCCTGACCGCGAACGATAGGCACGCCCACGATATCAATATCAAAACTGAGGTCGGCAACCATTTTGCGGATCAGCGCCAACTGCTGAAAATCTTTCTCACCGAAACAGGCAATGTCTGGCTGGATGAGATTGAACAGTTTGCTCACGATGGTCGAGACGCCGCGAAAATGTCCCGGACGGCTTGCGCCTTCCAGCATGGTAGAGAGTGACGGTACATCGACGTAGGTCTGCTGTTCTAAGCCTTTCGGATAGATTTCTTTTTCAGACGGAGCGAAGACCAAATCCACGCCTAGGCGCGTTAATTTTTCACAATCTTCCTGCAACGTACGCGGATAGCGAGCGAGGTCGTCAGGGCGATCAAACTGCATCGGATTCACAAATATGCTAACGACGACGATATCAGCCCGCGCTTTCGCTTCTTCAACCAGCGTGAGATGACCTTCGTGCAGATTTCCCATCGTCGGCACCAGCGCAACGCGCTTGCCTTCTTGACGCCAACGGCGGATTTCACGACGTAGCAAAGGGATTGTTTCAATGATTAACACAGTGGTTCTCCAAACTTATGAGCCACGCTAACCTCCCTTTGACGAGAGGCTAGACACGGACTGACCGATTAGTTGAAAGTATGCTCCGCAGCCGGATACAAACCCTGTTCAACCTCTTCAATGTATAGACGAATAGCTGCACGAATATCACTTTGGCCCGCTAAGAAGTTCTTGGCAAATTTAGGCGTATGTCCGCCGGTAATCCCCAAGGCATCGTGCATGACCAAAATCTGGCCGTCGGTGTCTTTACCCGCGCCAATACCGATAACCGGAATACGCAGCGCTTCGGTGATGGTTTTTGCCAGCGCCGCAGGCACACATTCTAAAACTAACAGCTGAGCACCGGCGGATTCTAATGCCAGCGCATCTTCGAGCAGCTTGTCGGCACCGTCTTTGTCGCGCCCCTGAACCTTATAGCCGCCAAAAATATTCACAGACTGTGGCGTTAAGCCAAGGTGTGCACAAACCGGCACGGCGCGCTCGGTTAGCATTTGCACCGTTTCAACGAGCCAGCTACCGCCTTCCAGCTTGACCATATTGGCTCCGGCTCGCATCAGCGTAGCTGAATTTATGCAGGCTTGTTCCGGCGTGGCATAGGTCATGAAAGGCAAATCGGCGAGTAAAAGACAGTGTGGCGCACCATGACGCACGGCGCGCGTATGGTAGGCGATATCTTCAATGGTGACGGGCAGCGTGGAGTCGTGCCCTTGTAACGTCATTCCGAGTGAATCACCCACTAACATGACGCGGATGCCCTGATCTTCAAACAGCTTGGCGAAGCTGGCATCGTAAGCGGTGATGGTGGCGAATTTTGTTTTTTGTTGTTTTAACTGTAACAGATGGGTGATGCTGGTCGGCTTCATGGTGTCCCCTGACGGCTTCATTCAGACTGAAACAAAAGCGCATTCTAAGAGATGTTATGCCCTAGGGATAGCGCTTTATCGGCCTATTGCTCGGGAAAGGTATTAGGGGGAAAACATCAGTAACTGATGGAAATAGAAAGGGAATTAAGCAAAGTAGTAAGGAAAGGATATATATCAGAGAGTAATTATTTATAGTTATTTCATTGGTATAACTGCAGAAGTTACCACCGTGTGAGCGGTTCAGCGCCGAGTTGTGCGATGACCGATTGCAGGCTTTCACCGCTAGGAAAATGCAATTCGGGGGCAATTTCTGCTAGCGGATATAGCATGAATTGACGATTTTTCATGTCGTAATGCGGTACGGTTAAGCGTTCAGTGTTTATTATTTCATCGCCGAACAGCAAAATATCGAGATCCAACGTGCGTGGGCCCCAGCGTTCATCTTTACGAACGCGACCGTGCTCCAGCTCGATTTTTTGCGTATGGTCTAGCAGATTTTCAGCGGATAAATCCGTGTCTAATGCCACCACCGCATTCAGGTAATCAGGCTGATCCTGAGGCCCGAGCGGCGGTGTGCGATATAGCGATGAGGTTACAATCAGCGTCGTCTGCGGCAGTTCGGTCAGCGCGTTAAGCGCCGACTGAACCTGATGCAGAGGATTAGCCAAATTGCTGCCTAAGGCTATATAGACGCGTGTCATTCGCTGCTGCCTTCACGGCGCGGTGCGCGACGACGTGGGCGACGCGGACGGCGGCGAGCACCATCATCGCCCAGCTCATTCGCCATGCTTTTCTGACGTGTCAGAGGCGCTTTCTGGAACTCGTCCCACCACTGCGTCAAACGCTGCAGCTCATAGTTATTCTCTGCCTGAGCGCGCAGCGCCAGCAGATCAAAGGCGGCGCGGAACTTCGGTTGTTCCATCAGTTTATGCGCACGTTTGCCCTGACGGCGAGATAAGCGTAATTGCAATGACCAAATATCACGCACTAATGCGGTAATTCGTTTTGGAATAGCCAGCGTGCGGCATTGCTCATCCAAAATGTCGTTCATCGCCAATGCAAAGGCGTCGTAGTAGGTCAGACCGCTTTCGTCATTGATTTTCTGCGCCAGCTCAATCAGCGGATACCACAGCATGGCCGCAAAGAGGAATGCTGGATTCACACGCATATCGTTTTGCAAACGATGATCGGTGTTTTTCAGCACCTGATTGATGATGCGTTCCATCGGGCTATCGCCGTTGGGCGTGAAATGGCGCGCAATCACTGGGAATAACGGTTGGAACAACTGGTATTCGCACAGCAGCGTGTAAGTTGCAAAACCATAGCCGGATTGCAGCAGTTTCAGCGACTCTTCAAACAGACGAGCCGATGGGATCTCATGCAGCAATGAAGCTAAACGTGGGATCGGTTCGCCGGTTTGTGGACAGATAGTCATGTCCAGTTTGGCAGCAAAGCGCACCGCACGCAGCATGCGAACAGGATCTTCGCGGTAGCGCGTTTCAGGATCGCCAATCAGGCGAATACGGCCTTCCTGCAAATCACGCAGGCCGCCGGTGTAATCACGCACCGTGAAATCTGAAATACTGTAATACAGGCTGTTGATGGTGAAATCGCGACGCTGGGCATCTTCTTCGATGTTGCCATAGACGTTGTCGCGCAGCAGCATGCCGTTCTGGGCCTGCTGGGAGATATTTTTGCCATCACCGGCGTGTTCATGGTGGCCACGGAAGGTGGCAACTTCGATAATTTCAGGGCCGAACATCACATGGGCCAAGCGGAAGCGGCGGCCAACGAGGCGGCAATTACGGAACAGTTTACGCACTTGTTCCGGCGTCGCGCTGGTGGTGATGTCAAAATCTTTAGGCTGTTTACCGAGCAGCAGATCGCGTACGCCACCACCAACCAGATACGCTTCGTATCCTGATTTGTTCAGGCGATAGAGAACCTTGAGGGCGTTCTCACTGATTTGTTGGCGCGAAATGTTATGTTGATCGCGCGGGATCACCGTCATTGAACGTGACTCCTCCGCTTGTGCGCTCTCCGCCTCTCGGCTTAAAACCTTACGGCAAAAGTTGGCGACTCGGGTAAAAATGGTGCACCTCGATAGTGTCTTGTTAGTCGTATGCTCTGAATCATTCAAGCCCTAGCTCATGCCAGCAACTTGAGGTCTGATGAGTATATGCAGAAAAAATAGCGGGTCATCATAGCCTAAGCAGGGCATTTTGAGAATGCCGCTGATAAATTCACGGCATTAATCGTGAGTTTTTGGGGATTTGTCGTACGTCCCAATGAGCGACTGCATATTCTAGCAGCGCTTCGGTGCTTAAATCTTCCCAACTCTTCACGACCGGCTGCCCCAAAAAGCTAAGCGCTGAAATGAGCACAGGACGAGGATCGCTCATTGGGATAGGTTCGGCGTGATTCTGCTTCGACAGCTTGTTTCCATCGTGGTTCAGCGCCAAAGGTAAATGCAGATAGCGCGGGGCCTGCCAACCCAATTGCTGATACAGCGCCATCTGACGCACCGTTGGCTCAATAAGATCGGCACCGCGCACAATTTCAGTAATGCCCTGAAAATGATCGTCTACCACCACGGCCAGATTATAGGCAAACAGGCCATCGCGTCGGTGAATAATAAAATCTTCCTCAGCCATGGCGCGGTCGGCGGCTAACCAGCCATGCAGCGCGTCTTCAAATCCATACACCGGCTCGGTTTGCTGTAAGCGTAGCGCGGCGTGCTCAGGCCCCAGATGCAGAGCGCGGCAGTGACCATCGTAAAATCCACCGAGGGAATGAATACGGCTGCGGGGGCAGGTGCAGAAATAGGCTTTGTGCTCATGGCGCAGGGAGTCGAGTGCGGCGCGGTAGGCATCGTGGCGGTGCGATTGATACAGCACGCTGCCATCCCAATGCAGTTGATAGTGCTCAAGCGTGCGCAAAATACGGCTGGCGGCACCGGGAACTTCGCGAGGCGGATCGATATCTTCGATGCGGACGAGCCAACGACCTTGCTGTGAGCGAGCTTGCAGATAACTACCGAGAGCGGCGATAAGCGAACCAAAGTGTAAATCACCGGATGGAGAGGGGGCAAAGCGGCCAATATAATGATGTGATGGCATGGGTTTGATGAATTTCGTTACGTCGGCGTCATGCCGCAGTACGGGAAGAATTCACCACGGTGTTGGCTTCCTGCATTAACGCCGTGGTGAGGCTGGGGTAGAGAAACTATCAACGCCCGTATAGGGCGTTGAAAGATCTTAATATCCCAGATTAACCGGCCATCTGCTTTTCGCGGATTTCAGCCAGAGTTTTACAGTCGATGCAAAGATCGGCCGTTGGGCGCGCTTCTAAGCGACGAATACCGATCTCAACACCGCAAGACTCACAGAAGCCGAAATCGTCGTCTTCGACTTTCTTCAGAGTTTTTTCGATCTTTTTAATCAGTTTGCGCTCACGATCGCGGTTGCGCAGTTCTAAGCTGAATTCTTCTTCCTGTGCCGCACGGTCTACCGGGTCCGGGAAGTTCGACGCCTCGTCCTGCATATGGGACACAGTGCGGTCAACTTCGTCACGGAGCTGGTTGCGCCACGCTTCAAGAATCAGTTTGAAATGAGCCAGCTGGGCTTCATTCATGTACTCTTCGCCTGGCTTCTCTTGGTACGGCTCCACCCCAGCGATGGCGAGAATGCTTAAGGACGACGGCTTACGGTTTTGCCCTTCTTGCATGTTGCTTCTCCTACATAACACGCATTAGCGATCCCCAAATGGGGGAAAAATCAGGCCGCTATAAATAGCAGATGCCGTTAACGTTGGCAATTATTCCTGCATAATGCTTGACAATGGTGTGAAGGACGGCGTATTTGGCGAGCTGCTCTGCGTTTTTTGTCGTTTTTTTCAACAGAAGACGAAATAGCGGGCTCAGGACAACCCAAACGGCAGCGGGATGTTTAGCTCCATTCCTTCCGCGTTAATCTGTGCACCATAGCATATAACCTCTACGCCAAGCGCACAGGCTTGCGCCAGTAATTCCGCGTATTGCGGGTCAATATGTTGCGCTGGCGCAACCTTCGTAATACCGGTATGCAGTACGGCAAAAAACAGTACTGCGCGTTGCCCGTTTTGTACCTGCAGCGCCAGCTCCCGAAGGTGCTTTTGCCCGCGTAGCGTAACAGCATCAGGGAAGTAACCACAATCCTGTTCTAGCAGGGTCACAGACTTCACCTCAATATAGCAGTCAGGTTGATTTTCTGCCTGTAATAACAAGTCGATACGGCTATTTTCTTCACCGTAGCGCACCTCGGTGCGTAGTTTTGTGTAACCAGATAATTCGTTGATGCGTCCAGCCTCGATGGCTTCTTGCACTAACGTATTGGCACGCATGGTATTTACACAAATCCAGTGATTTTGCTGAGTCTGAGTAAGCTCCCAAGAATGCGCATATTTTCTTTTAATGTTGTCTGACGTGGAATACCAAACCGTATCCCCCGGCGTTGCACATCCTGTCATCGCACCGGTATTGGCACAGTGCATCGTCATTTCAGTGCCATCATTAAGGCGAACGTCGGCTAAAAAACGTTTGTAGCGTTGAAGCAAGCGCGCTGATTTTAGCGAGGGGGAAAAAATCATAAGTTCTCTCTATATTTTTTTTCTTTCTATATATATGCCGAGATAATTCTGAAAATTCAGTACTCCGTGTTTTCCGACGTTTTTTTCGGCGTAATGAGCGGCCAAGCGGCAATTTGCTCGTAGCGGGTTCGGCCACGGCGGAACTCCGACGAGTAGAGCGCGAAATATTCAAAATCAATCGGCCAATGAAACCCTGATGGCGGGAGTGCTACGGCTTTCGTCGCCCCGCGTAGCAGCGTGACATGGGGGTGAAAAGGTAAAGGGCTTTGATAACAACCGCTACGCGCAGCCTGCGAGCGTAAAAGCTCGGCCAATTGCAGCAGCCCCCGCGGTGCGCGGCGGGTGCCTAGCCAGACCACGCCTGCGCCTGGCCAGTGGCCTGCGTCATCGAGATCGAGGCTAAAAGCCGGTTGTTTAATCCGCGCAGCCATATTTTGCAGGGCCTGAGATTTCTGTTCGCTGATGTCACCTAAAAATGCCAGAGTGATGTGCAGATTGGCGGCGGCGATAGGGCGCCCCGCTTCGGCAGAAAACTGATCTGCACGCCATTTCACCAACGCTCGTTGGGTTTTGGGTGGTATTGGTAAGGCAAAAAATAGGCGACGGGTATCAGACATGCTTTCTGGTTTCTCTTAGTTTCACCGCTGAATGCTACAATGCCGTCTAGTCGATGTTAAAGCATTTAATCCTAATTAGTTTGGAGCCTTTGTGTCTTTACTTCCTGTTGCTGCGGTTCTTGAATCATTATTGGCCGCGCTGCAATCTTCAGCTCAGGTGCTACTGAATGCACCCACCGGTGCGGGTAAGTCTACTTGGCTGCCGTTGCAATTGCTTAAGGCTGATTGGCTGAACGGTAAAATCATCATGCTTGAGCCTCGCCGGTTGGCAGCGCGCAGCGTGGCTCATCGCTTAGCGCAACAACTGGGTGAAACTGTGGGGCAAACCGTAGGCTACCGCATGCGTGCCGAAACCAAAGTTAGCGCGCAAACGCGGCTGGAAGTGGTTACCGAAGGTATTTTGACTCGTATGCTTCAGCAGGATCCCGAGCTATCAGGCGTATCGCTGGTCATCCTCGATGAGTTCCATGAGCGCAGCTTGCAGGCTGATTTAGCCTTGGCGCTGTTGTTGGATGTGCAGGAAGGATTGCGTGACGATCTGCGTCTGCTGATTATGTCTGCCACGCTGGACGACGCGCGTTTGACTCATTTACTGCCCGATGCACCGGTGATCCGTTCCGAAGGACGCAGTTTCCCCGTGGTGCGCAGTTACATGCCGGTGTCTGCGCATGAACGGCTGGATCACAGCGCTTCTCATGCGGCGCTGAATTTGTTACGCCAAGAGTCAGGCTCGCTGCTGCTGTTTTTACCCGGCGTGGGAGAAATCAAGCGTACCGCCGAACTGCTCGAACAGCGCGTGGATGCCAATACCGATATTTGTCCGCTTTATGGCGCGTTGCCGCTGACCGAGCAGCAGAAGGCGATTGATCCGTCACCGGCGGGGCGGCGCAAAGTCGTGTTGGCTACCAATATTGCAGAAACGAGTTTAACCATCGATGGCATTCGTTTAGTTATCGACAGCACGCTTGAGCGTGTCAGCCAATTCGATGTGCGTAGCGGGCTCACGAAGCTGGTTACGCAAAGAGCCAGTCAGGCCTCCATGACGCAGCGTGCCGGGCGCGCAGGGCGCTTAGAACCGGGGATCTGCTGGCACCTAATGGCGGCAGAACAGGCCGAACGTACCGCAGAATATAGCGAAGCCGAAATTCTCCATAGCGATCTGAGCAGCCTGTGGCTGAATCTTTTGCAGTGGGGATGTCACGATGTCTCTCAGTTAAAATGGCTGGATATGCCGCCGACTGCGGCGATCTCTGCCGCGCAGCGGTTGTTATTTCAGCTCGGGGCAATTAATGAACAGGGCGGCTTAACGCCAACCGGTCGCGCTATGGGCGATGCGGGTAGCGATCCGCGATTGGCGGCAATGCTCTGTGCCGCGCAAAGCGCCGGTGAGGATGCGCTTGCGACGGCGGCGCTGCTGGCCGCCATCATTGAAGAGCCACCGCGTAACGGCGGCGTCGATCTACGCAATGCGCTTTATCATCCGCAGAGCCATTGGCAGCGCCGTGCAAATCAGCTGACTAAGCGTTTAGGAAACGGTCGGGGCCGCGTCGCGCTTGATGATACTGCATTTTGGCTTGCTCATGCTTTTCCCGATCGTATTGCTAATCTACGTGGGCAAGATGGGCGCTATTTGTTGGCGAATGGTCTCGGTGCGGCAATGGAAGCCGATGACGCGCTGGCGCGGACGCCGTGGTTGATTGTGGCGAATCTTTTGCAGGGCGTGAATAACAGTGAAGCGCGCATTTTGCTGGCGTTGCCTTGTGATATTGATCTTTTAGCCGCCCGCCTGCCGCACCTGATCAGCGAGCAAACCAGCGTGGAGTGGGATGACGCGAAAGGTACGCTACGCGCATGGAAACGCCAGCAGCTAGGGCGCTTAGTGATTAAGGCACAGCCGCTGGCTAAACCATCGGCTGAAGAGCTGTCGCTGGCGCTACTAAATTGGGTTCGCAATCAGGGCATTAGTGCTTTGAATTGGAGCGACTCTGCCAAGCAGCTGCGTTTACGGTTACAGTGTGCAGCGCAGTGGTTACCAGAAGTTAACTGGCCTGCGGTAGATGATGATAGTCTGCTGGATTCGCTAGAAAGCTGGCTATTGCCTGCGCTAGACGGTGTGCGCGATCTGCGCGGTTTACAGAATATCAATCTGACCGATGCACTGTTGGGATTAATGGATTGGTCGATGCGACAGCGTCTAGATACTGCGCTGCCGACTCATTACACTGTGCCGACAGGATCGCGTTTACCGCTACAGTATTTTAGCGATAAACCACCGGTGTTAGCCGTGCGCTTGCAAGAGGTCTTTGGTGAGCAGCACAGCCCTAAAATCGCCGAAGGGCGAGTGGCGTTGGTGTTGGAATTGTTATCGCCAGCCCATCGTCCGCTGCAAATTACCCGTGATTTGGCCGCGTTTTGGCAGGGCTCATACCGTGAAGTGCAAAAAGAGATGAAAGGGCGTTATCCAAAGCATGCATGGCCGGACGATCCGGGAAATGCGCTGCCGACGCGTCGAACGAAACGCTACCAGTAAGAAATTCCTACGGCGCAGCAATGATGCTGCGCTAATTTCGGAGGTTTCCTCTTCCCCCTTTCGGCGGTGAGGAACAGATTAGGCGCCACTGCCGGAGAACTGAACAATGTCTAGGGATGACGATCGCGAGCCGATCGGACGTAAGGGTAAAAAAGGTGGCACTCCACCGTCCCGTAAAGCGGTACCTAATCGCCGTCGCCGTTATGACGACGAGGACGATGACTATCGCGATGATTTCCGTGATACCGCGGACGATCATGACGATTACGAAGAAGATGATGATTATGATGATGAAGACAGAGAGGACGACGTGGCGCGTAAGAAAGTGAAAAAATCGCGTAAACGCAAGCTGTTAGGTTTGCTGATCAAGCTAGCGCTGATCGTCTTTGTGCTGCTGGCTATTTACGGTTTCTATTTGGATCAGCAGATCCGTGGCCGTATCGATGGGAAAGTCTGGCAGCTGCCAGCGACCGTCTATGGCCGGATGGTCGATCTCGAGCCTGGAATGTCCTACAGCAAAAAAGAGATGGTGAATTTGCTGGAAGGTATGCAATACCGTCAGGTGAGCCGCATTACGCGTCCGGGTGAATTCTCGGTGAATGGCAATAACATTGATTTGCTACGCCGCCCGTTTGATTTTCCTGACGGAAAAGAAGGGCAGATCCATGCGCGCTTGGTGTTCAGCAACGATCGTCTAAGCCAGATCCAAAATATGGACAACCAGCGCCAGTTTGGCTTCTTCCGCTTGGATCCGCGCTTAATCACTATGTTGCAGTCTCCCAACGGTGAGCAGCGTTTATTTGTACCGCGTAGCGGATTCCCCGATCTGTTAGTGGATACGCTGATTGCGACCGAAGACCGCCATTTTTATCAGCATGATGGTATTAGTTTCTATTCGATTGGTCGTGCTGTGGTGGCTAACCTTACTGCCGGACGTGCGGTACAGGGCGGTAGCACGCTGACGCAGCAGCTGGTTAAAAACCTGTTTTTATCTAACGAACGTTCGCTGTGGCGTAAGATCAACGAGGCGTATATGGCGCTGATCGTCGATTATCGCTATAGCAAAGATCGCATCTTGGAGCTGTATCTCAACGAAGTGTATCTGGGCCAGAGCGGAAGCGATCAGATCCGTGGCTTCCCGTTAGCGAGCCTCTACTATTTCGGACGTCCGGTTGATGAACTTAGCCTCGACCAGCAAGCATTGCTGGTAGGCATGGTAAAAGGTGCTTCGCTGTATAACCCGTGGCGTAACCCGAAACTGGCGTTAGAGCGTCGTAATCTGGTGCTGAAATTGCTGGAAAACCAGCAGATCATCGACCAAGAGCTTTACGATATGCTGAGTGCTCGTCCGCTCGGCGTGCAGCCAAAAGGCGGCGTTATCTCGCCACAGCCTGCGTTTATGCAAATGGTTCGCCAAGAGCTACAGCAAAAACTGGGCAACAAGATCAATGACTTGTCTGGGGTGAAAATCTTCACCACACTCGATCCGGTGTCGCAAGACGCTGCTGAAAAAGCGGTGGAAGATGGCGTTCCTGCACTGAAAGCGGCGCGTCATGTGAACGATCTTGAAGCTGCCATGGTGATTGTAGACCGTTTCAGCGGCGAAGTTCGTGCCATGGTGGGCGGTGCTCAGCCACAGTTTGCCGGTTTTAACCGCGCAATGGACGCCCGCCGTTCAGTGGGCTCTCTGGCAAAACCACCGACTTATCTCACGGCGTTGAGCGAGCCAGATAAATATCGTCTGAATACGTGGCTTGCGGATCAGCCACTTTCGCTGAAGCAGCCCATCGGCGT
>OATY01000338.1_pt1 | contig 11934 bp, 14 predicted proteins | sample 1476101 | NCBI WGS metagenome assembly OATY01 (sample SAMEA2579994, study PRJEB22360) | human gut metagenome
TGCTTCACTAGCGACCGTCTCAAAATACTCTTTCTCTGTCATTCCTGCTGGAATCAAGAGATTGGTCATTTAGGCCACCTCCTTCTTGAGGGCTTTGGTCCATTCTAAGAAGAAGGGAACACTAGAAAGAAGAAGGAGATAGACCCATTGAAAAGTTGTTCGGCCTGCAAAAAGGTCCCGCCAAAAGAGCTTCAGAATTCCCCAAAATCCTTGTTTTTTTGCTTCTCGATAAACATTTCTAAAGTTTCCAATAAAATTCGTAAAGATTTGATCTAGTTTATCCATTTTTATCTTCTTAATCTGCTTGGTAGATGGCATCGATCACCTGTTTTGCTTCTTCATAATTGCCCAGGTAATCTGCTGCTAGAAATGCGGTAGGAATATTGCCCAGGTATTTCTGGCGCAATTGGTCTAGGTAGTTGGAAAAGCTGGTCCGAATCTCTTCATCAGCCATGGTCATATCTCGAAAGCCATCGTTGACATAAGAGCCGATCGGTTGTACAAAGAGGATCAGGTCCCATTTTTCCTTGGACAAGATACTGATAAAGAGATTGTCAAAGGTATCTCTTAAGTTGGCATCCTGCCCTTCGACTTCCATATAGTAGTCATAGTAGCCTTTTGTGACTAGGGAATTGGTATCTGCAATGACGAGGCCACGATTGGCACTACTATCAATGAGAGTAGAGGTTTGAGCATATTGGCCTAAAAGAAGATAATAATAATCTTTTGGCGTCAGCTCATCATCCCGAACATTGTTCTTGATTTGGTATTCACGCGCATACTCCAGACTAACGGGGGCATCATAGAAGCGGGCCAAGTCTTTGGCAAGCGTCGTCTTCCCGTTGCTGGCACTCCCCATAATCAAGACCTTTTTCGTGAATTGACGGCGGAAAGGTTGGGCAATGTATTTCCAGTACTTACTAGGATTTTCGCGGATCATGGTCGCAGAGATTCCAAACCGACGCTCCTCTAAGTACACTTCAAAGCCTCGTGACTCCAACTCTTCCTTGTAGGCTTGCTCTCCCACATAGAAGATCAACTCCTGAGTTTCCCTCTGAAACTGGATGGTCGCAAGTGCTGTCTCCAGCCAAGGTTCCCAGCCAAGAGGATAGCGAGGGAGCTCGGTTTCATCTAATTTGTAGACGCTGGTCAATTCATCGTTGGAGAAGGCTTCACGGATGTACCGAAAGCGTTTCTGCAATGAAAGACCAACTTTGCCTCCACGGTCATCTCGGTAGCCTGACACAATCACGCAGACACGATCACACTGGCGTTTCGCTCTCTGGATCAAGTCAATGTGCCCCTGATGTAAAGGGGCAAAGGTCCCAAATACCAGGGCAATTCTTTCTTTCTGCATAGCAACTCCTTTTTATAGCATTTTATAAATAGATTTTCTTTATGTTTTTATTATAAACTATATTTTTCCTTTGTAAATAGTTTTTTATAAAAAAATATATTTTTCTTCAAAATAAAAAATCTGAAAAGGGTTGACCCCCTTTCAGATCTTTTCCGGCTCTATTCACGAGTCAGTGCATGGCTGACCCCGTCTTTGACAAGGGTCACGCTAGATACGGAACCATCTTTTCCAACGATAATGTCCAGTGCCGCTCCAGAACCCTTGCTAGAAGAAAGGTCGGCGTGGTAGTGACCATCATCCAAGGTGTAGTTATAGCTACTGATTCCATAAGCTTCGGGCTGACCACCTGGAAGTTGGACGGTGACTTGACCACCTTGAGCTATACTGACACCAGTATCTCGCTTGTCCGACCATGTTCCCGCAGCAGCAGAGAAATCTCCTCCTGCCACAGAGTAAACTCCCTTGTACTGAGCGTTTTCAGTACTAGAGGCTTGTTGCTTGGCATGGGCATGGCCTTCTTCGATACTTGGAAGTTTTTCCTTGGCTGGTTGAGCTGGTCTAGCCTCTTCTTTCTTGTCCTTCGCTACTTGTTGAGTGGCTGGCTTTGCCGCATTGGCTGGTGCAGGCGTCTGACTGGCCCCAGCTTGGCTGTTCTTACTGCCGATGGTATGACTTTCTTCTGATTTGTTATCAGAAGATGAGGAAGCAATCGGATCCTTACTCGTAATCACTTTTTTCTTGGAAGAAGAAGTTTGTTTGACCTGAGTCGTTTTTGAAGAGCTTGCTTCTGATGTCTTTTCTTCTTTATTTCCACCACAAGCTCCTAAGAAAAGACTAGCTGTAAGAGCTAGCGCTGCTAGGGGAATGATTTGTTTCTTTTTCATCATCGGACCTCTTTTGTAATATTTGTAATATTTTGTAATATTATTGTAACACTGTTATATGAGGTTGTCAATAGATTTTCAAATAAAAGCAAAAAGAAATTTGCAGTCAGTTTCTAGACCTTAGTAGAGAAAAAGAGAGTGGGACAGAAATCGGTCATTCGTTAGAATTCGATTTCGTCGTCCCACCTCCGCACAGCTTCAACAGTCTGGGAGACTGTTGAAGGTTGCAGATAAAGGAAACATAGTTTCCGTCAACATAGGGCATCTTTGAAGCTTAAAAAGCGAACAAAGACTTAGGATACTTGCTTCGCAAGTTCTATCCGCTACCTCAAAGCAGTGCTTTGAGCACTCAACCACTGCGTCTTGCTCGACAATTCAAAGACAAGAAGAGGCTAGGACTTTTGTCCCAGCCTCTCCTACTTCTTATTTGTAAACTTCTTGATAAAACTCGATCTTGTCGCCTTTTTTAACAGTGGTTTCTGCTGCTCCTTTTGGAGCCATTTCACCATTGATCTTGTACATCCAATAGAGGCCTTTGGCTTCATCTTGGCTGTGACCGTCAATCGAAGTGATCATGCCATTTTTTTCTTCAATTTTGTAGTTGGCTTTGAGCACTTTCATGAGGTTGCTATTTTCTTCAACCTTTAAGGTTTTGCTTTGGGCACTTTGCCCATCTGGGGTGATGGTAACGGTAATCGAAATTTCATTTTTCTTTGCAACTTCTGTGCTAGCAGAGTTTGTTTTATGGTTTGTGCTGTTCGACGACGTGCAACCAACTAAAAGTAAGGCTGCAAGTAAAGTCATCCAGCTAGAAATGATTTTTTTCAACATAGAATCTCCTAAAAATACGATAGAGTAGAGGGTAAAAGCCAATGGTTGACAGAGCGTGGGCTAGGTTAAAGCTAAAGCCATTGACCAAGGCATAGGTCCACCATGGCATGTGGTAGAAGACGGCATACACGCTATCAATCAAAATCCCATAGCCAAAGGACATCAAGCCCACCAAAAGGATCTGGATAGCAAAGGGGAGCCACTTGTAACAAATGCGCCAAAGAAGCATCCAACAGCCAAATGCGGCAATCTGAAAGAAAACAATCAGGCCCATCCCCATAAAAAAAGCTGAGACAAACATGGTCAGCGCCATGACAAGAAAGGCGAAAATATAGTCTTCAAAGATCACCAAGAGAAAGAAGATGGCTGAGATAGGTTGGACATTGGGAAACGGAGCAAAGGCCTGACGCAGGGCCACACACAGTGCGGCAAGAAGCGAAATCCGAGTCAATCGCTGCAGTGTCATCGCTATCTCCTAGACAATTTCAAATTTGACAGCGCCAGCTGTCGTTCCAACCTTGATCGTTCGGCCTTCCTGGACTTCTCCCTTGAGAAGAAGCTCAGCCAACTGATCTTCCACCTCAGTCTGCAAGACACGGCGAAGAGGACGTGCTCCCATTTCAGGATCATATCCTTTGGTCGCAAGCAATTTGAGGGCAGACGGCAGGAATTTGAGGGTCATGCCTTGTTCGGCCAAGGTTGAAATGAGCGGTTTCACCATGACTTTCACAACCTGTTGCATGTCTTCGCTTGATAGGCTATGGAAGACCACCTTTTCATCAATCCGGTTGATAAACTCTGGACGATAGGTCTTCTTCAACTCTTCAAACATGCGTTTTTCCATATTGGCCTGGTCAAAGCGGATATCCTTGGCGCCAAAGCCGACTGTCTTATCATCTCGAAGGGCTGTTGCCCCAAGGTTTGAAGTCATGATGATAATGGTATTGGAGAAATCGATCTTCCGTCCTTTGCTGTCGGTTAAAACCCCATCATCCAAAACTTGCAAGAGGACATTGAAAATATCCGGATGCGCTTTTTCCACCTCATCAAACAAGAGGACCGAATAAGGCTTGTTGCGGACTTTCTCGGTCAATTCGCCCCCTTCTTCATAGCCCACATAGCCTGGAGGGGCACCATTGAGGCGGCTTGCTGCGAATTTTTCCATGTACTCACTCATGTCAAAACGGATGAGGGCCGATTCATCATCAAACAGCACTTCTGCCAAAGCTTTGGCAAGTTCCGTTTTTCCGACACCGGTAGGGCCTAGGAACATGAAAGATCCGATCGGACGCTTGTTGCTACGGATACCCGATTGGTTGCGCCGAATCGCCCGGCTGATGCTCGAAACGGCTTGGTCTTGCCCAATCACGCGCTTGTGCAATTCTGCTTCTAAGTTGAGGTACTTCTTAGCATCCGTTTGAGTCAGTTTTTGAGTTGGGATACCCGATAATTGGCTCAAGGTCACTAAGACATCCTGATCCGTTACTTCTTTTTTATAGACAACCGGTGCAGCTTCTACTTGTAAGAGCTGGGCGGCTTTCTTCCACTTGCCATCCATCAAGGCCCGATCCAAGGCAGTCAACTCTTCTTTTACTTGACCGTTGGAATCGCGGTTTTGTACGGTAGCTGCTGCTTCATCCAAGAGGTCAATCGCAGAATCTGGCAATTGACGGCTGGTCAAATAGCGATGGGCATATTTGACAGCTGTTTCAATGGCATCATCGGTAATGCTCACATGATGGTGGTTTTGGTAGGTCTCTTTCAAACCTTGAAGGATCTGGATGCTGTCAGCGACACTAGGCTCTTCAATGGTGACTTTGGCAAAGCGACGAGAGAGTGCCGCGTCTTTTTCGATATGTTTTTGGTACTCATCTTGTGTCGTTGCCCCGACTGTACGAAGTGTCCCACGCGCAAGAGCTGGTTTTAAGATATTGGCCGCGTCCAAGGTCGAATCAATGCCGGATCCTGATCCCATAATGGTGTGAAGCTCATCGATAAAGAGAATGACATGACCATCTGCCTCGATGTCCTGGATAATGTTGTTCATCCGCTCTTCAAAATCCCCACGAAAACGGGTCCCTGCGACCACACTCATGAGATCCAACTCCAATACGCGCATTTGTGCAATCTCAGCTGGAACATTGCCACTAGCTACCCGCTGGGCTAGACCTAAAGCGAGAGCTGTCTTTCCGACCCCTGCTTCTCCAACCAAGACCGGATTGTTCTTGGTTTTGCGACTGAGGATTTGGATCATGCGCGAAATCTCAGCATCACGACCGATCACAGGCTCCAGTTGGCCGGTACGGGCCATCTCGGTCAAATCACGGGTATAGTCCTCAAGCCCACCACTGGTCGTTGGAGGCATTCCCATCATATTCCCCATGGTTTGACGGTTAGGATTTTGAGTTCGGTAGAGGCTGCGGATCGCTTTGATGTCAGCCTTGTCCCATCCCGCCTTCACTTCCAAATTTTTACGAAGCGAAGCAATAGGAACACCTTTGTCTTCTTCGGTAAAGGCAAAACCGGCAAACTCCATGACTTGACTCGCCAATGTCCCACGATCTGCAAGAAGAGAGAGCAAGACATGCTCTGTTCCAATCGCCTTGGCATGAAGGACTTGCTCAATCTCTGTAGCATGTTTCATGATGGCTTCCATTCGATAAGAAAATGGAAAAACCTTATAGCTGTTGTCGCTATGAAAAGCCTGGCCCGTAATATGCTCTGCCGCATCCTGGAACTCGTCGATCTGCATTGGGTAGTCACTCAAGACAGATCCTGCTACACTATAGGGATTATTGGCCATGGCCGTCAAGAGATGCCAGGTATCTAAGGTCTCCCCCTGATAATGACCTGCTAGTAGCTGGGCTGCTTCTATACTTTCTAACAGTGCTGTTGAATAGTTCATCTAGTCGCTATTTCCTTTTCTATCTACTTGTTGAATGATTTTTCTCAGCATATGGGCTCTCAGAATCGGAGCATCCTGAGCTAAGACCTCGTCTGGAGTCGTAGCCAGCAATAGCTGTGTTTCTCGTTGTGTCAATAGTTGTTCTTCATAGAGCATCTGCAAAATATCATTGAAGACATGCTGGCTGATTTGCTCTCCGATACTGGCTGCTAAATCCTGAAGCATCTGATGGTGATCTGAAAATTGAACCTTGCCAATACGAATATAACCACCACCGCCACGCTTACTTTCCACCACATAGCCCCGGCTCTCTGTAAAACGTGTCTTGATGACATAGTTAATCTGACTTGGAACGACCTGAAAAACATCTGCCAATTCACTTCTCTTGAGTTCCGCCATTCCAGCCTGGGCCAGAATAGCCTTGATATAGGCTTCGATGCTATCAGATGTGTTCTTATTTGCCATGATGCTCCTTTCTAGTCTGCTCGTTTTTAGTTGAGGTTTAGCAGCCACAGATCAAAATTGACCTTCTTTGACTATTATACAATTTTTAGTTCTGTAAATAAAGCAAAGACTATGCAAAATGCGAAGCTCTAACGCTTTTCGTGCAGGTGATAGCCCGTGGTTGAGTCCAATCATCCCAGCGGAGAAAAAGAGAGTGTGACGAAAATCGGTCATTCGTTAGAATTCGATTTCGTTGACTCTCCTCCGCACAGCTTCAACAGTCTGGGAGACTGTTGAAGGTTGCAGATAAAGGAAACATAGTTTCCGTCAACATAGGGCATCTTTGAAGCTTAAAAAGCGAACAAAGACTTAGGATACTTGCTTCGCAAGTTCTATCCGCCACCTCAATGCAGTGCTTTGAGCACTCAACCACTGCGTCTTGCTCGACAATCCAAAAACAAGAAGGTCTGAGTTGTGCTTGCAGTTTCCTACAGATAGAATGCTCAAAAAAAGCAGGCCAAAACAAATGATGAAACATTCATTCTTTCCTGCTTTTTTGTATGGTTCAAATTATTCTGCTAGAAGAGCGTTAGCTATTTACCTCGGCTTTCTATGCATTCCTTTTATAATCCTGGTTCTTGACCAACTTCAGCTGCTACCATCCAGATGTTCTTTTCAAGTTCTGCTTTTGCTCCAACAAAGATATCGTTGGTTACATCGTCACCTTCAGCATCTGTAACATCCAAAGCTTTTTGGTACACTCCGTCCAAGTAACGGAAGATTTCAAGAACACGTGTCAAGCTTTCTTCTACATCTTTTGTAAATGCTCCACGGCGTTCTTCAATATTGCTGTGTTCCAAAAATTCAGTCATGCTAGAATAAGGAGCGCCACCAAGGGTAATCAAGCGTTCGCTCACTTCATCCAAGGTTGCATCCAAGCTGTCCATGTATTCATCCATTTTTGGATGCCATACAAGGAAGCCACGTCCACGCATATACCAGTGTACTTGGTGAAGGGCAATGTGAGCCACGTAGAGATCTGCTACGACTTGGTTCAAGAGGGCTTTTGTTTCTGGAAGAGTTTCTTTATTTGAAGGTGCAAAAGTTGCTACATCAGTAGCTGCTTCATGTTTCATAGTTGTCATATCATTTCTCCTTTTTTATAATGATTCTAATTAACTATGTCTTTATTATATGCTTCCTCCTTCAGAAAGTCAAGATAAAAGATTTAAAAAGATCATTCCAAAGCTGGAATAGTTGTCAATTACTGGAAGATACGATAGAATGAAGAGGACTAATCGAAAGGCATAACCAATGAAATATATCTTTACCTTCCTGATCTCCATGGTTCCCCTCGTTGAGTTGCGTGGGGCCATCCCTTTTGCCATTGCAAATGGCATTCCCTTATGGACAGCGCTCCTCATTGGAGTGATCGGAAACCTTCTCCCGGTCCCTCTGATCTTCTTTTTCGCCCGTCGCACACTCACCTGGGGTGCCAATAAACCCATCATCGGAGGCTTTTTTAGCTGGTGTCTGGAAAAAGGCCATAAGGGCGGACAAAAGCTAGAAAAAGCCGCAGGAGATAAGGGAATCTTCTGGGCCTTATTGCTCTTTGTTGGGATTCCCCTTCCTGGGACAGGCGCCTGGACAGGGACCCTTGCTGCTTCTATCCTAGACTGGGATTTCAAACGTAGCAGTCTCGCTGTTATGCTTGGAGTCATCCTAGCTGGGCTTATCATGGGGACACTATCCCTTCTTTTAGGAATCAATACTTTCGCACATTAAGTAAAAGAATGAGCCCATGTTATCAATTCACATAATATCTTCTCTGAAACTTTCCTTAGGTGAGTATGGACGTCAGCGAACTTCTATGAAGTTCCATGACTAATTAAGATACAAAGGGCGTCTGCGGATAAAGTCAAAATAGGAAGTTTAACGAAGAATCTTTAGATTCTAGTAAAACTTCCTATTTTGACACAATCCGCAGCCCGTGTTCAATTAGTTTTGAACCCCCTCGCTCTTCAATTTTTAGGCTCAGGCTAAAACAGTTCCTCGAACTGTTTTACTCTCAAAACTCCCGAGTGCTTGAAACTTCATTGTTTCAAGCACTTTTCTCACGGCGGAAAGTTTCAGAAAGTATTTGGATAAATCTTCGGTAACGTCTAATATTTTCTGAAAACAAAGTTTGTTAATATTATAAAACAGCTTAAACAATGATATAAGATATTTCCCATACCAAAAAGAGGTTTCCATCGAAACCTCTTTTGTTTATTCTTAGTTGTTAAGAGCTGCTGCCATTGTAGCTGCCACTTCTGCTTCAAAGTCATTTGAAGCTTTTTCGATACCTTCACCCACTTCAAAGCGAACGAATTCTACTACTGAAGCGTTAACAGATTCAAGGTAAGTTTCCACTGTCTTGCTGTCATCCATGATGTAGACTTGTGCAAGAAGAGTGTAGGCTTGGTCAACTTTAGTGTTGTCAAGCATGAAACGATCCATTTTACCAGGGATGATTTTATCCCAGATTTTTTCTGGTTTACCTTCAGCTGCCAATTCAGCTTTGATATCTTCTTCAGCTTGTGCTACAACTGCATCTGTCAATTGAGCTTTTGAACCAAATTTCAAGTGTGGAAGAGCTGGTTTACCAACCATTGCACGGCTTTCGTTATCTTGGTCGATTACGTGGTTCAATTGAGCCAATTCATCTTTGACAAATTGTTCGTCCAATTCTTTGTAAGAAAGAACAGTTGGTTTCATCGCAGCGATATGCATTGACAATTGTTTAGCAAGCGCTTCGTCTCCACCTTCAACAACTGAGATAACACCGATACGTCCACCGTTGTGTTGGTAAGCACCGAAGTGTTGTGCGTCTGTCTTTTCAAGCAAAGCAAAACGACGGAATGAGATTTTTTCACCGATTGTAGCAGTTGCAGATACGTATGCAGCTTCAAGCGTTTCACCTGAAGGCATTGTCAAAGCAAGAGCTTCTTCGTTGTTAGCTGGTTTTCCTTCAGCGATGACTTTCGCTGTTTCGTTTACCAAGTCAACGAATTGAGCGTTTTTCGCAACGAAGTCTGTTTCAGCGTTGACTTCAACAACTGCTGCTACGTTACCGTTCACATAAATACCAGTCAAACCTTCAGCGGCAACACGGTCAGCCTTCTTAGCTGCTTTAGCCATTCCTTTTTCGCGAAGCAATTCGATCGCTTTTTCGATATCACCATCTACTTCAACCAATGCTTTTTTAGCGTCCATGACACCGGCACCAGATTTTTCACGCAATTCCTTTACAAGCTTAGCTGTAATTTCTGCCATTTTTGTTCTCCTATATTTTTTTAATAAAATAAGAGGGTCGGGCTGAGCCCTGCCCTCTTAGGTTTCGTTACGTATTGAATAGAATTAAGCGTTGTCGCCTTCTACAACTTCAACGATTTCTTCGATTGAATCAGCTTGACCTTCAGTAGCTGCCAATTCAGCTTCTACTGTAGCAACACTGTCTTCACCTTGACGACCTTCGATAACAGCGTCAGCCATTTTCGCAGTGATCAATTTGACAGCGCGGATAGCGTCATCGTTTGCTGGGATGATAACATCGATATCATCTGGGTCAGTATTTGTATCGACCATCGCTACAACTGGGATACCCAATTTCTTAGCTTCTTTAACAGCAATTTGTTCTTTGTGTGGATCCACAACGTACATTACGTCTGGGATACGAGGCATGTCTTCGATACCGCCCAAGAATTTTTCAAGACGAGCGCGTTGTTTGTTCAACAATGCAACTTCTTTCTTAGGAAGAACTTCAAAAGTTCCATCTTCTTCCATGCGTTTGATTTCTTTCAAACGAGCGATACGTTTTTGGATGGTTCCCCAGTTTGTAAGAGTTCCACCCAACCAACGGTGGTTGATGAAGTATTGACCTGAACGAACTGCTTCTTCTGCAACAGCATCCGCAGCTTGTTTCTTAGTACCTACGAACAAGATGACTGCATCGTTTGCAGCTGCATCACGCATAAAGTCGTATGCTTGGTCTGCATATTTTACAGTTTGTTGCAAGTCGATCACGTGGATTCCGTTACGTTCTGTGAAGATGTACTTCGCCATCTTAGGGTTCCAGCGACGAGTTTGGTGACCGAAGTGTACACCAGCCTCAAGAAGTTGTTTCATTGAAATTACTGCCATGAGTAAGTTCTCCTTTTTGTTTTTTTCTCCTCTCTCAGACGTCAACTTGCAGCACGACCACAAGGGCAACGGTGCCACAATGGATCCGAGATGAGTATTTGCTGTCTTAGACAACTCTATAAGTATAGCAGAAATCCCTAGAATTCGCAAGCTATTTGAGATATTTTTTCCCGTCAATCGCTTTCACTTGCTGAAGAATTGTTTGACTCAAAAAGTTTTTCTTGACCAATCTTGATTTTTAGGTTACAATATTATATGTTATGGCGGTATAGCCAAGTGGTAAGGCACGGCTCTGCAAAAGCTTGATCGTCGGTTCAAATCCGTCTACCGCCTTGATAATAAAATTTTTTATCATCTTTTATCTTTTAAAAATTCCCCTAGCAATAGGGGTTTTTTGTTGTCATTTGCTCCTTTTCTTGATTATTGATATAATAAGGCACGCGCGATTAGCGCTTTACTTTAGAAAGGGGTTTTATGAAAAACATTCGACTTTATACGATCGGGCTTCTCTCACTGTTGACACTCGCTGCTTGCTCACCTGCCAACTCTGGGCAACAAGCAAAGACAACTTCTAGTTCAAGAAAGCCAATCAAACAATCCTCTACTAAAAAATCATCCAGCAAGAATTCCTCTAGTAAACACAAGAGTGCTTCTTCTGAAAGCTCCAGCTCAGATGATTTTTCAGATCGCTTCAGCATGGATCCTGATGACGGGGCTTCTCTCCAATATGTGCCTGGAGCTGCGTCCATTCCTGAAATTGAAAAGCTTAAGAACCTTCATCCTACGACTGGTTTTGTATTAAGAACCGAAGATGGCCAAGAAGTTGGTGGGCCTAAAGCTAGAAGTAGTTACGACGACGTCGTTGCAGCCTTTGGCCAGCCCGTAGATGGTACAGACAGTGCGAATCCTGGCAACGGGGTTAATGTCTGGGTGACAGACAATGGCGATATCATGGCTTTCTTCCGCAATAATGTCCTAACAAATATTACCTTCCGTTTGAAAGGTGGAGATGCCAACCACCAGTCTACTGCTAGCATTTCCAAATCTGATTCAGCAAAATCCGCCCTTGAACGTCTCGGAAAACCCTATGCCATCATGCGTTCGGAAAATGGGACCAGCTATCTCTATAAAGACAGCAACGGAGATGAATCGAGCTTCTCTACACAAGGAGACAAGATTTTCAGTGTCATGTCTGCTGAAGAAACCAAGCGGTTACAAGGCATCACCGGCATGAATAAAAATCAATAAAGAAGAATGAAAAGAGGCTGGGACAAAATGAACTGCTCCCAGTCAAGTAGACAATGAAATAATAAAAGATTAAGCAACGGCCT
>OATY01000349.1_pt1 | contig 11428 bp, 13 predicted proteins | sample 1476101 | NCBI WGS metagenome assembly OATY01 (sample SAMEA2579994, study PRJEB22360) | human gut metagenome
TAACGACAGCCAGAAGTGCGGAGGAGCCGAAGAACACAGCGCGGTCCGAGGGCGCCGGGACCCCGGAGACATTCCAGAGAGCAGTAATGCAGAATGTGCATACGTTTAGAGAAGCACCAAGTTGCAGGTACGGAACCTTCAAGGTAACGCCAACACCCCAAACAGCAATTAGCAGAGCCGGAGCGCCGACAGAGAGAAGAGGATCCTCAAGATACAGCAAACCGCCGGTGAAAGCGCTGTAGCAGGCTGCCACCGTAAAGACTCCAGTTGCGATGTATAGCTCGGCAATACGGTGAGAGCGGGCATAAAGGAGAATGCTGTAGAGGGTTTGCGCAGCCATTAGAGCAACAAAGAAGAAATGGACAACTGTCGTCTTCACATCGTTGTTCATAGACAGAAGCAGTAGCGACCAGCAGATAGGCAGACGGGAAATAGTCAGGATTTCGGTGCGGATTGCCGAATGAGGAAGCACCGTAAGACCGAGCACCGCGTATAGCACCGTAACCAAGGTCGGGAGAACAGCGACCCACAGCATATACCCAGCAATATCCAAGGCACCCGTTATGACAGTGGCAAGGGCACCGCGGTAGTACAGGGTTCCAGCCAAGCCAATCAAAAGAAGCCCGTAGAGGCCAATACGAGTCAGAACCAACAGGGTGTAGCGCATATCGGTTCGGTCCGAAATGCCGAAGATACGTCCCAAGAGCAGAATAGCCAAAAGACTGAGCAGAAGAAGCGCTACGGAGAACATACCGAAGTAGGCCCAGAAGTGCTGGGCAATCATCTTGACGGTAATATCTACGAACATCGAGGCAAGCAACGATAGAGAACCCAGGAACAGGTAAGCCAGTCCCTCAGGGGTCCTCCGTAGACTCGGGACTCCCCGACTCTCGGCGGAGGGAAGAGCGAAGATGAGTAGACCCGCAAGCGCAAATACAAGTGCGAAGACCAGACGCATCTCAATGGGCTGCATGTTCGGGAAGAGAGTCGTCGCAAGCAGGAAGAAACCTAGCGCATATCCTAGGGTACTCATCATGGATCCTGCGAAGCGTAGTTTGATGTCGCTGCGGCTCAAAATGTAGATGATGGTAGATGCGCCAAAGAAGAGGTAGAAATCGCCCTGGGTGTTCCCATTCGCGATATTGATCAAGAGGGCGATGCAGGGGAGAAGTGCCGAGAGGGCCAGTAACGCCATCGGCCGAAGAGCCTTACGGTAGGTCAGGCAGCTGATCAGATAGAAGATACCGATACCCCAGGAAGCGGGGAAGATCGTGTGGGGGGTCTGCACGTACGGTAGAAGCTCGGCCCAGCCGCTTTCTACATAGGGGGAAGCTATGGCGAGGGCGGCTACAAACGCACAAGAAAGGAGGATGAGACCGAAGCCTGCGTCGTAGGTAGGAAGCCACTCGAACTTCTCGCGAGGCAACTGAGCAGCAGAAGAGCTCCAAGGAATCTTGGATACCGTAGCCTCTTGATGCTGGGTGGGGAGTTGCGCATTAGCCATAGTGCGCACGCGGGGGACGAAGACGTACACAGAAACGATGTTGGTGACGAGTACGGTAATCGCAAAAATCGAGGGATTCCAGACAATTTGGTTCAACCCATCAGCAAATGCCAGGACAGCAATAAGCGGGTAGATTCGTGCCTGAACAAAGTAGTCAATCTTCCCCTCCATGCACAGGAAGAGGATAGCGTGGACAGACATCACCGTGAAGGCGATACCCATGTCCAGAGAGGACATCTCATAGGTAAAGAAGAAAATGGACGCCGCGGTGACCGGAACAAAAATTCGTGATGAATCAACGAGACCTTCGCGGATACCCCGTGGAGCGGCTTCGGGAACAAAGTGAAGTACGAGTCCCAAGACAATCGCTACGACCGTGAGGACAATGAAGTACCAAACGAAGGGGAGCTCAACCACCCTCGTGGCGGCTAACGAATCTGAAATAAAGAAAGAAATTAGGAGATAGCCCATGACGCGGTTACGCATCAGGGTACATGCTCCAATAATTGCGGCGGTACCGACTAGAGAAGTGGTAAGCCAGATAAAACGGCCCTGATCCCAGATACCGAGGATATATGTGGCAATACCCGTGAGGGGGATGAAAGCCAAGCCAGTCGCGGTAAAGGAATAGGAAGCGATGCGCAGACGCTTCACGAAGCGGTAGGTCAGCAGGCCCGCGCTGTAAAAGACAACGGCCCCCAAGGCCAATGCGAGGACACGAATTAGCGCCGTCTCGTCGGTTGAGGAAGTAACCGAGGTGATGAAAAGAGCTGCTGCTCCAATGAGCAGAAGCGAACCGATATACAGAACAATATTGAGGAAGAGATCCTCGCTCATCCGCTGAGGATGCGATGTCTGCTGAGAGTATATTTTTCCTCGGGCGACCTGCAACGATGCAGGGGAGGGAGGAAATGGTGCCTGCCCGTTATAGGGTTGGTTGATGGGGGAGTGCGTGTGAGTGGGTGCCCGGTGAGGTTGTGTCGGCTGAGACATGATTTCTCCTTAGGCTAAGTGGTATTTCTACCATACGAGTACTACTGGGTCTGAAAGTTATATTTCGAGGTATAAACTGCATGGAAAATACTGAAAATAGGTTTAGAGGTCCCTGTGAAGGATAGATGAACGATGGGGGCTGATGGCCGGTAGGGACCATCAGATCTTTTAAGTGTTCTTAACCACTTAATGATTGCTGGTATTGCGAGAACCCCTGAATATTTGAGAGAATTGACGACGTTGTCAAAGTGTCTATCTGTATCAGATAGGCCCACGTATGACCCGGTCCGAAGGATGACGGGACGAGTTTGTCTAGAATATAGGCGACACGCCCGAGTTCGGGGGTCGGTACTCAGGCGGGGTGAGGAACCCGGCAAGGCCGGATTCAGTCCGTTCTGAGTGGCGCACGTGATGAATATATCGCGTTCCTTAAGCGCTATAACAAAGGAGCAAAAGCTCCGATACAGGGAATACATCAAGAAAGAGAGTCCGACAGATGGCGGGACAGAAAATCCGCATCCGTCTGAAGTCCTATGACCACGAGGTCATCGATTCTTCGGCACGGAAAATCGTCGAAACGGTCAAGGGCGCAGGCGCAACTGTAGTTGGCCCCGTGCCGCTGCCGACCGAGAAGAACGTCTACTGTGTTATTCGTTCTCCCCACAAGTACAAGGACAGCCGCGAGCACTTCGAGATGCGTACGCACAAGCGTCTGATCGACGTTGTTGATCCGACCCCCAAGGCTGTTGATGCCCTCATGCGTCTCGACCTGCCGGCAGACGTAAACATCGAGATCAAGCTGTAGAGGATCGCATCTAATGACTAACAAATTCGAGCGCCAGGTGAAGGGCCTGCTGGGCACCAAGCTCGGCATGACCCAGGTCTGGGACGAGGACGGCAAGTTTGTGCCCGTCACCGTCGTCAAGGCTGATTCTAACGTTGTTACCCAGATCCGTAACCAGGAGACTGACGGCTACGAGGCTGTTCAGATTGGTTTCGGTGCAATCGACTCTCGCAAGGTCACCAAGCCCCTGGCTGGTCACTTCGAGAAGGCCGGTGTTACCCCCCGACGCCACATCGTCGAACTGCGTACCGCAGATGCTTCTGAGTATTCCCTCGGTCAGGAACTGACCGTTGAGCTCTTCGAAGCAGGCCAGAAGGTCGACGTCGTTGGCAAGACCAAGGGTAAGGGCTTCGCAGGTGTTATGAAGCGTCACGGCTTCAAGGGTGTTGGCGCATCTCACGGTCAGCACAAGAACCACCGTAAGCCCGGTTCCATCGGTGGCGCATCCTACCCCGCACGCGTGTTCAAGGGTATGCGCATGGCTGGCCGTATGGGCGCAGCACGTCACACTACCTTGAACCTGACTATCCAGGGTGTGGACGCAGAGAACAATGTCCTGCTGATCAAGGGCGCAATCCCCGGTCCCAAGGGCGGCGTTGTTCTGGTTCGTACCGCTGTGAAGGGAGCCTAATACATCATGGCTGTTAAGACCCTTAAGGTAGACCTGCCCGCAGAGATTTTCGACGCGCAGGCATCCGTGCCCCTGCTGCACCAGGTTGTCGTTGCACAGCTCGCAGCAGCACGTCAGGGCACCCACAAGGCCAAGAACCGCGGCGAGGTTTCCGGTGCAGGCCGTAAGCCCTTCAAGCAGAAGGGTACCGGTAACGCACGTCAGGGCTCCATCCGTGCACCGCACATGACCGGCGGTGGCGTTGTTCACGGTCCGACTCCGCGTAACTACGCACAGCGCACCCCCAAGAAGATGATTGCCGCTGCACTGCGCGGTGCTCTCTCTGACCGCGCTCGTCACGACCGCGTCCACGTTGTCGAGAACTTCATCTCTGGTGAGACCCCCTCGACTAAGGCTGCAAAGGCTGCATTCGCAGCTATCACCGAGCGCAAGAACATCCTTCTTGTGATTGCTCGTGCAGAGGACGTTGTGGCTCTGTCCGCACGTAACCTGGAGAACGTCCACGTTCTGTACGCAGATCAGCTCAACACCTACGATGTGCTGGTTTCTGACGACGTGGTCTTCACCAAGGCAGCATTCGACGCATTCGTTGCTGCAGCTCAGAAGAAGGAGGGCGCTAAGTAATGAGCGTTTCCACCAAGTCTGTATACGACGTGATCATCGCTCCCGTCGTTTCCGAGAAGAGCTACGGTCAGCTCGACGAAGGTAAGTACACCTTCGAGGTCGCTACCGATTCCAACAAGCTGGAAATCAAGCAGGCCATCGAGAAGATCTTTGACGTCAAGGTTGCTTCCGTCAACACCATCAACCGTCAGGGCAAGCGTAAGCGCACCCGTTTCGGTTGGGGCGCTCGCAAGAACACCAAGCGTGCGATTGTGACCCTCAAGGAAGGCACCATCGACATCTTCGGCGGTCCGCAGGCATAAGCCCCGCGGAGACCACTTTAACGAAGGAAGAAATATCTAAATGGGTATTCGTAAGTACAAGCCGACGACCCCGGGTCGCCGCGGTTCGAGCGTTGCTGATTTCGCAGAGATCACCCGCTCCACCCCGGAAAAGTCCCTGCTTCGTCCGCTTCACAAGACCGGCGGCCGTATCACCACCCGTCACAAGGGTGGCGGCCACAAGCGCCAGTACCGTCTGATCGACTTCCGTCGTCACGACAAGGACGGCGTTGACGCACGCGTTGCACACATCGAGTACGATCCTAACCGTACCGCTCGCATCGCACTGTTGCACTACGTCGATGGTTCCAAGCGTTACATCATCGCTCCGAACAAGCTCGCACAGGGCGACATCGTCGAGTCCGGTCCCGCAGCCGACATCAAGCCCGGCAACAACCTGCCCCTGCGCAACATCCCGGTTGGTACCGTGATTCACTGCGTCGAGCTCCGTCCTGGTGGCGGCGCGAAGCTGGCTCGCTCCGCAGGTGCTTCTGTACAGCTGGTTGCTAAGGAAGGTAAGTACGGTCAGCTCCGTCTGCCCTCCGGCGAAATCCGCAACGTGGATGTTCGTTGCCGCGCAACCGTTGGTGAGGTCGGCAACGCCGAGCAGTCCAACATCAACTGGGGTAAGGCTGGCCGTAACCGCTGGAAGGGCATCCGCCCGACCGTCCGTGGTGTGGTCATGAACCCGGTTGACCACCCGCACGGTGGTGGTGAAGGTAAGACCTCCGGTGGTCGTCACCCGGTTAACCCCAATGGTAAGCCCGAGGGTCGTACCCGTCGTCCCAACAAGGAAAGCGACAAGCTCATCGTTCGTCGCCGTCGTACTGGCAAGAAGCGCTAAGGAGCCTGAAACATGCCTCGTAGTTTGAAGAAGGGCCCTTTCGTTGATCAGCACCTCTACCTGAAGGTTGCAGCTCAGAACGAGAAGGGCACCAAGAACGTAATTAAGACTTGGTCGCGTCGCTCGATGATTATCCCCGACATGCTCGGTCACACCATCGCAGTGTACGACGGTCGCAAGCACGTGCCGGTGTTCATCACCGAGTCGATGGTTGGTCACAAGCTCGGCGAGTTTGCTCCGACCCGCACTTTCCGCAGCCATGTGAAGGACGACCGTAAGGGCAAGCGTCGCTAATCGGTTCACACCGATAAGCTAACGTTTCCCTTTCGGCAATAGACGAAAGAGAGATAGGCAATGGAAGCCAAGGCATCAGCGCGTTTCGTTCGCGTTACGCCTATGAAGGCCCGCCGTGTCGTCAACCCTGATCCGTGGTAAGCAGGCGGAAGAGGCTCTGGCGATTCTGAAGTTTGCCCCCCAGGCAGCTTCGGAACCGGTATACAAGATCGTTGCTTCGGCAGTAGCTAACGCTCGTCAGAAGGCAACCCAGCAGGGTCTGCCCTTCCGCGAGGAAGAGCTGTTCATTAGCGAAGCATTCGTGAACGAAGGCCCGACCATGAAGCGCATTCAGCCCCGCGCTCAGGGTCGTGCATACCGAATCAACAAGCGCACCAGCCACATCACCGTGGTAGTTGCTACCCCGGAGAAGGAGGAGGACCGCTAAATGGGTCAGAAAATTCACCCGAACGGTTTCCGACTGGGCATCACCACGGACCACGTCTCCAAGTGGTTCGCTGATTCCAACAAGCCCGGCGAGCGTTACGCAGACTTCGTCCGTGAGGACGTGAAGATTCGCGAGCTGCTGGCAAAGAACCTGGATCGCGCAGGCGTTGCAAAGGTCGAGATTGAGCGTACCCGTGACCGTGTACGTGTGGACATCCACACCGCTCGTCCCGGTATCGTGATTGGCCGTCGTGGCGCAGAAGCAGACCGCATCCGCGGCGAGCTCGAGAAGCTCACCGGCAAGCAGATTCAGCTGAACATCCTCGAGGTTGCTAACCCCGACCTCTCCGCTCAGCTGGTTGCACAGAGCATCGCAGAGCAGCTCGCATCGCGTGTTGCATTCCGCCGTGCAATGAAGAAGGCAATCCAGTCCGCACAGCGTGCAGGCGCAAAGGGTATTCGTATCCAGTGCTCCGGCCGTCTGGGTGGTGCTGAAATGTCCCGTTCCGAGTTCTACCGCGAAGGCCGTGTGCCCCTGCACACCCTGCGTGCAAACATCGACTACGGCTTCTTCGAGGCCAAGACCACCTTCGGCCGTATCGGTGTGAAGGTCTGGATCTACAAGGGCGACCTGACCGACAAGGAGCTGGCAGCTCAGCAGGCAGCAAACAACCGCCGTGGCAACCGCCGCGATGGTGACCGCCGCCGCCAGGGCAACCGTGGTCCTCGTCGCGAGCGCCGCAACGAGAACGCTTCGGCAAAGGTCGAGGCCAAGACTGCAGAGAACGGTGAGGCATAAATGCTTATTCCCCGTCGAGTAAAGTACCGTAAGCAGCACCACCCCAAGCGTAGTGGTCTCGCAAAGGGCGGCACCGAGGTTAGCTTCGGTGAGTGGGGCATCCAGGCCCTGACCCCCGCATACGTGACCAACCGCCAGATTGAGGCTGCACGTATTGCAATGACCCGTTACATCAAGCGTGGCGGTAAGGTCTGGATTAACATTTACCCGGACCGCCCCCTGACCAAGAAGCCCGCTGAAACCCGTATGGGTTCCGGTAAGGGCTCGCCCGAGTGGTGGGTCGCAAATGTCAAGCCGGGTCGAGTCATGTTTGAACTCGCCGGTGTGTCCGATGAGGTGGCTCGCGAGGCAATGCGCCTGGCAATCCACAAGCTCCCGATGAAGGCACGTATTGTGCGTCGCCGTGAAGGTGGTGAATAAGCGAGATGGCAGTAGGCTCCAAGGACCTGAGCATCGAGAAGCTCGCAGCACTCTCTAACGAGGATCTGGCTGCAAAGCTGAGCGAAGCGAAGAAGGAACTCTTCAACATCCGCTTCCAGGAAGTCACCGGTCAGGCTAATGCAGGTCGTCGTCGCACTATTAAGCGCGACATTGCACGTATCTACACCGTGCTGCGTGAGCGCGAGCTCGGTATTCGTCCCGCAACTGAAGGTGAGTCCAAGTGAGTGAAGTAAAGAACGAAGAGCGCGGCTACCGTAAGACCCGCCGCGGCTACGTTGTCTCCGACAAGATGGACAAGACCGTTGTCGTCGAGGTCGAGGACCACGTGAAGCACGCTCTGTACGGCAAGGTTGTTCGCCGTAGCTCCAAGATCAAGGCACACGATGAGCAGAACACTGCAGGCATCGGTGACCTCGTTCTGATTGCAGAGACCCGTCCGCTGTCCGCTTCCAAGCGTTGGCGCATCGTGGAGATTCTGGAGAAGGCTAAGTAAGCCTTTCTGCAGAATTATCTGCTAGAGCAATGATGGCCTCTCTCCCACATCTGTGGGGGAGGGGCCATTGCTATGCCTTTCGAAGGTGAAACATTGCTGGTTATGAGACGTCATAATTGGAGAATCGCCGTCATATATAGAAACTGTACTTTTACAGAGCCTAGTTTATGTAGTTGTTAAATAGCGATTTGACCTGGGCAAATACGGGAAAAGCCTTCTAATGCGGATTGTAAGTGGGTAGCAGATAGTAGGGATGGCTTAGATAAAACTGAAAATAGGTTGAAAAGTCTCAGCAAGGATACTTATCATCGACTCTATGAGTGGTTAGTTATACCTTGCTTATATAGTAGGGATAACAGAGCACCTAATCCGGAGGTTGCACGACCTTTGGAGAAGTATCATCAACACATCATTGAGGATTACCATGACTTCTTCGCCTAAGCCCTCGCACAAGCTGCTCGCTGTCGCCAGCGCCCTTTCCGTCATCGCAGGCTCTTTTGCTACCGTTCCCGCTACCTTTGCGGCAAACGTCTCCGTATCCGTTCCCGGCGGGAATTCCCAGAACTCCACTCAGGAATGCCGCCACATTGCAGTGAGCGCTACCCAGTACCAGGGCCTGCCCGGCCAGTACCAGCTGGCATACTCGGCAGCAACCTCCTCCCTCCGGACGCCCGCCGGTACTGACCGGTGGCGTCGGCACCTGGAACGTTGCATCCGCCCCGGCCCTCACCGCTGTCTACCAGTTTCCGACCACGGACTTTATTGCACGTGGCGCTACCGCACCGACCGGTAAGCAGATTGAATCTCCCTACGGTATTGCCTACGACGAAGCAACCGGATACGTATGGGTGACCCAGACCCGCGTCAACAAGGTATCTGTCTTCGATCCCGCGACCAATAAGATTATCTGGAGTAGCGCAGAAGGCGACGTTAACCACCCCCGCGAGGTACGCGTCGACCCCTCCAGCGGCAAGGTCTTTGTATCTGGCTCCGGTGGCATTAGCGTCTTCGACACCACTCTGCACGCCCTGGTCAAGAAGATTGAATTCACCAACGCCAAGGGCGAATCCGATATCGCAATGAACATGCACGTAGACTCCACCGACGGCAAGCTCTATGTGCCTTCCCTGAGTGCCGGCACCCTGAAGGTGATTGATACCAAGAGCTACGAGGTCGAGAAGACCATTCAGCTGCACAAGGAAAATGCTGAAGCTGCTTTGAACCCCTCGGACGTCACTATCGACAAGTCCCTGAAGGAAATCTACGTGAGCTCCCAGGGTGACCGTAAGGGCGCTAACTCCGCTATCACTGTCTACGACCTGGAAACTGGTGCCTACAAGAAGACCATTCCTTTCGGTAGCCAGGCCCTCGCCCTCGCCTCCGACGAAGCCCGTGACCTGCTGTACGTGACCGATTACGGCACCGGCAACGTCGGTGTTGTTGATGCACGAACCGGCACCGTTGTTTCTCAGGTGTCTACCGGTGCGACCAGCGGCGCAAATGACGTGTTGGTTACTCCCGATGGGTCGGCTTACGCCGTGGCTCGAAGCGCCGAGGCTGCCTCCCCGATCGAGACCAACTACACCATCGACCCTGCTACCGGCGAATACCGAACCTCCAGCACCGAACCCAAGGGCAAGGATAACGCTGACAGCCCGATTACTCCCGGTGTCATGGTAAAGCTCAACACCACCGTTGAAACCACCGCGAAGCCTGCTGCACAGACTTCTTCTGAAGAATTGGTGAAGACCTACGCCGACGGTGCTAAGCTCTACGCCGTGAAGGACTGGACCACCGGTGAAACCCTGAAGTTGCGTGGTGAAGGCTTCAAGACTCAGGACGGTTCAAAGGGCTCCGTACTCGCAGTTAAGCTGAACAAGGGCCGTATCTCCGCTAAGGAAGAGCCGAAGCTCAACGGTGCTGAGGGCAATAGCGCCGGCGTCTGGGCGTACATCCAGGCAGATAAAAACGGTAACTTCACCGCTGAGCTGCCGTACCCGACCACTGAGAACTCCAACCTGACGGAAAACCTGAAGAGCGGCGATAAGGTATCGGTCTTCCTGCTCTCCGGCTCCATGGTTGACGGCGATACCGCACGTGGTGGTGAAGCGCTCTCCGCAACTGTTGCAGAGAAGAAAGCAGACACCACTGAGACCTGCGCGCCGGCAGAAACCACCCAGGTCGCTGCAGCTCCTTCTGGCGTGGCTACCACGTACCCCGCCGGCACTAAGCTGAGCCTGCCTGATGGCAACGAGCCCACTCCGGCTCCGAGCGAGTCTGCTAAGCCTGAGCCGACTACTCCGGCTCCGAGCGAGTCTGCTAAGCCTGAGCCGACTACTCCGGCACCCTCCGAAAGCGCAAATTCCAATGAGGTTGTGCACGAGTACAAGGACGGAGCTAAGGTCTACTTCCCCAAGACCTGGGACGGCCAGAAGCTGACCTTCCGCGGTGAAGGCTTCAAGACTCTGGACGGTAAGGGCTCCGTTATCGCCGTCAAGCTGAACAAGGGCGCTATTTCCGCGAAGGAAGAGCCGAAGCTGGAAGGCGCCGAAGCGAACAGCTCGGGCGTATGGGCCTACATCAAGGCCGATGAGAACGGTAACTTCACTGCGACTATTGACCGCCCGACCGTTGCCAACTCCAACCTGAAGGAAGAGCTCAAGACCGGCGATAAGGTAGCTATTTATCTGCTCTCCGGCTCGCTGACCGAGAACGATAACGCACGTGGCGGCGTGGCTGTCGAGTACACCTTCACGACTGAGAACCAGCCGAAGAAGGAAGAAGCTAAGAACGCTCCTGTGACTCCTTCGGTTCCCCGGCCCCCCGCACCGGCAGATTCGAAGGACCAGGCTAAGGACCAGGACGGTAATGGCCAGTCCAAGGCTCCTGCAGATCCCCTGAAGCCTGAGAACCAGAAGAATGACAACGGCGCTTCGAAGGTTGCTACTTCTTTGTCACAGAACATCTCTTCTTCAAACGGCTCCGATTCTTCGAAGTCTGCTAAGCCTTCGCTAGCTAACACCGGTGCCTCCGGGGTATTGATTGCATCCGGCCTGGGCATTCTGGCGCTGATTGCAGGTGCCAGCGTTCTGGTTGCACGTCGTCGCAAAGCATAAACGTCTATGGGGGTATTCTCTGCTCGGTGCTTTTCTTACGGAGTAGAGGTGCAGGCTCCTATTGCTGGTGTGCGTAAGCCCAAAATACGTCAGGGGGGG
>OATY01000354.1_pt1 | contig 11110 bp, 9 predicted proteins | sample 1476101 | NCBI WGS metagenome assembly OATY01 (sample SAMEA2579994, study PRJEB22360) | human gut metagenome
CCGGCTAGGTTCTTCTGTCTAAGAGCAGAACCTAGCCGGGTTTAAGAAACCTAGCGGACGAGCCGGCTTACGGGGTTTTTACGCCTCGCGTGCCTGGTCGTGGAGCATCCACTGGTCCGGGCCGAAGATCTCGTAGTTGATGTTCTTACCGGGGACGCCCGCATCAACCAGTGCGGAACGCACGCCCTGCATGAAGGGCAGCGGGCCGCAGAGGTACACGTTGGCGTTGGAGGGAACGTCCAGCTTGGAGACGTCGACGCGGCCGGTGTAGTCGCCGCCCTCGCCCTCGATGAAGGAGATGAGGCGCGCATTCGGCAGCTTGCCGACGAGCTCGACGAGCTCTTCACGCAGGGGCCAGGTATCCAGACGGCGGTCAGCGTGAACCACGGTCACGGGGCGGGTCGAGCCCTTCTCAACCAGCTCGGAGAGGAAGCTGAGCATCGGGGTGGTACCGATACCCGCGGAGAAGAGGTACAGGGGTGCCTCGGGGTCGCCGAAACCCTCCAGGGTCAGGTCGCCGTAGGGGTTGGAGAGCTCAACAACGTCACCGACCTTCAGCTCGTGCAGGATGGAGGTCATCTCGCCGTTGGGGTCGAGCTTCACGCCGATGCGGCGCTGGTTCTTCTTGCTGGGCAACAGGGTGTACTGGCGTGCCTGGCGCAGACCGTCACGTGCGGGAACGGTGATGGAGATGTACTGGCCGCCCTTGGACTCGGTCATGGGGGTGTCATCGGCGGGCTCGAAGGTCAGCACGACGACGTTCTCACCGGTCTCCTTGCGGTCCACAACCTTGAAGGGTGCGCGGGTTACGTCGTTGGCCTGAGAAGCGTACAGGCCCTTCTCCAGCTTGATGAGGGCGTTACCCATGAGCCAGTAGACCTCGGTCCAGGCGTCAACGATTTCGGGGGTAGCCAGGTCGCCGAGGTTAGCGGCAATAGCCTCGAAGAGGTACTTGTAGACGGTGGGGTACTCTTCTTCCTTCAGGCCCAGGGAGGCGTGCTTGTGGGCAACGCGGGAGAGGACCTCGTCGGGGTAGGAGTCGGGGTGCTCAACAATGTAGGAGGCGAACACGGCGATGGAGCCAGCCAGTGCACGGGGCTGGGTGCCTTCGAGCTGGGAGGAACGGGAGAACATGCCGTCCATCAGGTCGGGACGGGCGGCGAACATTCGACGGTAGAAGTCGGGGGTGATGTCGTTAATGCGCTCGGCGATGATGGGCAGCGTTGCCTCGATAATGGGGCGGGACTTTTCGGAGAGCATCGGTGTGTGCCTTCTTCCTGTAACGGTCACCCATGGGAGCCGGAAGCGTCGCGGGCCGGCGTTGATGACGGCCACGAGGTGTACCGAGGGTCGCTCCGTTGGTGACAAAGTGTTTATAAAACACCCCTACACTAGCACCTCGACCTTTGTTTACGTTTTCTCAGGGCGTACCGTGTAGCGGGGACAACCCGTACCGCAGGCACTTAAGGTTTGTTACGACTCGAAGTATCGACTGTGTAAGACACTATATATTTGCGTCAAAGATGAGAATTTTGCGATTGACTAGCGACAGTACATGCATAAAAATTCCGTCATGAATATATATTTCCACGAGATAATCGACGCAATGGCAAAATAGTGACTCTACTTACATTTTTATATCGCGAGCTCAAACCTGCACATTTTCGAAAATAGTGCACGTTCACGGCCTCGGGGGATTCGTCCCACAACCAACTTGCAAGACTCCCCATTGAGCCCTCAAAAACCTACGAACGAGCAGGAATCGCGTTCTCCGGAGGGGTCATCCTAAGCTCCAGAAGAATCGGGCCCACCGGACTAGCACCGGCCGTCAATTCGGTAATCGTCACTGAATCCACAGCAGCATAGAAAGCTTCCCGAGCGCGCGCCAACACATTGCGCAAGCGGCAGAACTTATCTAGAGGGCAGTGGCCATTCTCATCCTCGCACTCAATCATGGGGATATCGCCTTCAGTAGCGCGAAGAATGGTACCAACCGTCACCGAACGCCCAGATTCCGAGAGCATCACGCCCCCGGACCGACCGCGTGTCGAGTCCAGGTACCCCTGATTCACCAAGAAAGCCACTGCCTTCGCCACATGGTTATAGGGGGTGTCCACACCCTCCGCAATCTTCTGGGTCGAAAGCTTTTGTCCCGGCTCCAGAGCAGACAGGAGCATCAACACGCGCAGCGAGACATCTGAGAAAGCTGTCAAACGCATGGATACTCCTTTCACCACTTGTCCTCAGCAGGAAACCTATAGGGCATCCGGCGGCATATACACCACGCCGGAGGGCCGAGGCACATTAAAAACATACACAGGCATTGTATCGACGTGCCCCAAGAGCCGAAAGTTAGAGACCTACCCCCACTCGACCGGAAGGCCTCCAAATATTTCTTAAGCCCGTTCGCATTATCTTTTGCGGTGTATAGCTTTACACTTCAAAATATACGCACCGACACACGGCATATAGGCAAGGGGTGGAACCTCAACCGAGATTCCACCCCTTCAGCCGCTCAACACGTTAGCGGTTCAGTCCTGTGGCTTAGTCCTCCAAGGACTTGGCCAGAGCATCACGCTGCTCGCGGACCTCAACCGGTAGCTTGTCGCCGAACTTAGCCAGCCACTCGTCAATACCGGGAAGCTCAGCAGCCCACTCATCCTTAGAGACAGCCAGGGCTGCACTCAGCTCCTCGTCGGAGATCTTCAGGCCGGTCAGGTCCAGGTCCTCCTTGGTGGGAACGGTGCCCAAGAAGGTCTCCTGGCCGCCGGCCTTGCCATCCAGACGGTCGAAGATCCACTTCACAACACGCGAGTTCTCGCCGAAGCCGGGCCATGCGAAACCACCATCGGGAGTACGGCGGAACCAGTTGACGTAGTAAATCTTCGGCATGTTCTCTGCGCCGTGCTTCTTACCCAGGTCAATCCAGTGCTGGAAGTAGTCACCGGCGTTGTAACCGATGAAGGGCAGCATAGCCATCGGGTCGCGGCGAATCACACCGACAGCACCCTTAGCGGCCGCGGTGGTCTCCGACGACAGAGTGACGGCACGGAACACGCCCTGCTCCCAGCTATCGGACTCAGACACCAGCGGAACGGTGGTCTTGCGGCGGCCGCCCAGAACGATGGCGCTCAGCGGCACGCCCTCGGGATCGTAGTACTCGGGAGCGAGCATATCCACCTGGGACGCGGGAGTGCAGAAACGGGAGTTCGGGTGAGCTGCCGGGCGACCAGACTCGGGAGTCCAGTCCTTACCGGTCCAGTCAATCAGGTGTGCGGGAGCCTCGTCGGTCTTACCCTCCCACCAGACCGAGCCGTCGTCGGTCAGAGCAACGTTGGTGAAGATAGTGTTGCCCTTAGCGATAGCCTTCATAGCGTTCGGGTTGGTGGAGTAACCGGTGCCCGGTGCCACGCCGAACAGGCCGGCCTCGGGGTTGACCACGCGTGCCTGGTGGTTCTCATCGAACTCAATCCAGGAGATGTCGTCACCGACCATCTCAGCCTTCCAGCCTTCAATGGTCGGGTCCATCATGGCGAAGTTGGTCTTGCCGCAAGCCGAGGGGAACGCCGCAGAAATGTAGCGGACCTTGCCCTCGGGATTGGTGACCTTCAGGATGAGCATGTGCTCTGCCATCCAGCCCTCGTCGCGACCAATGACGGATGCAATACGCAGTGCATAGCACTTCTTGCCCAGCAGCGCGTTGCCGCCATAACCGGAACCGAAGGACCAAATTTCGCGAGTCTCGGGGAACTGGACGATGTACTTCTCGGGGTTGCAGGGCCAGGAAACGTCCTTCTGACCGGGCTCCAGGGGCGCACCAACGGAGTGCAGGGCCTTGACGAAGAAGCCATTAGTTTCGTTCAGCTTAGCCAGAACGTCCTTACCGATGGTTGCCATGATGCGCATCGAGCACACGACGTATGCGGAGTCGGTCAGCTCAACGGCAATCTTGGGCTTCTTCGCCTTCAGCGAGCCCATGACGAAGGGAATCACGTACATGGTGCGGCCACGCATCGAGCCCTCGAACAGGCCGGTCAGAGTCTTCTTCATTTCGACGGGGTCACGCCAATTGTTGGTCGGGCCAGCGCCCTCTTCGGTCTCAGAGCAGATGAAGGTGCGCTCCTCGACACGTGCTACGTCGTCGGGGTCGGAGAAAGCAGCGTAGGAGTTCGGAAATTCGTGATCGCTCAGACGAACGAAGGTTCCGGCGTCCACCAGCTCCTGCGCAAGGCGATCATATTCTTCCTCGGAGCCGTCCACCCAGTAGATGTGGTCGGGCTGCGTCAGCGCGGCAACCTCGCGAACCCATTCCAGAAGACCCTGGTGGGTAGTGGGTGCGCCCTGCAGCTCCTTTTCGAGTTCGGCAGAGAGAGTACGAGTTGAGGTGTCAGCCATTGACGTTTTCCCCTTCAATCGGTAAATACCGCGGATACTACGTCGATCCGCGATAGGTCTGCGGTAGCGAAGAAGCAGTTAAAAACTACAAGCGTGCAAATGACGGTAGATATGCACGCTTGGACAGAAGCCACTTCCTCGTGATGCTTACAGAATATCGCATTAATGACTCAAACACCCTTCTACGATGTTATTTCTCACGTTCTGCCCGTCACACCGATTGGATCGGGATTCAGCAAGGCGTCGACCAGGGTGAATAGGTCAGGGATGCACCCGCCTCCTACATGAGAACAGCATGGGGATTTGACTCGGAAATTCTACGGGTCCGGGAAGAGGGGCGCATGAGGCGTTAAGAGCGCCATCGAGGTTCCACGCTCACCCATTTTGGGGTACCGCAAAAATATTTTAAAAAATTTTTCTCGGGTCAAAACCCCCGGAATCTCGCGGGAAAATAGGGCATCACCAGGTTTTAACACTCACAAATCGGAGCCTTCTGGAGTTTTTCGACTTGCAGGCTCTTCGAAATCCTCGTATAGTATTACCTGTTGCCGCGATGGATTGAAAAAATCCGAAGCGAGGAACATGCGCCTGTAGCTCAACGGATAGAGCATCTGACTACGGATCAGAAGGTTGGGGGTTCGAATCCCTTCGGGCGCACCACCGATCCCCGGTTCTTCGGAACCGGGGATTTTTTGTATCCCCCAACAAAACCGCCCTGCCTCCGCCCCGGTTACGGGCGCACCAACCGCATCCACACCAAAAATTCGCATTTCATCCGCATAATATGACGTGCTCCGGCGCACACCGATGAAAAAACGCATAGGATGGAAGAAAGACCCTCCACGCCCAAGTTGGGGGTACACCTCATGCAAAGGAGCATCATGGCTCAGTTATCCATCCCGCAATCCCTCATAGGTGCGCTTATCGATATTGCAGACCTAGGAACACTCGACTACTTCGCCCCCAGCGAGCGTTGCGCCCACTGGGCCCTCTACAACGATCAGCGCCACGAGCTACTCTGCCCCTGTTCCCCCGCCGAAGTGCCGGGCGTTGAGAAGCTCTTCGAAAGCGCCGCAAAAATTCTTTACGAAAACTTCCCGCGCTACATCGATACACCTGAGCAAATTATTCCGTACACCTCGCGCCAAGAGCTCATAGCTGCCCTCCTGCGCGGAAACCATGCCGAAGAAGGCCCCGAGGACACCGGCGCAGAGGCCCCCACCGCAGAAACCGTAACCGAAGCTGGGGAGACCGCCGTACACAACGACGAAGAGACGAGCGCGTCGGCCGAAGCAACCGCACCGGTCGCAGAGCAACCTAAACCCGTCCCCTCTCCCGCGCTGATAGCTCGCCGCGCCCGCGCGGGAGCCGAGCAGGGGACTTCCGGAGAACAAGTACCCGAGGAGAAAACCGTCGCTCCCTCGGAGGCCCCCAAACCCAGCGCACCCAAACCCAGCGCACCCAAGCCTTCCGTTGCCCAATTCACGGCGCCCAAGCCTACTCCGCCGAAGCCCAGCGCGCCCACACCGGTTGCCTCCGCGCCCTTCGAAACTCCCTCCGAAACGCGCCCGGCCGCCCCGAAGCCCTCGGCACCCGCCGTTCCCGCGGCCCCCTCACCCGGCATGTTCCGCAAAGCCACGCTCACCTACCGCCCGCCGCAGATCGAGGAGTACCTGCAGGGCCTGCGCGCCCGGCAACAGGCCGCAGAACAGGAAGCAGAGCAGGAAGCCACCCCGGGAAACATCACTCCGGATGCCCCGAATACCCCGGCACCGATGCCCGTGCCTTCCGCCGGAACCGCGCCGACCACATCTGAGGTGGCCGCATCCGCGGCTCCCACCCGCCCCGCAGAGGTCACCGCGGAGGATCGCGAGCGCACCTACCGCATCCGTCCCGGGCTGCGTCAGCGTATGGAGCGCGAGGGACTCAGCGAGGATCTCGTGCGTACCATCCTGGGCGAGGGTACGGCAGAACGCGTCAACGACTGGACGATTCGCTTCAGGTATGACGACTACCGCGTGGACGTCAACACCGCCTCCGCCGAGCTAATCACCGTCGTCGACGAGTACGAAGCCGAATGCAACGACGGGGACAACGCGCCTCTGGCCCACGGTGAGTACACCCCGCTCAGCGCCCTCGAAATGGCCTTCAGCGAGCGCGCCCGAGTCTTCCTCTCAAAGAACCCCGAGTTCGTCTTCGACCTTATGGTCCGCACGCTCGAAAACCCCGAGAGCGTGCGCATGGGTGAGGGCTGGACCCGCATCTACGCCGCGGAGGGGCTGGAGCTGACTATCTCCCCGGATCAGCGGACCGTGCTCTCCCTGACCAAGACCCCCAATTTCCAGGCCCTGCACGCCGAAGTCATGCGGCGCGCGCAGATTGAGGATCTCAGCGACGCCATTAACCGGCAGGCCGAGGCCGCCACGTCCGAACAGTACAAGCACCAGAACACTCAGGAGGAGAAGTAATGTCAGCCAAGCAGATTACCGTTCCCCTCGAGGTGTACGTGCGCCTGCAGGAACTGGCCTCCCTGGCCGGCTACAGCTACCGCGAGGCGGAGGATGGCGAAGCGGCAGAGCGCACCTGGGACCTGACCAACGACGAGGGCGCCTCCCTGCTCGATGAGCACGGCGCAATCCGTCCCGAGGCCGCAGAGCTCTACTTCACTCTGATGCCGCTCATCGCCCACGAATTCGTGCAGCAGCAGCAGGCCCTCGTGGAGGCCTACCGCAAGACTCCCAAGCCCGCCGCGGCACGCGCCAAGATTCGCCCCTCCAATCAGCGGCTCATCCCGCTGACGGAGGTGCCGCTCGAGAATCAGCGTATCGCCGCGCGTATCGAGCAGGAGTTCTACGGCGAAGTGCCGGAAAGCCGCCGCATCTACGGGGTACTGCCCGGAGTCATGGACTACATGATGCGCCACGACCTCGGCTACCCCCTGCTGCTGGAGATTATTGAATCACCCGAAAGCGTGGTGCGCGAGGAGACCGCCGAGGAAAACCGATACGGCCGCGAAGTCACCCTCTACACCCACGAGGATTTAGGCTACCAGGTTGTACTCAACCCCCTCACCGTGGAGGTTCTGGCTCTGCGCCCGCTCAAGGCCTCAGCCGGCGGCTACCAGCTCTCTCCGGATGCTCAGAGCCAGCTCAAGGCCCTGGGCCTGACGAGCGAATACATTACACGCATCCTGGATGAGGCCGATAACCGCCAGCCTATTCCGGGTACGAGCCGCACCGTGTATTCTCTCAACGGGTACCAGGTGGAGTTCTCACACTCCGAGCAGCAGGTCATCCGCATTGCACGCGGTGTCGCCGCGAACCGTAACCCCTTTGAGTCTCAGCCGCGCATGAGCGGACGCAAGCGTCAGCGCGGCCGCAAGATTCCGCATGACGTGGACGAGTTTGTCCAGCTGCTACAGGAGCACGGATTTACGGTGACGATGGGCGGTAAGCACTACGACATCCGTCACGAGGCACTGGCTCCGGGGCAGAAGGCTGTCACGTCGGTGACTCCCTCCGACTCGCAGCGTTGGCACTTGAATTCTGCGCGCCAGATTCGTAATACTTTCGGCATTGATCTGCGCTACGCTGATCCGCGCGATAGTGTGCGTGGCATTGTGCAGGGCACCAACCCTGCCAACAACTCCGCGAAGGATGCGCTCCCGGCGGAGGACTCCGCATCGGAGAGTAGCGCGGGGACCGAATAGACCACACGTATAGGTCGGGCCTGTAGGCCCGGTTCGGTACACGGTGCATGTTAGGCTGTGCGTCCGTCGTAGGAGCGGGGTTCGGGACTGTACTCCCGATGCCCCGCCCCTGCGTCTTTATGCCCTCCACGGTATTTATTTGCACGCCTAGGCAGGAGTAAATGACGGGTCTTTCCCCGCATGTCAAAGGCTCAACGGGTAGACTGGAAACGAGCCATCCGTGCTCTTCAACATAAAAATTAATATGCGTTCCCGCAGGATGCGTGACGCTAGAGTTCGGGTTATCACACCGGTGGGGTTAATACCGGCCCCTACCTCTACAATAGAAACGCATCACTACAGAAGAAGGAGAACGTATGGGCGTAACGATTAAGGTCACTGACGAAGCAGGCGAACACTACGATATTCAGTGGGAAGACCACCACACTCTCCTGGAAACCCTCCAGGCTAACGGTGTGCCGGTCCTCGCCACCTGCGGCGGTAACGCATCCTGCGCAACCTGCCATGCCTTCATTGACCCCGAGCACTACCCGGCTTCCGGTGAGCGCACCGAGGCCGAGCAGGATTTGCTCGACATGGTTGATGATGTCGCAAACGAATATTCCCGCCTGTGCTGCCAGGTTGAGTACGCCCCCGGTATGGACGGAGCAGAAATCCAAATGCAGGCGGCGATGTAACAATGTTTAAATCGGCTCAGGTACTCGCATCAACCACCCTCCTCTGCGGCGTGCTCGCGCTCAGTGGATGCGGCGCGCACCAGGCCGGTCAGGATGCAGAGGGCACCTCGGCGCACCCGAGTGCCTCCGCATCGGTGAAGCCCGGCACGATTCGTGTGGCCTCCGAGAGCCCTAGCGCTTCGGTGGCCCCGGGCTCCATCACAGTTGTCAACAGTGCTTCCCCGGAGCATGGGGAGTCTTCCTCCGCTCATTCTGAGGACTCTAGCTCGGAGAATCACGAGCATTCGTCGTCTTCAGGTGAGGCAAAGCACGAGGATCTTCCTCCGGAGAAGGGCGAGAGCAATAACGGCGAAGACCGTAGCGGTTCCGGTTCCGGGAACCATCAGGATTCTTCGTCGGATTCCGGTTCTTCTTCCTCGGATTCGGGTTCGAATTCTTCGGGCGGCGGTAACGGTGGTAGTAATAGCGGCGACTCGAACCGATCCGATAACTCCGGCAAGAAGAATGCTGAGGGGCCCGCGCAGTGCACCATGGACGATTTGAATGTTTCGGTTGCCGTGACGGATAACTCTCCCGGTGCGCGCACTCTCACGCTGTACTTCCAGAACTTCACCGATTCGCCGTGTTCCCTGCGCGGTTACCCGCGCGTGATTTACGCTGATTCTTCGGGTAATTGGGTGGGACGCGAGGCTTCTAACTCTTCCGAGTTTATGAACCCTGCCGGTGTGACCGTCGCCCCGGGTGATAGCACCACGGTGGTGATGCGTTCGGTCAATCCGGATCGTTTCGGCAATAATTGTGGCGCGCGGCAGGTGGAGGGCTTCCTGGTGGGTCTCACTGGCGACCGGAACGGCGTCACGGTCCCCTTTGATACGACGGCTTGTTCCTCTTCGGTTCCGCAGCTGTCCGTGGGCCAGTTTGGTGCCCGCTAACGCGGCGTTGCAGATGTGACAACATCTCTGGCACATTTTGTGCGCATATAGTTCAAGGGCGGTTCCCCATCTTTGTGGGGAATCGCCCTTGAACTATATCTCAACCTCTAAAACTGAATGTTATGCTGTGTTTTCGCTCGTTTTAGACGGAGCGGGTGACGTCCTCGTGACCAAAGCGCACGGGGCGATCGTAGCCGGCGGGGAGGCCGTGGCCAATGTTGACCACCAGGAAGGGCTGCTCGTTAGTACCGGCCAGGAATTCCTTCTTCAGGCCTTCAAAGTCTGCGCCGGTCATGGGGCCGGCGTCTAGGCCGAGGGCGCGAATCGCGGTGATGAAGTAGCCTGCCTGGACGTGTGCATTGAGGTCAGCGGTGGGCTTGGCCAGGTTTTCGTCAGCGTAGTAGCCCTTAATAAACTCCGCGGAGCGGGGGTTGAAGGTGTCGGCCTTCTCGACCCAACCGTGGTCTGCCGAGAGCAATGCAATCATGGGTGCGGATTCGGCTTTGGGCTTGTTGCCGTCCACCAGGTAGGAGATGAGGTGCTCGCGGGCTTCGGGGCTCTTGATCCAGGTGATGCGTAGGGGCTGGCTGTTGAAGGCGCTGGGGCCGTAGAAGGTGAGCTCCTGGATTCGGTGCAGCTGTTCGTCGGTGACGGGCTCGTCGGTGAAGGAGTAGGCGGTGCGAGGCTCGTGGAAGAGTGCGACGAGCTGTTCTTCGTTTAGGCGGGTCATGTTGGTTCCTTTACTGAGTTCCCAGATTATTTTACGGGTAAAATATTATGGGGCCTGCATGTTACCTGTCAAGCCATCATCACCCCCGCACCACCCGTAAATCAAGTGACCCGTAACACGCGTCATAATTGAAACATGACCGATGCACTCTCCCCCTTCTCCGCCCCCGTCCGCGAGTGGTTCCGCCGCACCTTCAGCACACCCACCGCTGCACAGGAAGGCGCATGGGAGAGCATCCGCGAGGGCCGCAACACCCTCATCATCGCCCCCACCGGCTCGGGCAAAACCCTTGCCGCCTTCCTCTGGTCCATCGACGCCCTCTACCGCGAACACCTCGAGCAGGTCCCCGGCACCGCGCTGCCTCCGCGCGGCACGCGGATTCTCTACATCTCACCCCTCAAGGCCCTCGGAGCCGACGTCGAACGCAACCTACGGGCACCACTGGCCGGCATCACGCGCCTGAGCACCGCGGACACCGGAAGCGTGCCGGAGGAACCCCTCATCACCGTGGGCGTGCGCAGCGGCGACACCCCCGCCCGCGAGCGCCGCCAGCTCATCAGCAACCCGCCCGACATCCTCATCACCACCCCCGAGTCCCTCTACCTCATGCTCACCAGCGCCGCCCGCGACACCCTCGCCGGCGTTACCACGGTTATCGTGGATGAGA
>OATY01000365.1_pt1 | contig 10627 bp, 9 predicted proteins | sample 1476101 | NCBI WGS metagenome assembly OATY01 (sample SAMEA2579994, study PRJEB22360) | human gut metagenome
CGCCTGCCGCAATCGGCGGTGGCTATGCCTGCTGGGGCTACGGCATTCTGCACGGCTCGATGGAGCGGCTGGCCATCGCCTCCTATGCCACGCCGGTGCTCTCCACTGGGGCCAGTGCGGTGCTATTGGGATTGGCGTTATCGTTGCCGTTCTGGTGCGGTGCGTTGCTGGTGGCCGCTGGTTCGGTGCTGAACTATCTGGTCAGCGCGCGTCGCTCAGACCCCACCACGTAGTGAAATCTCCACCACGATGTGAATTGCCCACCACGAGGCGTCTCAAAACGGCTTAATTCCGCGAATCATCAAATCCCGCTCACCGCGTGGTGGGCTTTTTACTACGCGGTGGGAGGTTCACCGCGTAGTGGAATTAACCATAATCACTTGCCCCGGCGCTCGGACGGGCGGCGGATCGGGTCAAGCAGGGCGTCCGGATTGGAAATGCCGAACATGCTGCGTCCGCTGGTGGATTCAGGGTGCTTGGCGAGGATGGCCAGAGAAATCGCACCCGGAACCAGAATGATCACGGACAGGGCGGCCAATCCCCAGTTCACAAAAAAATCCGAGGCACAGCACGATAATCACTAGAACCGCCACGGTGCCGATGATGGTCAACCATGCCTGATGCGGGTTGGAGACGCGGGTCTAGTAAGCGTTTTTGGCCGCAGCGGAGCTGGCCTTGGAGGGCTTGCTGGCGGAAGCCGGGCGTTGTTCGTTCGTGTTCGTTATACCTGCCAGCATATGCCCTGACGTCTGATGATGCGTTCCGGACAAAGTCTGAATAAAGGTTGAGAACTCTCGGGATGTTCTGTGAAATCCGACACTCTTCCCTGAATTGCGCGATAGGCTTACATGAGCTCCTGGGAAGCGTGGGGGTGAAGGTATGAGGAACTCCGTCTGGAAGACGTTGATGGAGCTGTCGCTGATTCGGGGAATCGTTCCTCAGACCGTATTCGGCGTGACCGCAGTGGCGGCACTCGTATTGCTGATCGGATTGGTTGTGGGCAAGCGGAACCGTGCGCATCGCATGCACCCGCTAATCGTGTCGTTGATCGTCGCCGTGGCCGCCGGTGCTGTAGGCCTGTTGGCGGCATGGTTGGTATCCGACGTGTTCATGGCATTCGAGGTCTCGCTCGGCTGGCCGGTGATCTTTACCATCGCCGGCGGCATCGCGGCGGTCGGCTTCGTAATTGCCTCAGCTGTGATCGTCCAAGGACTGCGTCGCGTCGTCGCCATCATTCTGGTGCCGTTGATACTGGTCTCCACGGCACTCGGCGTGGATTCGATCTATGGCGAATACCAGACCATTGGCAACCTCGTCGGCTATTCGCCATATGCTTCGCTGAGCTCGGTCAAAGTGCACGAATCCGCGATGAGCGTGGACCAATGGCGTAAGCGTGCCCAGCGCAACGATTTGCCCGACATGCCGCAAACCGGCAAGGTGCTTACTGTCACCATTCCCAATACGAAATCGAACTTCGCCGCGCGCCCGGCAATGATCTATCTGCCGCCCGCCGCGCTTAGCGAGATGCCTCCGACGTTGCCGGTTATGGAACTGATGGCCGGGCAGCCGGGCAGCCCGAGCCGCCTTATCGACGCGGGCAACATCGCGGCAATGATGGACTCGTATGCGGCCAAGCATGACGGTCTGGCGCCAATCGTGATTGTGCCCGACCAGAATGGTGAGGCGTCGCATAACAGCCTGTGTGCCGACACCACCCAAGGCAATGCCGAGACCTATCTCACCAAGGATGTGGTCGTGTGGGCTAAGAGGAATCTGCCTGTGGCCAAGTCGGCGAAGATGTGGGCGATTGGCGGCTTCTCGCAGGGTGGCACCTGCACCACGCAGCTCGGCCCGCGTCATCCTGAGTTGTACGGCGCGATGCTGCCGGTGGACGGTGAGCTCAAGCCGACGAATGGTACGGTCGCCAAGATGGTCAAGGAGTATTTCGCCGGTGACCAGTCCGCTTATGACGCACAGGTGCCGGTCAATGTGATTGCCGCCACCGGCTCATCGGACCAGGCGCTGTTCTCCGGCGCGGGGGAACGGGATAAAGAGTCGATACATAATATGCGTCTGATTGCCCAAGCCGCACGCAAAGTCGGCATGGACGTCACCGAACTGGTCGTGCCGGATACCGGACATGACTGGCATGCGGTGCAAGCCGTCTGGCAGGCCGGGCTTGACTGGTTCGGCGAACGAACCGGATTGGGTGAGATGCCGCAACCGTTGAAGGACTACAACCAAGTGGAGGTGTTGCAATGAGCGACGAACAGCAGTATGAGGGCGGCAGGAAGCCGCAGACCTCGCATGCGTCCAAGTCTCATGCGCCGAAATCCAGCTATGTTGCGGACAGCTGGCGTGAACTGGCCGAGGACGCGCGGCAGTGGGCGGATGGCCATAGGCTGGCCGTTGTGGCCACGACGGTGCTGGTCGTGCTGAACTTGGTGGTATGGCTGGTGGCCGCCATGGCCGGATTCGCGTTCCCATTGCGCCTAGACACCAGTATGGCCGAGTTCGATCTCGGCAAACTGGTGTGCTCGTTGTTCCTGGCGCGCGGCGTGATCCAGCTCATCATTGATGCCGTGCTGTGGCTCGTCATGTTCTCCATCGCCGAGCCATGGCTGGGTCGCACCCGCACCGTTGCGGCTGCGCTCGCCTGCGCTGCTGCAGGCGCGCTTATCGGCCTTGGCCTGTGCGCGGCGGCCGGTTGGCTGTTCCAGGATTCCCGGTTCGTCTCCCGCATGCAGTTTGCCCTGAGCCCGCTGGCGCTGCCGGTCGGCGCATTGATGGCGGCCAGCGCCTTCTGTGGCCACCTGTGGCGGCGGCGTATCCGGCTCATCGGATATGTGGCGATTCTGGTCGCGCTGCTCTACAGCGGCAACCCCGGCGACTACTGCATTCTCGCCGCCGCATTGCTCGGTCACATCGCCGGCCGTGTGATGGCCGGTCCACCCGCGCACACCGAAACCGGCTGGCACTGGCTGCGTAGCACTTCATTCGAAGCACGTCGCATGTTCGCCGCCATCGCCGTGGTGCTGGCGCTGGGGCCGGTCATTTCCATCACCTCGCATAACCATGCCGGGCCGTTGAGCACGGTCGGCCTACTGATGAGCCCGGCTTCCGTCGACAACGGCACCTTGGCCAAATGCTTGGCCGGAGCTACGCACAGCGGTTGCTTCCTGCAATTCGACCTGTTGCGTGCTTCGATGCCTGGCGCGGTTCTGCGCTCGCTGCTGCCCACAGCCGTGACCTTGGTACTGGCATGGGGCCTGTATCGCGGTCGCCGGTTTGCGGCCATCTGCGCTGTGGCCATCAACCTGTTCACTGCGGGCGTCGCCATTGCCTATTATCTGGTCGTGCCGCTGAGCTTTGCACCGAACGGTATGACGTCCTTGCTGCAGCATGGCGCGATTACCGCTTGCGTGGCGAATGCTCTGCCACCGTTGATTTTTGCCGTCGCCTTGGCTGCGATGCTGAAGCATTTCCCGATTCGTGTCGGCTGGCGCCGGCTGATCGGCGGCGTCGGTGTAATCGTGCTGGTCTTACTGGCCTGCGCCGCTGTGTACCTTATGTACGGCATCGCCCAGCCGGACGCGTTTGCGCCTCGGGCCACGGCGTCGTCGCTGTTGGCCGAACTGCCGGGACGGTTCCTGCCCATCGGGTTCCTGAGCCATATGAAGTTGTCGTTCGTGCCGCGTACGCCATTGGCGTCCGTGGTGTATCAGGGTGTTGGCTTGGTGTTCTGGATCGTGGTGCTGGCCGTGGTGATGCGTTGGATGAGCGACGTCAGTGAGTCGAATGAACGGGCGCAGGCCCGTGCCGAACGGCTGGTTGAGACCGGCGGCGAATCGATGAGCTTCATGACCACGTGGGAAGGCAACGACTATTGGCTGTCGCCCACGGGCAAATCGGCCGTGGCATACCGTGTACTCAACGGTATTGCGTTGACCTGCACTGGGCCATTTGGCGATCCGGCGGAGTGGATGGACGATCTGACCGGATTCACGCAGTATTGCGTGGAACGGTCGTGGTCGCCGGTGTTCTACAGTGTGCATCGCGAGCAGCGTGATGCGCTGCTGGCTGAGGGATGGAACTCGATTGAGGTCGGTAGTGAAATGGTTGTGGACCCGCGTGTGTGGAAGACCACCGGCAAGAAATGGCAGGACGTGCGTACCGCCATCAACAAAGCCAAGCGCGACGGCATCACCGATGTGCAGTCCACGTTCCTGGAATCGCCGCTGGAAGTGCGTGAGCAGATTGAGGACATCTCCGAGGAATGGGCGCAGCTCGAGGCTTTGCCGGAGATGAAGTTTACGTTGGGCGGTGTCGAGGAACTGCGTGACCCGCGCGTGCGTCTTCTGTATGCCGTCGATGCGGATGGGCGTGTGCTGGGCGTCACCAGCTGGCTGCCCACATGGCGTGATGGGCGCGTGATCGGTTGGACACTGGACTTCATGCGGCATCGTACCGACAGTCCTAACGGCATCATGGAGTTCCTGATTGCGCGTATGGCCGAACGTCTGCGTGATGAGGGGGCTGCGGATCCGGAGCATGCCGCAGAATTCATGAGTTTGTCCGCGGCTCCGTTGGCCGGTATGAACCCCGAGCGGGACAATGCCGGCGAAGGTGGTGCGCCGGCCGGGGAAGGCACACAGGTGCTCCAGCATGCGCTGCAGATCGTGGCCGATTGGATGGAGCCGGCGTACGGCTTCCATTCGTTGTTCAACTTCAAGCGCAAGTTCCAGCCCACCGAGGCGCCGGTCTACGTGTGCTACCCGGACCCGGCGGCATTGCCCCAGATCGGGCTGGCCGTGGTGCGCGCCTACGTGCCCAGCGTGACGCCCGCCGAAGTGGCCGGCATGCTCAGCACGCTGCGGTCGTAGGGTGTGGGGCGTACGGACCCTGACAATTGTGTTCGCGGTTGAGGCTCTAGGCCGTTTGCCTGTTCGTTTACGTACGGACCGGAGACTGGCCGATTCGAGCCCAAGATGGGGCTATCTGCTTTCAAAGAGGTGCCTTCAGCTTCTTACGGATAGCTAACTGCCTTCGGAGGGGCGCCTGAACCCTGAAATCCCAAGTATGAGCGTTGCAATGACGGCGTTTGTACTCGGGATTTCCCATATTCGGTACCCCTTTGGACGGAGATAGCATTCCGCGGAAGCCCGAATATACCTCTTTGAACGGAGAAACCCCAGCGAGGAGGGCATAGAAGTCGCTATCTCCGTTTCAAGGGGCTGATTCGGCCTGCTCCGGAGGTCTACTCTCGTTTCGAGGGGCTGATGCCGAAGTATTCACGCTCCGAAACTGGCGGAATGGCGTTGGCGCAGATGGGTTTCTACATGCGTTCTAGTGGATGACTAGCCCCTTGAAACGAAAGTAGACCTCCGGCGGAGGCCGAATCAGCCCCTCGAAAGCGTTTTTGCCGTTGCGGAGATTTTCCAGCCGTACCGTGAACCGTCTCAACGGTGTAACGTGGGACGCATGAGCGAACTTACCGAACATAATGACGGCAACACGCAGGTCGCATACTTCGCCGGTGGCTGCTTCTGGGGGCTGGAGCGCTACTTCCAGAACGTCGACGGTGTCACGGACACCACGGTTGGCTACGCGCAATCCACGGTCGAATCGCCGACCTACGAGCAGGTGTGCGCGGGCGGCACGGATGCAGCCGAAACCGTGCAGGTTACTTTCGACCCAGCACGGGTAAGCCTGCGGACACTGGCATTGCTGTTCTTGGAAGTCATCGACCCGTTCTCGGTGGATCAGCAGGGCGAGGACCGCGGCCGGCAATACCGCACCGGCATGTTCTACACGGACGAGACGCAGCGTGCCGTGTACGTGGCGGCCTTGGAGCAGCTGGTCGACCGTCAGCCGCAGCGCCCGGCCGTGTTGGTCGAGCGATTCGACCCCCCCGCCGCGGCCCCCGGGCGTTGTGGGGGGAGCCGCTACGCAATTTCTACCCGGCCGAGGCCCATCATCAGGATTATCTGATCAACAATCCCGGCGGCTACTGCCATGTGCCGATTGCGGCGATTGCGAACGTGAAGCGCCGCCAGAAGTACGTGGAGCGTATCTGGGACTTGACGCTCGAGCAGTTCGCGGTCACGCAGAACGCCGCCACCGAGCGCCCGTTCGTCAACGAGTATGACGAGGAGTTCGAGCCCGGCATTTACGTGGATATCGTCAGCGGCGAGCCGTTGTTCTCTTCGCGGGACAAGTTCGACTCCGGCTGTGGCTGGCCCGCGTTTTCCCGGCCGATTAAGGGTGACTTGCTGACTGAGCACGAGGATCATCGCATTCCGGGGCGTGATCGTATTGAGGTGCGCACTTCCGACACGCAGATTCATCTGGGCCACGTGTTCGCCGATGGTCCGGCCGATCGCGGCGGCCTGCGCTACTGTATGAATTCCGCCGCGCTGCGATTCGTGCCGCGCTCGCGCATGGCCGAGGAAGGCTACGGCGACTGGGTTCCGGTTGTGGATGGGGAAGCTGACGGTCCGGTCGGGAAGACCGATCAGCCTGGGGCAGCTCACGAACGGTAAGCCGCGACTGTACGAGCTGCATGAGATGTGGTATTTTGCTGAATATAAGCGCCGAAAGGACCGGACAGCAACATGAGCATGGAGAACATTGCGGGCGCTCGCAAACCTGCCAAGCGTGAGGATGAGCGGACGGTTGCCGGCGAACATCGTATGATGCGTCGCGCGGACCGTGAGGTGACTGACCCCGAGCAGATCGCTGCGATTATCGCCGCTTGCGACATCGTCGAAGTGGCATATGCGGATGCTGAGGGCCTGGCCATCGTGCCGTTGAATTTCGGATTTGATTATGAGTATGACGAGGCCGATGGTGTTGCCGCAACAGCCTTGGTGAACGGTGCTGAGACGGTCGGCAGCACGGGAGTCGTGGCAGCCGATGAGGTGGGGTGCCCCGGCAAACTGACGCTCTGGTTCCATTCCGCGCCGCACGGCCGCAAGCTCGACGCGATTCGTGCCGCAGCCGGCGGGCGTCTGCCCGTGGCATTCACCATGCAGGCCGACTGCGAGGTGGTGGCGGGTCGCACCACGTGCAATTGGGGCGAGGCGTTCAAGTCGATTGTCGGCAATGGCGAGGCCTCGCTGGTCAAGGATTTGGGCGAATGCCGCCACGGCTTGCAGGCGCTGATGGCGCAGCAGGCGCACATGCCGCACGTCGAATTCACCGACGCGCAGGTGCGCAGCGTCACAGTGTGGAAGATCGAGGTCGATTACTTCACCACCAAGGTCCGTGCCAAGCCCGCGCCCGCGCACATGCATCAGCGCCCTGCCGTGCCGCGCGCAGGTGTGATTGGTGCCCGATAACATCATTGCAGCAAGGATGGGATGTCGGTTGTGGTGCGGCTCAACGGTTCTTAACGTACCGGGTGCCGCGGCCGGCGCCCAGTTTGGTGATGGTGCCGTTGTCAAGCAGTGTCTTCAGTGTACGTTCAACAGTGCTGGCGCTGATATCGGGCACTTGTTGAAGTATGTCCGCTTTTGAGAGCGGCGATAATATGCGATCAAATAGATTGCCGATACGCTGCTCCTTGGTGGGTTTTCTATTGCTGCCCCAGCCGGACACTTCCCCAATCCGTTCGTCGAACTCTTTACAGGCAGTGAGGATGACGCCGAGTAAATAGTTCACAAATGGTGCATAGTCGTTGACGTTGTCGTTCCAGCCGTATGTGCTCGCGGCAAGTGCCTCGTAATAGGTGTCTTTGGTCCGCTCGATAAGGTGTTCAATGCTGATATATTTACCTACTTGGTAACCATTGCGGTAGAGCAGTAGCAAGGTCAGCAGCCGGCTCATTCGACCATTGCCGTCATTGAATGGGTGGATGCAGGTGAAGTCGAAGGTGAACATTGCTGTGGCGAGCAATGGATCGATATGTCCGTCTTGGATGGCTTCTGTATAGGCGGCGCAGGCGCGCTTGACGAGCTCCGGTGTGATGAGTGCGTTTGGGGGCGTGAAACGAATGATTTGTTTTCCGGTGGCGTCGCGCTCGATGATGACATTGTCGCTGTCTTTGAAATGTCCGCCGAAAGCGAGGCCAGTGTATCGGAACAGATCGCGATGCAGTTGGAGGATTGTATTTGGGGTCGGTGGAATGTAGTCGTGGCTTTCGTGGATGGTGGCGAGTACGTCGCGATAGCCGGCGATTTCCTCCTCGGCACGATTGCGTGGCGTGGTTTTTTCTGCAACCAGTGCCTTGAGTCGCTTGTCGCTGGTAGAGATACCTTCAATACGATTGGATGCGTTGGTGCTTTGAATGCGTGCAACCGCGATGAGCGTGTTCAGCAAATCAGGCCTGATTGCAGCCTGTACGCTTTGACGACCTTTGGCTTCGTGGATGGCGGATAGCAGTGTTGTGGTTTGTGGGGTGAGCAGTCCCTTAGCGGCGGTGATGTAGTCGAAGTGCTTCATTGTGAATCTCTTTCTGCATCATATTCTATCAATATGATGCAGAAAAAACGATAGATGATGCAGAAAAGTGGATTGTTATTCCCTTGATGATGGTGTTGTTCAAATCTCACCTCCCGCTGGCGGGAGGTGGCGCGCAGCGCCGGTGGGTGGCTTACGCCCGAACCCGATAGACTTGCTGCATGGCAGCAGTGACAGTGGTAATTACCAGTTGCAATCAGGGTCCGTTGATTCGCGAAGCAGTCGAGTCGGCGTTGACCCAGACGGTTCACCCGGAACGCATCATCACTGTGGATGATGGGTCTGATGATCAAGCGTCCGTCAATGTGTTGAGTGCAATTCTCGACGATTGCCGGCATGGAGTGCTGGATACGGGCGGTGTCGCCGTCGATCTTATCGGGCAGGTGAATGCCGGTCCTTCCGCCGCGCGCAATCGTGGTGTCGCCGCTGCCGAGACGCCGTTCGTGGTGGTGCTGGATGGCGTGACCGTCTGATGCCGACCTTCATTGAGCGCACGTTGCCGTTGCTTACTGCTGATGATTCGATGGTCGCGGCCTCTGGCTGGCTGCGTACGTTCGGGGTTCTGGAATCGGTGGTCCAGCCGACTGGTGGCGACGCGGGGGCGTTCGTGTCACATAACTGCTGCTCGGCCACATGCATGATTCGGCGCTCGGCTTGGGAGCGTTGCGGTGGCTACGACGAGTCGATGCGCAGTGGCTTTGAGGATTGGGATTTCTTCTTGTCGTTGCTGGAGAGTGGGTTGGCTGCGAAAGCGGAAGATGATATCGACGGTATTGGGGATGCCGGCGGTATCGATGATACCGATGGTGTCGAGGATGCTGGTAGTGCAGGCGGTGCTGTGGATATTGGCGGTACTAAGGATGCCGGGGACATTGAGGCTGTCGGGGATGCCGGTAACACCAAGAATCCCAAGGAGGGCACGGCTCACATCGGCATTGTTCCCGAGCCCCTAATTGAATACCGCACGGCCCCGGCCTCCTTAAACGTGACCAGCATGACCAAGCGCCTCGATCTCATGCGCTTCCTGATCGTCAAGCATCGCGACCTCTATACCGCGCACATCGCCAACGCCATCCTCGGCGTTGAAGCCATCTCCATGAGCCGCTTAACCATGTGGGAATTGTTGATGTGCGGTGACACCACCGCCAGCCAAGCCTTCATGCTCCACCCCACCTACGGCGACGGCGGAATGGCCGCCGCCGTACGCTTGCGGAGTTGAGAGGCATCAGCTGACCAAATGCCGATAGAGCTCCGGATCGATTGGCCGGGCCAACCGCAGGATCGACAGCGTGACCTTCACGCTGCCTTGTCCGCTTGCGTCAGGTTTGGTGGTGAGCTGAGGGTTGTCAAACGCGGCAACGTGGCCAACGTAGTAGTACTTACCCTCGGCCTCTTCCGCCTTGCGCATAACGAATAACGGGACGAAATGCGTCTGGCCCCAATTCGGGCCAATGCCGTTAAGCGCCCATCGGAATTCGGGAGACTGCGGAGTTCGTCCATTCTTGCTGAAGTATTTCATTTCCTGTGTGCTCAGGAATTCATCTTCGTATTGACTTGCCGCGTATTTCACGAAGATGGGCATGGTATTGGTTTCCTTGTCGAGGAGGTAACCACCCACGTTTTGCGGAGTATTCTCCTTCTTCCATCCGCACAGTCGCATGACGTCTGCCATGGAATATTTGCGTTCGTACAAGAACATGTGATCAAAGACCTGTTGCCTGGCGGCGGCCTCACGGAATATATCTCGGCAATTGGCCATACCGGTGCGCAGAGTGTCCGCAAAGAAGATACGGAACGTTCTGTTCGTGGCAAGCATATCGGCGAATCTGCTGTTCAATCGATATGCGGTACCGTTTTCTGTGCCGATGCTGTTCACGGCTTCGACTAATGGCTGATTGCCGAAACGATTGCAGTTTGGGCCGGTGAAATATGAGTAATCGAGCACGCTGATCGCAGAGTCGAATTGCGTGTCTGAACCATCGGACTGCGGGAATTCAGTACGAATCGCATCGAGCAATTCGCTGCGGCCGATTGGCGAGCCCGCACTCCAATGCTGCGGTACGTCGTCGTCGAGCCGTTCGCTGACGAAATGGCATAGCTGAGCAAGAATGGCCAATTCGTGCGGTCGCAATCCGGGCAGCAGCAGCTCCGCTGCCATCTTGAGTAT
>OATY01000367.1_pt1 | contig 10562 bp, 8 predicted proteins | sample 1476101 | NCBI WGS metagenome assembly OATY01 (sample SAMEA2579994, study PRJEB22360) | human gut metagenome
ACGGCGACTTCATGCTCGCCCTGATGCTCACCATCGAGGATCTGGCCGACGAGGAGTTCCTGCATCGCGCCGATTCGGACGACTGGAAGATCACCAACTGCACGTGCCTGCATTACACGCGTCGAGACCCCGAAACCGGTCGCACGTCCAAGCGTGTGCGTTGGGAGCAGACCGCCCGGCCCGTGCTTGATGAGACGAGCGGACGCTGGGAGGTCAAAGTGGAGCCGTGGCGCGAATTCAAGCGCCCGTACCTGTCCAACGGCGATCTGGTCGATGTGGTGCAGGCCGTCGACCCGCACCTGCTGGAGTATTACGGCAAATAGCTTGCGCAAAGTGCGTCTTCGCAAAATCTCTATGAGATACAATGGCGCACAGCGCGGTCGGATGTGTGTGTATGCCGTGCCTGACGCCGAGAGCGAGGAGAGTAGTAATGTCCAATATCTTCCAGTGGCAATTGCATGGCGACGGCAAGACGTTGCAGCCCGGCGAGGTGGTCGAGCCTGATGAACGTCTGACTTGGACGCGTACCGCCGGCATCGGCGCGCAGCACGTCATCGCCATGTTCGGCGCCACCTTCCTGGTGCCGATTCTCACGGGCTTTGATCCGTCCGCCACCCTGTTCTTCACGGCCATGTCCACCGCACTGTTTTTGCTCATCAACAAGAACGTGCTGCCAAGCTATTTGGGCTCGTCCTTCGGCTTCATCGCCCCGATCACCGCAGTCACCACCGCCAACAAGGGCATCGCGGTCGCCAGTTTCGGCATCATGTGCACCGGTATCCTGCTGGCTTTGGTCGGTGTGCTCGTGCATTACGCCGGTGCCAAGTGGATCGACATCATCATGCCGCCGGTGGTCAACGGTGCGATCGTGGCCATTATCGGCTTCAATCTGGCGCCCTCCGTATGGACCAATTTCAAGGCCGCGCCTGATACCGCAGTCGTGACTTTGCTGGCCGTGCTGCTTATCGCCGTGCTGTTCAAGGGACTGCTTGGTCGACTCAATATTCTGGTCGGCGTGATCATCGGCTACGTTTATGCCTGCTTCCGCGGCCAGGTCGACTTCTCCGCCATTAATGACGCCGCATGGATCGGCTTCCCGAAGTTCCACCTGCCGCAGGCCGACTTCTCCATCCTGCCTATGTTCCTGCCCGTCGTGCTCGTGCTTGTGGCCGAGAATGTCGGCCACGTCAAGTCCGTGGCCCAGATGACCGGCCGTGACTACGACAACCAGATCGGCACCGCCCTGATGGCCGACGGTCTTGGCACCACGCTCGCCGGCTTCGGCGGCGGCTCCGGCACCACTACCTACGGCGAGAACATCGGCGTTATGGCCGCCACCAAGGTCTACTCCACCGCCGCCTACTGGTGCGCTGCCGCCTTCGCCCTGATTCTGAGCCTGTGCCCGAAGTTCGGCGCCGTTATCAACACGATTCCCGCCGGCGTGCTCGGTGGTGTGACCACACTGCTCTACGGCATGATCGGCATGATTGGTATTCGCATCTGGGTGGAGAACAAGGTCAACTTCGACAAGCCGATTAACATCATGGTCGCTGCCATTACTATGATCATCGCCATCGGCCAGTTCGCGTTCACCATCGGCGGCACGTCCTTCAACGGCATCGCCATCGGTACGATCGTGATTCTCGTGGCCTACCACGGCCTCAAGGCTATCGGCAAGGCCACCGGCACCATCGCCAAGGACGATCCGGACGTGCTGTAGGTGCCCGTTTGACCGTCTTATCTTTATCAGCGACAGAAATTCAGGAAAAGAGTGGCTTCGTCCTGAATTTCTGTCGCTGAGTCATAGTGAGCGACAGAATTTTAGGAAATCACACCCATGCTCCTGAATTTCTGTCACTGAGGGTGTCTCAATGACAGAAATTCAGGATGAGTGGGGTCATTTCCTGATTTCCTGACGCTAAAGAACACATATGACGCGGGCTAAAAAGTGATTCATGAAACGTTGAAAGCAAGATGTGCGAGTAACGTCGTGAAATAGCAAGATCCGTGGTATTCACAAGCAAAGTAGGGGCCTTACGCTAGGTTTGGAAAGCTTGCGTAATTTGCGCAACCTTTGACATGAAAGGCCATTGTGCCCCGTAACGATTTTGATGATTTCGAGGATTCCGCCGATTTCCCGATGAATGACGGCGAGGAATTCAAACCCATTACCTTTGGTGAACTTGGCGTACCCGGACTGTTGGTACGCGTGCTCGCGGCGGACGGGAAAAAGACCGCGTTCCCCATTCAGGCCGATACTTTGCCCGACTCGTTGGCCGGGCGCGACGTTCTCGGCCGAGGCCGTACCGGTTCCGGCAAGACCCTCGCCTTTTCGATTCCTCTGGTCACTCGTCTTGGATCCTATGATTCGCTTGGCCAAACCGCGATGAAGGAATTCCGCGATGAAATTAAGCGTCGCAAGAAGGCAAGTCTTGAGGAGCGCCGCTCCGATGATTTCCTGCCCCATCCGCGCGGACTCGTGCTGGCCCCCACCCGTGAGCTGGCCAACCAGATCAATGACGTGCTGATGCCGTTGGCCCATGCGTTTGGGATGAATACCACCACGATTTACGGCGGTGTCAAGTACATCCATCAGGTGCGTGATTTGAAGGCCGGCGCCGATATCGTGGTCGCCTGCCCGGGCCGTCTTGAGGATTTGCTGCGTCAGAAAGCGCTCACGCTTTCGTCCGTCGAAGTCGTGGTAATCGACGAGGCCGACGAAATGGCCGACATGGGCTTCCTGCCGCCGGTCAAGCGACTGCTTGAGCAGATTTCTCCCAACGCCCAGCATATGCTGTTCTCCGCCACGCTCGATCATGGCGTGGATGAAGTGGTGAACACCTTCCTGCATGATCCCAAGGTGCACGAGGTCGATTCGGCCACCGCCGAACCTGACCTGATGACCCACCATGTGTTTGAAACCACGCGCGGTGACAAGCATGAGCTTGTACGTACGTTGGCCTCCGGTACTGGCCGTCGTATCCTGTTTACCCGCACCAAGTTCCAGGCCAAGAAGCTCGCCAAGAACCTGACTCAGAACGGCATTCCGGCCGCCGAACTGCACGGCAATTTGAGCCAGAACCAGCGCGACCGCAATCTCGCTGCCTTCGACTCCGGTGATGTGCGCGTCATGGTGGCCACCGACGTGGCCGCCCGTGGTATCGACGTCGGCGGCGTGGAGCTTGTGGTGCAGGTCGAGCCGCCGGCCGACCCGAAGTCGTTCGTGCACCGCTCCGGTCGTACCGCCCGCGCTGGCAAGGCCGGCGACGTGGTCACCCTGGTGCTGCCAGAACAGCGTCGTGAAACGCGCCGACTGCTGAATCAGGCCGGTATCAAAACCAAGATGATTGAGGTCACTCACGATTCGCCCGAAGTGCTTGAGCTTGTGGGCAACCGAGCCGAGCGCGTGGACGGCTGGAGTCTCGACAAGTCGCAGCCCGTCGGCAACCCGCGCAAGGGCAAGAACAAGGGCGCCAAAAATATGGCTGGCGATGAGTCTGGCCGCGGCAGCAAGCGTAAGCATAGCCGCAATCGCAACCGTGGCGAGCAGAACGTTGCCGAGACCGAAATTCGCTACGAGAACGTCGGCGGCGAGTCCTACGATGATCAGCCGCAGCACAAGCACGGCGGCAAAGCTAACAAGAAGGCCATGAAGAAGAACCGCAACCGTGCGGAACGTCGCGCCGGCATGAGCAATCCCGAGGCCGAGCGTCGCGATTATCTGTTCGAGCATGGCGATGAGCGTCGTGGCAATCGACGCGAGAATCGTGCCGACACTCGATATGAGGATCGCCGTGATCGCCGTCGCGGTAAGAAATCTGATGACCGTTATGATGACCGTCGCGGCGATAAGTACTCCAAGAACGGCAAGTCCGATCGGCGAGACAGATTCGATTACGATCGAAGCGATGAGTTCGGCTCGCGTAAGCATGAAGGCAGCAAGCGTATCCACCGCAAGAACGAGAACCGCATCGTGCGTGATGAGCGTTCCGAGGGAGCCAAGCGTCACGAGCGGCGTATGATCGCCAAATACGGCAATACACAAGGCCCGAAGCGTCACCATTCCAAGAAGAACAGCTCGCCATTCCGCTCGTCCGGTACCCGCAACGGACGTCGATGATGTTCCTTGGCTCCCTTCAGGGAGGGGGCCAAGCGCTGGTTAATATTGGCACGCTACGGAGCCGTCGGCGTTGTGGATGGTGAAGGTGGGGGATTGCTCGATGTTGAGGTCCACGGTTAGGGAGTGTTGGGCGTCGGCGCTCACTGAGCGATAGACGAAATGCTTGTTTTCCAGTTCGAGTGCCTCGGTACGCGCGTCAATCAGCCATGGGTTGCGGCGGCGCAGCGCGATCAGTGCCTGATGCAGCCGGTAGGTTGGCTCGCCCAATGTGGAGAGCTCGGCAGGGGAGTCGGGGAACTTCGGACGGATATCATCATCGCCGCCGAACCGCTCCTGCTTGACGCCCACATAGCCCTGTTCGTCGCCGTAATAGATGCTCGGCACGCCGCCAACCGTCAGCAACACCGCCACCGCCAACGCCGCCTTGGCCGAGCCTACCTGCGAGGCGATGCGTGTCACATCATGATTGCCGATGAACGTCTGTGGCACGAAGGAATCCAGGAACGCATTGTGCCGCTTGAGGTTCCAATCCAGTTCGAAGAAGTTCTCCGTCTCCAGCGCATGCTGAATCGACTTCCACAGCTCATACTGCGTGACTGAATCCATCGTGGATTCCTCGACGATGCGCGGGTAATCGCCATGGATCACCTCGCCGAAAATCCACGAATACGGGTGTGCGGCCTTGACTTGCGGCAATACACGCGCCCAGAACGCGCTCGGCACCGCATACGCAGCGTCGAGACGCCAACCGGCGGCCCCACGATCGAGCCAATAATTCATCACGCGGGCCACATAGTCAACGGTCTCATCGGACTGATGGTCGAGTGCAACCAGATCGCCGTGCCCCTCGAATACATCCAAAGCATGCTCGCCATTATCGCCAACATGCGTACGGACCAGACCATGCCACGGGTTATCGGCCGGATTCAGGCGGCCGGCGGCTTCGTCAAGTGCCGCCTGAACGGCCGGATGATTGCGGCTCACATGATTGAACACGCCGTCCAATATCATCTGCAATCCCATATCCCGGCAAGCGGCAACTAGCGTATCGAAAGCCGCATCACCACCCAATCGCACATCGATGTGCATATGGTCAAGCGTGTCATACCCGTGCGTTGCCGATTCGAACACCGGCCCCAACAACAAGCCGGACGCACCCAAATCACGGGCATATTCCAACCAAGGGATTATCGCTTCGAGACCGCGTCCACGAAATTCGCGTGGGCCGTTGGGTCGAATATCGGCACCGCAGAAGCCCAGTGGATACACGTGCCAGAACACCCCGTACTTCACCCAATCGGGCAGCTCGCGAGCCGAATCCGTGTTGACAGCCACTGTGCACCTCCTGATTGACACTGTATCCATTTTTGCACATGCGTGTCCGAATTCGTGGCGGCAGACCGAAGCGCGCAACATAACAACACCATATAATCCGCGCGCCACGGAAACTACGTAGCCATTCTTCCGCTACAATCAGTGTGACAGCTTCCGCCCCCGAAGAAGAAGGTGTTGATTTCCTTGGATGTCTCCCTGGCGAATTTCATTCAGCAGGTGTTCTCGAACCCGGCTCTGTTCGTGACAACATTGCTGACACTGGGGGTTATCTTCGTCAATGGATGGACCGATGCGCCCAATGCTATCGCCACTTGTGTGACCACGCGATGCATGCGCGTGCGTTCCGCCGTGATCATGGCGGCCATCTTTAACTTCCTCGGCGTCTTCATCATGACGCAGCTCAATGCCTCCGTGGCCTCCACCATCAGCAATATGGTCGATTTCGGAGGTGATACGAATGCGGCATTGATTGCCCTATGCGCGGCACTGTTCTCCATCGTCGTATACAGCGTGGGAGCCTCGTTGCTGGGTATTCCGACTTCGGAAAGCCACAGTCTGATCGCCGGCCTGTCCGGTGCGGCCATCGCCATCCAGGGCGGCATTGGCGGCATCAACATGGGCGAATGGGTCAAGGTGCTGTACGGTCTGGTGGCCAGCCTTCTGTTCGGATTCGCCATCGGCTGGCTGGTGTGCAAGGTCGTGACGCTGATCTGCGCTGGCATGGACCGCCGCCGCACCAACGGATTCTTTACGTACGCGCAGATTGTGGGCGCGGCCGCCATGAGCTTCATGCACGGCGCGCAGGACGGCCAGAAATTCATCGGCGTGCTGTTTCTTGGCATGGCGTTCTGCAACGGTCAGCCCAGTGTGGTGGGCGTGATGATCCCGGTCTGGCTGATGATTCTGTGCAGCACCATTATGGGCGTGGGTACGTCCGTGGGCGGCGAGCGCATCATCAAATCCGTGGGCCAGGACATGGTCAAACTCGAGAAATACCAGGGCTTCTCCGCCGACCTGTCGAGCGCACTGTGTCTGCTCGTTATGACCGTGCTCGGCATTCCCGTCTCCACCACGCACACCAAGACCAGCGCCATTATGGGCGTGGGCGCGGTACGCCGCATTTCCGCCATCAACTTCGGCGTGGTGCGCGACATGATGCTCACCTGGGTGTTCACGTTCCCCGGCTGCGGTCTTATCAGCTTCGTAATGGCCAAACTGTTCATGGTCGTGTTCTAGAAAGGAATCCCCTCATCATGGCGAGACAAAAAGATGCGTTCTACTTTGACGGATTCCGTCGCAGTGCGGACTACGCATGTCAGGCCGCGAAACTGTTGTCCGAAGTGATGCACGATTTCAATCCCGATCAGCTGCGCGAGCGCATGGACGGCATGCATGCGCTCGAAAAGGCCGCAGACGGGGTTCGTCATGCCATGATGGACGAGCTGGTGACCGCCTTCATCACGCCGTTCGACCGTGAAGACATCGATGAGCTCGGCCGTGTGCTCGATGACGTGACCGACAGCATTGAAGGCGTGCTCAACCGCATGTATTACGACAATGTGACCGATATGCGTGATGACGCCGTGCAGATGTCGGACATGGTAGTGCGTGCCACGGAAAGCATCCGCGAACTGGTAGACGAGCTGCCGCGATTCAGGCGTTCCAAGACGCTGCGTGAACTGGTGTTTGCCATCAACAACATCGAGACGGAGGCAGATCACCTGTTCATTGAATCAATGCGTACGCTGCACACCACCTGCACCGATCCGTTGCAGGTATTTGCATGGCATGATGTGTATCGTCACCTTGAACAGTGCTCCGACGACTGCGAGCGCGTGGCCAACACTATCGACAGCATCGTCATGAAGAACAGCTGACCGAATTACCGGCACTGCACGTAGATTTATTGGTGCGCGTTCAGCCATATGATGGCGAGCTGCGTGCGGTTGGTCAGTCCAAGCTTGTCCAATATCACGCTGATTCGATTGCGGACAGTGCCTTCGCTCAAAAACAGTTTGGCGGCGATGTCGCGGTTATCAAGCCCCTTGGCAACGAGCATGGCGATTTCACGTTCGCGGTCGTTCAGAAGTTTGGTAGCGGAATCGTTGGCATTTCCGGAATTGCTGGAATCTGCAGGATTCGTAGTCCGTTCGGTGAGTTTGCCGAGGATTTCCGCACCGAGCACCACCTGACCGGCCATGACCGCCTGCAATGCAGGGCCCACGGCGGCCACATCCTGTTTGATGAGGTAGCCTTTGGTGCCAAGCGCCATCGCCTGCGCAATGTAATCCTTATCCGCAAACGTGGTCAAAAACAGGATGCGCGCCGCCGGATCCTTGGGCAGAATCTCACGCGCGGCATCCAGCCCATCCTTGCCGGGCATCTGAATGTCGATGAGCAGAATATCCGGGTGATTGGCCGGTGAGGCAAAATACTGTTGCACGGCGGCACCGCCATCATTCGCCGTCCACAGCACGTCGGCCGTACCGGTGGCGGTCAGAATCGTCTCCAATGACTGGCAGACGATCGGATCATCATCCACGATTGCGATTCTCATTGTTCCCTCGATTCCATGGTCCAACGCTGCTTCGGCACGGATACGAACACGCGCCAGCCGCCCTCATATGGCCCGCAAACCGCAGTGCCACCAAGGGCACGCACGCGTGATTCGATATCCGCCAAACCCATGCTGCGCATCAGTTCATCGGCCGAACCACGCATATCGGCAGCGCCATCGGCGGCGAGTCGTGAGCCGACACGCGTGGCGCGCATCGTACGTGGCTGGGTTGCGGTCGTCTGGAACTCATCGGACTTGGGCATAGACGGTCCCGGATCCTGAATGACCAACTGCCAGAACGCGGGGAAGTCACGTAACGTCACACTCGCCTCATGCGCCGCACTATGGTGCACCACGTTCGACAATGCCTCTCGAATCACGGTCGCGAAGCAGCGTGAGACCGGCGCTGGTGCCTTGGCGATATCGTTGGCCAGCGTCACGGCGAAACCGGGGGAGATACCATCAAATGAGGTAACGGCATCATTGATTTGCGCGGCGAAATCAGTGCCATCATCCTCAAGGTCGTGCACTGACCGGCGTACCATCGTCATCGCATCATCCAAGGTCGTGCCCAATGTGGCGAAACCCTGTGCGGCGACCGTATCATTTGTCGCCTCGGCCACTGTTTTGCCGGCCTGCGCCTGCATGATTGCGCGGGTCAACAGATGGCCCACATTGTCGTGGATTTCCCGGGCGATACGTGTGCGTTCACCGAGTATTGCCATACGAACGGATTGGGCGCGTTCCTCATCGATATCGGCAATGCGCAAACGATTCGAACGAGTGGACTCTCGAGCCATATCCTGCGCTCGCAGCAGCGCGCACCGCGCCACATCCGACGAGACTCGGGCCCGTCCCAGGACGAATCCGAGCAGTGCAACCAGCGCCATCGCCAGCGTTTGGAGGCAGTCGGAGCCACGGGTGAACCAAAGCGTGAGTAGCGGCAACACCCATATCCAGCGTACGGCGGCAGGGAGCCATGGGACTGTGCGCACAGCGTCGGCAAACGAACGACGAGAGGCCGGGGATTGTGAGGCACTGGGGAAGCGGTCGCTTGCCGCGGCTCGGGTTTCGGGTGAGGCAACGGCTGGCAAACGTGCCATATCGTAGGCGATGAGCGGCATGAACGCACACCATGACGGCACCGTCACAGCGATGGCGAGAAACGCCGCGCACAATACCCAAGACCATTGCGCAGCGGGGCGCAGCCATTCCACCAATCCGGCGATGGACACAGCCAGCAACAGGCCGGCGATGAAGAAGCCATCGAACCGCGTTCCAACGAGCAAAGCCAGTGTCGGGCCTAACACGAGCAGCGAGACCTTTTCGGCCAACACACGCATGGCACCTCCCTGGCTTGATGCTCTTCCACCCACCAGTCTAGCGGTGTGTGGAACACAACGAACTTGCCGGGCATGCGAGATTATTCACGTACCGGTTCCGCGGTATAGGCTTGCAGGCCGCCGAAATCCCCAATCTGGTGTTCGCCGGCACCTCAGTGGCACAAGGCAACGGCCGGGCGGTGGTAATTCACACCGGCATGATCACCAAATTCGATAAAATCGCGCGTCTGACACAGAATGTGGAAGACAATGTCAGTCCATTGCAGCGCGAATTCAACCATCTGCCCCGGCAAATCACCATCTTCGCCCTATGCATCGGTGTCGTGTTCTTCATTCTGGACGTGCTATTCGTGCATAATCCATTGGCCGAAACATTCATCTTCTCCCTCGGCATGGTGGTGGCTTTCATCCTCGAAGGGCTGCTGCCCACCGTGACCCGGGCGCTCGCCATGGCCGTGCAGCGCATGAGCAAACGCAATGCACTGGTCAAGAAGATTTCCAGCGTGGAATCCTTGGGTTCCACCTCAGTGATCTGCACCGACAAAACCGGCACGCTGACCCGCAACGAGATGACTGTCGAATACTTGTGGACCCTGAACCACGAGTATCAGGTAAGCGGCACCGGATACGCGCCGAAAGGCGAAATCACGGTCGACGGGGCTGTGCACCATGCCGCCGACGATGCGGTATTGCGCGAGCTGGTTACTGGGGGAGCGCTCTGCTCCAACGCGCACCTGCACGAATCCGAACCGGACCATGACGTGCGCGACGATCACATGCCCTCCACCAACGGCCGTTGGCAAGTGTATGGCGATCCGACCGAAATCGTGCTGCTGGTGCTCATCGCCGAAGTACCGATTCTGCAGACCGTGTTCCACACCGCACCACTGAGTTGGGACGAATACCTCTACCTCTGCTGCATCCCGTTCGTGATTCTCGCCATCGAAGAGCTCCGCAAATTCATCTGGCGGCATCGTTTCCCGACTGAGTTGGTATAGCGATATAGCGAAATTGGCCCCCGCCAGAGGGGGGCAGTATTGACGGAATAATGACAAATGTCACGCCCGCACGGCCGAGTCGTGACTTTTGTCTGTGGCGGCGGCCGACCCTTTCTCGGGATGATGGAATCACCAAGGAAGGGAGTGGCTATGGCAACCGACAACAGAGCTTCCGAACACGACTCGACAACCAACCCGGCTCTGGCCGT
>OATY01000368.1_pt1 | contig 10539 bp, 10 predicted proteins | sample 1476101 | NCBI WGS metagenome assembly OATY01 (sample SAMEA2579994, study PRJEB22360) | human gut metagenome
ATGAACGCAAACCGGCATCCGAACCCGAGCCCGAGACCACGGGAGGCGGCGACCTGACGACCGGGGAGCCCGACGGATACGAGGAGATGCCACTCGACCTGAACGAACCCGAGGAATGGAACGGGCCCGACCCGTTCGGCGAATACAGTCCCGCCATGGAATCCTCCATGAACCCCACGGACCAGCCGATACCCGACCAGGCCAACGTCTCGACGCCGCAGATCCTGCAACCCGAGACCAACGGCAACGCACGCTGACGCCGATGCCGGCGCACCCCTTGCCATGAGGTTCGTGGGGTGCGCCGGCATCGGATGGCCGTATCATGGTGTCAACGGCTTTCGGAACCGGAAAGGACGAGCATGGCACACGTGACGTTGGATCTGTCGAAATATGATGCCCTGACCGCCTACAAGGGTCTTCCCGACGAGAAGGAGGAGAACCCGGCGCGGTTCTTCCCCGACACCACGTCGGTCCGCCGTTGCGTGCGCGAACGCATGTCCGTCATGGGTCTCGATGCCGCCGAACTCGCCGGGAGAGCCGGGGTTCCCCTCTCAAGCGCCGAAGAGCTCGCGGAGACCGGTCTGACCTCCATCCGCTACGTGTACAGGATGTTCGACCTGCTGCACATCCGCACCGAAACGCTGCCGTCCGCCTACGCGGGGAGACTGCTGTGAGGGAACTGCACGCCTGGGAGAACGGGCATCATGTGGGCGTGTTCTCGGAAGACGACGAGGAGCGCATATCGTTCGCGTACGACGCGAACGAGGGTCTGCCGATCAGTCTGAGCCTGCCCAGAACCGGCGGATGGAGAGACCAGGCACCGCGTAACTTCCTGGACAATCTACTGCCCGACAATCCCAACGTCCGCCAGGCCATGCGTGAGCACCTGAATGCCTCCTCGGCCGGCGTCTTCGATCTGCTGGACCGGGTTGACGCCACCGGCGGACTGGTGTTCTCCCTCTCCCCGGAACCTCCAATCCCATCGCCGACGCTTCGTCTGATCTCCGATTCCCAGATAGCCAACGAAATCGACCGCATCGAGCGGACCAGGAACTACTGGTGGGACGAGGACAGCCACTGCCGGTTCTCCTTGGGAGGGGCGCAGGGCAAGTTCACACTGTCCCGCGTGGACGGCAAGTGGTATTGGCCGGATATGATGCTGCCCTCCACCCACATCGTCAAACCGAAGCCCCATGATCTTCCCGAGGCGACCAAGGTGGAACTGGCGACGATGCGATTGTCGGAACTGTGCGGCATCGACACGCCGGCACGCGGCGAGATCACGGCGCAGCGCAAGACGGCCTATATCGTGGAACGGTTCGACCGTCGCCTGGAGGAAGGCCGAATCGTCCGACTGCGGCAAGAGGACTTCCTGCAAGCGTTGGGATTGCCGACCCGCGACAAATACGATCCGTCGGCCGATGACTGCCTGGATCTCCTGCAACGCATCGATGCGTCGGGTTCCCTGTCCTACCGGTGGCTCGAAAGGCTGGCCTTCAACACGTCGTCCGCCAACAGCGACGCACATGCGAAGAACTATTCCCTGATCCTCGACCCCGCATCGGGGATACGCCTGTCTCCCCAGTATGATGCGGTCGCCACCAGGTATTGGCCCGAGTTCAATTGGGAACTCACCATGCCGTTGAACGAGGATCACGCCTTCGCGGAGCACACCACGCCCCAGGATTGGGAGGATCTGGCGACACGTCACGGTCTCGATGGTTCGAGGGTGGCCGATATGGCCCGGCGTATGGCGGGGAAGGTTCTCGCCAGCATATCCGAATCCTGCGAGGGGCTGGACTCGCGGATGGCCGATCGCCTGAACGCGTGCTGGATGAAGGCGAACGAGTCCATCGAGCCGATCATGCCGGGAGACGAGCCGGTGAACGCTCCCGATCCAGCATCGGCTTTGCCTGATTCGCTCGGTTTTCCTTCCTCGGGCCGTACCATCTGAGCTTTTTCCGGGAAGCGTCCTAACGGCGGGGCCGGCTCTCCTCGTCAGAGGCGACCATGCTCCATAGACCGTATTCCGGCGCGATTCCGTAGCGTTCGCGCAGCATGTCGAACGTGTGCAGGCCCTCGCGCATCGCTGCCCGGTATTCGTCGCCGTCAACCGCGTTGTTGAGGCTGGCGGCGATGCAGAACGCTTCGGATACGAGGCGTTCCATGTCGTGCGTGGACAGGTTCTCCAGGTGCCGTTCGCGTCCATCATCGAGGAAGGGCGGGCGGTTCTCCATCGCGGCGCGCCATTCCTGCACGGCCAGGGCGCGGCTTCTGGCATCGTCCGCCCAGTCGTCGCGCAGTCGTTTCAATCGCATGTCGTCGCCGAGCTCGAAGGCGTTGAACCGTTCCGTCCACCCGTCCGTGCTGCGCCACGTGATCCTGTAGCCGACCACCTGGCCGGGGTCGGTGAACGAGTCTTTGGCGGTTCCCCTGCGCAGCCTGGGGTCGATGGAGAAGCCTTCCCTGCGCACGCGGCGTATGAACTCGTCCTCGCTGCGCGATGCCTTGGCGCACGCCTCCACGATCCGGCCGACATGCTGGCGCGGCATCGTTGAGGCGGCGACCGCCGTGACGAGCCGGCTTCTCTCGTTGCCGTCCAACGCATCCCATCCCTCGTCGTCGCCGTACTCGTTTCGCGCCTTCCATTCGGCCCATTGACGCCATTGCCCATACTGCCAGCTGACGCGCGTGCCGGTATCGGAACGTGCGAGCTCGACCAGTTCGGGGCGCGTCTTCTCCATCCGCCTGCATGATTTCTGCGCGTTGATCCGGTCGTGGAACGGGTTTATCCACCCGTCATCGGCGGCGAGCTGCACCATGATGTGCACGTGGTCGTTGCCGTTGGCGGACAGTCCGTGGCGGACCGCGAGCCATGTGACGCCCTGATCGTCGTCGCCGTCGATGATGTTCATGCGCGTCAGATAATCGCGGATGACCGACTCCCATTCCTGATCGGTCAGTATGCCCTGGCCGGCCTTGATGGCGAGCGAGCAGTGCCACACGCGCTTCCTGCCATGCTCTCGTTCGGGGTTGTTCTTGCCTCGCATGTCGGGCGGGAACGGATCGTCCTTGCGTTCCCTGACGCGGTAGCGTCGGTCGAACCTGCGGCCTATCTCCGCATACGACGCCGCCGGCTTGCCATCCATGTCAAACGAGGGAAACATGTCGCCGCTCGCGCACACGAGATGCTGGTCGGTGTGCTCGTTGCGCCGTCCCTTGCCGAACAGGTAGCGCACCAGGCCGGCCGGGTCCGAACCCCTGACGATATTCGGTATCATACGATGATTCTCCGCCCGCGCGCCCGGCACGGCGGCGCATGGCGTCTATGAGAGATATGCGTCCTTTGCCGGCACGGCCACTTCGATAGAATTATCGGAAACGGATAAGGAGCTTTGATGGAACCGGTGAGGAACGATACGACGACGGATAGGCGCACGGCCGTGGAACTGGCGAAGCGGCTGCTGGTCGATTCGATCTGGCGCACCGCCAAGATCGAGGTTGATGGCGTCACCTTCCCCGACACGCAGGAGATCTTCGACGGGCGCGCCCCCGAGGGTATGAGCGTGGACGATATAGTCACGGTGAATAACATCAAGCGCGCGTGGAGGTTCCTGCTCGAGAACATCGACTATCCAGTCGATTGGCAGTACATCCGCGAATACAACCGCATCATCGGCGAAGGCCTCGTGCGCGACGCCGGCCGCTTGCGTGAATACGGCGTGAGGATCGGCGGCACGGGATGGGTGCCGGAGATCCCCGCCGTCGAATCCCCACAGGAAAGGGTTCGCGGCATCCTGGAGGAGTCAGAAGGGGAGGACACTGCGATGCTGCTGTTCGGCGCGGTCACGCGGGGACAATGGTTTTCGGACGGCAACAAGCGCACCGCGTTGATGGTTGCCAACCACCAGCTCATACACGACGGCATCGGCGTCTTCTCGATCCCTCCCGAAGACAAGGCGCAGTTCGTCTCTATGCTCCTGCGCTACTACGAGACGGGCGACTACTCCCGGCTCTCCGATTGGCTCTCACAGAACGCCGTCGGCCATGTGCCCATCGTGGGCTTCCGCGAGGAGAACGGGTTCACGTTCGATGACGTGAAGCCCATCGCGCACGGCAACGTCGGCAGCATCCTCCTGCCCGCCTCCCAGGTTCCCGACAAGTATGTTCTGAGCGACAAGCTGTGGACGTACCTCCAGAACTACAAGAAGAAGCACGAGGCCGCAGGCAACGGTTTCGGATATGGCATGGTCGATGCCGCCACCGACCACACGCGCACGTTGAGCGCGCGGTACGGAAAGGACGGCAGCGAGATACTGGTCTCACGCGGCGAGGGAAAGAACCCTCGAAGGCTAACCCCGCGCGAATGCGCGCGACTGATGGGCTACCCGGATTCGTTCAGTATCCCGGTATCAGACACGCAGGCATACCGGCAGTTCGGCAACTCGGTCGCAGTGCCGGTCATCCGAGCCATAGGCGAGGCGATGAAACCCTACCTGTCCGACTGATTCGCCCGAGGCGTTTCCTGTCCGATTGGTCTATGCTCATGGATTATGAGCGATTACGGAAGAATCGGCGACTACATCGGCCCGGTCGCGGCCAAGAAACTGTCGGCCGTCGATATCGACGCCAACAGCAGCAACCAGCACGAGTTCGGCGGCAACGACGCGCTCAGAAGACTGCTCGGCACCGGCGAGGATCGTAGAGCCTCACAAGGGCACGGCATACCCACCGCGCTCATGTACCTGAGCGACGATGACGCACCGGCGGTCGCCGACCTCGAAACCACATGGTACGACGCGCGGCGCAACAACCCGAACCGCAGCGCCGAATGGCGTCTCTACTACAAGGACTGCGAGCCAATCCGCATGGCCCGCCCCGGCGACCTCATGTGCTTCGGTATGCTCAGGGACAATCGCCTGCTGATCATCATCGCACAGCATGACAGCACGGCCGAAGCCCAAGCCAAATGGCTCTTCGGCATCGACGACGAACAGGAGGGCGCGTTCCGCTTCCACGACAACACGGAACGTGAGCTGGACGCCTTCGGCGCGCAGATCTTCGAAGCTCTCGGCATCAACGTCGAAGTGCGGGATGACACGTATCTCCCCGAGATGATCGGCAGATGGGGATACAGGTTCCCCAGCAACGAGGAGTTCGCGGCCTTCTCCCAATCCTCCTTGACGGACGTGGACCCCACGCACGATGACCCTGACGACGTGGTGATCGAATACTACGACCGCAGCTACCTGCTGTTCAAACTCTATGAGCGGGCGGTCATCCAACACGACTACGATGCCGCGCCATTCGTATCGGATGGCGTCATCGACGTTGACTCGTTCACTTCGTTCTACACCTCCGTGCGCAACCGGCGCATGAGCCGCGCAGGCAAGGTCCTCGAAATCCATATCGCCCGCATCCTCGACGCGCGCGGCATCGAATACGAGGCGCAGGCCAAGACGGAAAACGGAAAGAAACCCGATTTCCTGTTCCCCTCGCAAGCCGCCTACGAGGATCCGGCGTTCCCCGAGGAACAGCTGCGTATGCTCGCCTCGAAAACATCCATCAAGGATCGTTTCCGCCAGGTCGCCGACGAAGCCAACCGGATCAGGGACAAACACCTGTTCACCCTGACTCCCGGCGACGTGACCCATCCCAAGCTCGCCCAACTCGATGAACTGCACATCCACCTGGTCATGCCCAAGGTGGTCAAGGAATCATACGACGACCTTATCCAGGGGGAGACCATGACGTTCTCCCGGTTCATCGAGGAGGTCCAGGGACTTCAGGCGGGCCGTCCTCAAAGCCTGACCCTTCTCTGACGGCCCGACGGGAGTCCTCCCTGATTTCGCCGACGGTTCGGCGACGGCGGCGACGCCGTTCCTGAAGTAGAATTGACGGAAAAGCAAGGAGCCACGATGGATGTTTCGATGATCAGACGGCCACAGGACTGGCCTTTCCCCATCCCGCAGATCACGGCGGAGAGCATAGACGAGCTGATCGACGCGCTGCACCGGGACGTGTCGGACTCGACTCTGAGCATCTACTACGACGCCGTGGACGGATGCAGCCGCGAGATGGAGAACGAGGATCAGGAGATGATGGTACGCGAGTACTACCTGCATGACGGATGGGCGGCGAAGCATGGAACGGGTGCGTGATTTCTCGCCGTATGAGTTGAAGGTCAGCGTGTATGACGGGGCCGCCGAAAAGCGAACCATGCTGATGGACGGCCACCTCTACATGGTCAAGTTCGGGTATGACGCCGCCCCGCAGGAGGAGCATCCCAGTCGTACCAGCTACGTCAACCTGCCCGTCAACGAGTATATCGGCTCCAAGGTGTTCGCCGCTTCGGGCATCCCCACGCAGGATGTCATTCTCGGTGATTACAAGGGCCGTTCCGTGGTGGCGTGCCGTGATTTCATGTACGAGATGGATCCGAACCTCATGCTGCTTCATTTCAAGCAGCTGGAAATCAGCATGCCCGGTGGAAGCAGCCGATCGAAGGCCAGGCCCGATTGGGAGTTCGTCAGCCAGGTCCTTGACGAACATGACGCGCTCGAAGGCATCCGCGCGCGGGCGCGGCACCGCTTCCTTCAGATGACATGCGTCGATGCGCTGATAGGGAACTTCGACCGCCACGCGAACAACTGGGGGTTCATAGCGGACAGAAGGACCGCGGATATTCTTGATCTCGCCCCCGTATACGACTGCGGTTCGTCACTGTCCCCGAGCCTGTCCCGTGAAGGCATGAGGGAACGGGTCGAGGATCCTCAGCAAATGCGTGAGGCGAACATGGCCGCACCCTACATGGCGATGAACGTCGGCGGCAAGCGACGCAAGTTCGCCTTCTTCCTGACCTCGGAGACCGCACGCCCCTTCAGGGCGGAGCTGCCGGAACTCTGGCCGCGCCTGTCCGAGGAGGTCACGGACCGCATCGTGGAGCAGACCCCCGGACTCGATGACCTTCAACGTGATTTCTATAAGGCCACGCTGGACGCCCGCCGCAAGTACGTGCTCGGACCCGCATACCGGATGGCACTCAAAGAAGCGGAAACCTCCACCGCCACCGTCGGGAACGACACCCTTGCGACCGACATCGTTCCGGGGATCCCGTTCCCTGGCCTTGGGGGAAACCCCGGTCTCCTGCACTGAGGACTCCACGCGGCTCACAGTCCGGGAAGGTCCTCGTTCTCGCCGTCAATCGTTCCCGGATCGTTCGATGACGGTATCAAGATGGTCGATTAGTTCCCGGCATTGCCGGACGGCGTAGGACGCCGATGCCTCGTCCTCGATGGTCGCGTTCATCTCCCTGTTCGCGTTGTGCGCGATCTGGTTGACGTTGCGGCCGATGCGGCGCAGCTGGTATTCGATCTCCTTGAGCGCCTGGACGGTGGGCGAATCGCGTTCCTCCTCCTTGACTTGCAGTCTCCCCTCCAACAGTTTCACAGCCTCGATGATGGTGAGGGAGACCGTCTGGTTCCTTTTCTTGGCGGCGGTGCGGATCATCCCGGCTTCCTCCTCGTTCACCATGAGATGCACCTGGATGGAGCGCTGCTCGCCCCCTCCTTTGCTGCTCCTCTTTCGCATTATTCCGATTCCTTCCTCATTGGCCTTCGGCACTCGGGTTGTTGCTTCAGCGCCGTAGGGCGCGGGAGGCTGCGGGCTCGGTTCATGTACATGAACCGTCTAGCTTGCTTACCTTCGATTTGATGGGCATCTCCATGTGGATGTCCATGGACATATCCATGTGGGTGTCCATGGACGTGTCCATGTGGGTATCCATGGACATATCCATCTGAGCGCATAGGAAAACGCATGAGGGTGGATGATCGTTCGGGGTGATGCCTTCTTCCACGAATGGGAATGGGCTCTTCCTTTTTTTGGAATGTCATCTTCCAGCGCCCTTCGTCTTGAGCTCCTTGAGCAGCATCGTCGCGTTGTCGCGGATGCTCGCGTCCGTGAGCGGGGAGAGCTCGTCCGCATAGGAGCGGCAGAGGAGCGCGTACACCCGTTCCCGCACCCAGGCGCTGCGCGCGATGCCCAGCTTGAACGCGGCCCGGCACAGCATCTCGTATTCGTCGCCGGTGAGCATGACATTGAGCTGGCGTCCCTGCTTCAGCGGATGTTCGGGGTCGGGGTCGGTGCGGTACACGTCGTCCCAATCGGTGGTGCCGGGGGCGAGTTCCGTGTAGCTGAACGGCTGGATGGCGTATCTCACGAAACGGGATTTGGGTATGCCCGTCTTGGCGGAGGCCTCGGCAAGCAGATTGAACAGCTCCCGGTCCATGAGGACCCGGAAGGCGTGGCTGTATCGTCGCATGGTTTCATCGTCTCCTTGGTCGTTGCCGTGCCCGGCGCGGCATGGTGCGTCGGGCACGGATGGTTGGCTTTTTGGTCAGTGGTCGAAGTCGAACGCCGTGCCGCGTAACTTGTCGATGCGGATGGCCGCGTCGAACTTCTTCCCGGATTTGGATGTGAAGCCCTTCAGGGTGACGGATTGTCCCGCGAGGAGCCTGCGCGCGGTCTGGTCGGTGATGGTCTTGCCCGCGATGCGCGCGAACATCTTCCATCCGCAGCCTGCGGTCGTGGCCCACTTGCCGTCCTTGGTCTTCTCGGTCTTGTTCGTGGAGCATTGCCACATCCGGCCGGTTTTCCTGACCGGCTGGCCGCAGCGCGGGCAGTCGCCCCAATCCTGCGCGTCGGTGTTCGCGGTTCGTGTGACGGCATCGGCCTTGAGGTTCGCGGTCGCGTCGGCGGGGATTCGCAATGCCTCCCGGTGGAACATGTCCATCACCTCAGACGGGCCTCGTTTGCCGTGTTCCACGTCGGACAACGCCTGTTCCATCCGTGCGGTGAGCAGCACGTCCTTCAGTCGTGGCTCCACCACGTCGGTGAGGCGTTCGCCTTCCGTGGTGGCGTGCAATTGCCGGCCCTTGCGTTCCACGAGTTTGGAGCGCACGAGCTTTTCGATGGTGTCCGCGCGGGTGGCTGGCGTGCCGATGCCGCCGGAATGTGATTCGTCGTCATCGAGCGCCGCCTTGAGGCTTTTGTCCTCCACGTACCGGCTCGCGTGCTCCATCGCGGCCAGCAGTGTGGCCTCGGTGAACGGTTTGGGCGGCCGGGTCTCGCCTTCCTCGACCGTGACCTTCCCGACAGGACGAATGACGCCGCCTTCCATGAGGTTCGACGGGATCACGTTCCTTCCTCCCGCCGGGTTCGCGGTTTCCTCGTCTTCCGGTTCGGGCCCGTGGCCGGTTTCGACGGCCTTCCATCCTGCGGATACGGTCTCGTCGGAACGACTGGAGAACTCCCTGTCGGTGTCGTCGGAAAGCCGGGCCTTCACCTCGGTGACGATGTGCACATGGTCGTCGCCCACGGCCTCCCACATGCGGCGCACGATGCGTGTCATCACCTTGCGCTCGTCATCGTCCAGGCCTTCCAGCTTCCCGGCGTCCAATTGCATGGTCGGCAGTATCGCGGTGTGGCCGGCCACCTTCGCGTCATTGACGGCCAGCTCCGGGCGCGGGTGTCCGGGTATGCCCTCGCGGGTGACGAACCCGTGGGCGAGACGGCCGGATTCGAGGAGCGCCGTGAACGTTTCGAGGTCGTCGCGCGTGATGTACCGGCTGTCGGTGCGCGGATAGGTGGCGAGTTTGAGTTCGTAGAGGTGCTGCAACGCCTGGAGCGTGCGTGCGGCGGTCATGCCGTACATGCGGCTCATGTCCTTCTGCAAGCCGGTCAGGTCATACAGGCGGGGCGGCCGGTCATTCACCCGCTTCCTGCTCACGGACATGATGCGGAAGCGGCCGCGTTCGACCTGGCCGCGCAGCAGCATCGCCGCGTCCTTGCTGTCGATCCGTTCGCTGGAGAGCCGCCATCCGCCCATGTCCGCGATCACGGTCCAGAACGGCACCGGTTTGTGGTTCCTGATCTGCCGGTCGCGTTCCGCGATCATGGCGAGCGTCGGCGTCTGCACGCGGCCCACGCTGAACCGTGCGTTGTAGAGCAGCGAGTACGCGCGGCTCGCGTTCATGCCGGTCAGCCAGTCCGCCTTCGACCTGATCTCCGCCGACCATGCGAGCCCCCGGTATTCGGATTCCGGTTTCATCGCCCGCCACGCGGCCTGGATGGCCTCCGCCTCCAGGCTCGCCACCCACAGGCGCCGTTCCGGCTTGTGAGAGCCTTCCATGTCCGCGATGCGGCGGAAGATGGCCTCACCCTCGCGGTCGGGGTCGCAGGCGTTGACGAGGCAATCCACATCCGTTCGGCGGATCAGCCGCACGATCTGCCGGTAGCGGGAGCCGGCACCGCGCTCCTCGCTGATCTTCCACCGCCAATGGCCGGACGGGTCCACAGGCAGCGTGTCCAGACTCCATTTCCTCCAATCCCTGTCCTTGTAGTCCTCGGGCATGGCAAGGTCGATCAGGTGGCCCTGCGCCCATGTCACGAGCAGCTGGCCGCACTCATAGCATCCGTCCCTTTGGACGGGCGCGGCGCACAACGCCTGCGCGATGGCCGTGGCGACCGATTTCTTTT
>OATY01000374.1_pt1 | contig 10420 bp, 9 predicted proteins | sample 1476101 | NCBI WGS metagenome assembly OATY01 (sample SAMEA2579994, study PRJEB22360) | human gut metagenome
GCAAAGACTGCCGCCCGCCCGCCCGAATTGTGCCCCGCCCCCCTGCCGCAGCGGCGGCGAAGTGTCGTTGCTTTATCCCGATGACATGTCTCTGGCGGATAAATTACAGACGCTGGCAAAAAATGGCTACGGCGCGTTACGTGCCGAACTCACCCCAGCGGCGCAGGACACAATGCAGCAACTCGAGCTAGCGGGATTTGGTCATCTACCGCTGTGCATGGCAAAAACGCCACTCTCAATCAGTGCCGATCCGGCCCTGAAAAACGTGCCCCGTGATTTCGTTCTGCCTGTTACCGATTTGAAAGTGTCGGCGGGTGCCGGTTTTATTCGCGTTTATGCCGGTAACATTATGACCATGCCGGGGCTTAGCACCTTACCGGCCTACCGCCATATTGATATCGATAACGCGGGAAATATCGTCGGGCTGAGTTAAGGAAGTCGTTAAGTTACGCTGTAACATCGAATAAATTATCGTCACTTCGTGCATGCCGTGACCCGTTGACGGCTCGGCAGCACGATATCGATGATAGCGTTTCAATTAGCCTGTATGATGCGTAACGCTGTAATTTGGATTTAACGTGACGGCTATGCTGAAGGCATGTCGAAAGAAGGTGGCAATATGAAAACAAAACGTATTGGTGGCTGGCTCGTGGCGCCGCTGGCTTACATGATTGTCTCCTTGCTGTCGTCGAGTCTGATGCTGATTATCTTTTTGATGACGATCATCCAGCCCGCGAGTCGCAGTCAGTTGCTTTCGCATAGCCCCACGTTCTCCAGCCAGTGGATGCTGTCGTTTGCGATTACCGTGATCATCTGGGCCTTCACGTTGTTTAATCTTTACCTTTTTGGCAAACGCTCTCGCCGCTTCCCTAAATTTTTCATTTTATGGCTGCTGGTGATGGTGCTTTTAGCGTTGAAATCCTTTGCGTTTTCTCCCGTTACCGACGCCGCGGCGTTACGTAACATGGTGATGCCGCTGTTGGCTGCCGCTATTTTTGTTCCTTATATCAAGCGCTCAAGCCGCGTACGCGATACGTTTATTGAGCCTTAATAGGCTGTTTTTATCGGCGTTCAGTACTCCCTCATTCGAGTTAATTCGCAATAAATCGAATAACCTTGTACTTGATCTGTTGTCGTCCGGCGGCTAAATCCCGATAATACGGCGGTTTTTCTTCGTCTACTGTTTTTCTTGCTGGGTTTAGTTGATGACCGATTATTTGCTGTTACTGGTCGGTACCGTTCTGGTCAATAACTTTGTTTTAGTTAAGTTTCTCGGCTTATGTCCATTTATGGGCGTATCTAAAAAGCTGGAAACGGCCATTGGTATGGGGCTGGCAACCACCTTTGTACTCACCCTCGCCTCTGTTTGTGCGTGGGCAGTTAACGAATTCATTCTGGTGCCGCTGGCGCTAGGATATTTGCGTACCTTAACCTTTATCTTAGTGATTGCGGTGGTAGTGCAGTTCACCGAGCTGGTGGTGCGTAAAACGAGCCCTGCGCTGTATCGACTGCTCGGTATCTTCCTGCCGTTGATTACCACCAACTGCGCCGTACTTGGCGTGGCGCTGCTTAACGTCAACCAGTCGCATAACTTTATGCAGTCGGCTGTTTATGGCTTTAGCGCCGCGGCAGGCTTCTCGCTGGTAATGGTACTGTTCGCCGCAATTCGTGAACGTTTGGCCGTGGCCGACGTGCCCGCGCCGTTCCGCGGTTCTTCTATTGCACTGATTACCGCCGGACTGATGTCCCTTGCGTTTATGGGCTTTACCGGGTTGGTGAAATTCTAATGTCGTCGTTGTGGATTGCTATTTGTGCCGTCGGCGCTATTGCGCTGGTTTCCGGTATCGTGCTCGGCTTTGCCGCGCGTCGTTTTAAAGTTGATGCTGACCCTATCGTTGAACAGATCGACGCTATTCTGCCGCAAAGCCAATGTGGCCAATGCGGCTACCCGGGCTGTCGCCCTTACGCCGAAGCCGTTTCAGGCGGTAGCGAAAAAATTAACCGATGTGCCCCTGGTGGCGAGCAGGTGATGTTGAAGATTGCCGAACTGCTTGCGGTAGATCCTCAGCCTTTAGACGGCGAAGCCGCTCAGTCGGAGCCGGTACGTCAGGTGGCGCTTATTGATGAAGAGAACTGCATTGGCTGTACGAAATGCATTCAAGCCTGCCCCGTTGATGCCATCGTGGGCGCAACGCGCGCTATGCACACGGTGGTTAGCGATCTGTGCACCGGTTGTAATCTGTGCGTCGCACCGTGCCCAACCGACTGCATCACGTTAGTGCCGGTGCCGACCACCACGGCAAACTGGAAATGGGACCTAAACACCATTCCAGTCAGAACAATTTCCGTAAATGAACGCGAAGTGGAACACCATGTTTAATCTGTTTGCAGCGCTGAAAAAAGACAAGTTGTGGGACTTCAAAGGCGGCATTCATCCGCCTGAAATGAAGCACCCGTCCAGCCATGTTCCGCTGCGCCATGTTTCGCTGCCGCCGATGTTGATTATTCCCGTTCAGCAACATATCGGGCCGGAAGGTGAACTGTTAGTCAAGGTCGGCCAGCACGTCATGAAAGGTCAGCCGCTCACGCGCGGCACAGGCCGCATGCTGCCGGTTCACGCTTCCACTTCAGGTGTGATTAGCGCCATCTCGCCTCAGATCACCGCGCACCCGTCGGGCCTGCGCGAAACCTGTGTAACCCTCATTCCCGATAATCAAGACCGCTGGGGAGAGTTGCATCCGGTGGCGGATTACCGCGCAGAGTCACCGTTAGCCCTGACCGAGCTTATCCATCAGGCGGGTATTGCAGGCTTAGGCGGTGCGGGCTTTCCGACTGGGAACAAATTGGAAGGCGGCTACGGCAAAGTTGAAACGCTGATTATCAACGCCGCCGAGTGCGAACCTTATATCACCGCCGACGATCGTCTGATGCGTGAACATGCCTCTGAAATCATCACCGGCTGCGAAATTCTGCGCCATATTTTGTCACCTCAACGCACCCTGATTGGCATTGAGGATAACAAGCCGGAAGCCATCGCGGCGCTGAAGGTCGCACTACAGGGTCACGACGATATCAAACTGCGGGTAATCCCGACTAAATACCCTTCCGGCGGTGCCAAACAGCTCACCAAAATCCTCACTGGGATGGAAGTGCCTTTTGGCAAACACTCCGCTTCTATCGGCGTTTTAATGCAAAACGTCGGAACGGTGTATGCGATCAAACGCGCCATTATCGACGGTGAGCCGTTGATTGAACGCGTGGTCACGCTTACCGGTGAATTGATGAAAAAACCGGGTAACGTGTGGGCTCGCTTAGGCACGCCGGTTAAACATCTTTTGCAGGCCGGTGAATTTGAAGCTCAGAACCGCTCGCCGATGGTGATTATGGGCGGCCCATTGATGGGCTTTACCCTCGCCTATCTTAATGTGCCGATTGTTAAAATCAGCAACTGCATTTTAGCGCCGTCAAAAAGTGAGTTTGATGAAGCCAGTGAAGAGCAAGCCTGCATTCGCTGTAGCCAATGCGCCGATGCCTGTCCTGCCGGTCTTTTACCACAGCAGCTTTATTGGTTTAGCCGTGGTCAAGAACATGAGAAAGCGCGCCAGCATCATCTGTTCGATTGCATCGAATGCGGCGCCTGCGCCTACGTTTGCCCAAGCAGCATTCCGCTGGTGCAGTACTACCGCCAAGAGAAGGCCGAAATTAAAGCCGCCGATCAGGAAGCCGCACGAGCCGCTCAGGCGAAAGAGCGCTTCGAAGCTCGTCAGGCGCGTTTAGAACGAGAAAAAGCTGCTCGAGAACTGCGCCATAAACAGGCCGCGGTGAAAGTGACAGAAAGCGACCAAAGTGCGGTACAGGCTGCGGTAGCGCGCGTCAAACAGCGTCAGGAACAGCAAAACGGTATCAGCTCAATTCATCCGTTTAACAACGATCAGGAAGATAACAGCATCCGTGCGGCTCGTGAGGCGCGCAAAGCCTTAGCTCGCGAACGTAAGCAGGAAAATGTTTCTCAACCTGAAACCGAAGCCGATCCGCGTAAGGCAGCCGTTGCCGCCGCGCTCGCTCGCGTTAAAGCCAAAAAAGCCGCGCAGGCGAATGCTGCTGTAGGTGCTACAACGACCGATAAGAATATCGTTGTGCCTACTGACGTTGCTGAAGATCCACGCAAAGCCGCCGTCGCGGCCGCTATCGCGCGCGCCAAAGCGAAAAAAGCGAATGTCACTTCTGCTGTTGAGCAAGCAGAAACTACCGTTGAGGCCGATCCGCGTAAAGCCGCGGTGGCCGCGGCGATTGCGCGCGCTAAAGCAAAAAAAGCGGCTCAGGCTCAAGAAACCGATACGGTTTCAGCGCCCTCTAATGAAGGCATTGATACCCAACAAGACCCACGCAAGGCCGCCGTTGCAGCCGCCATTGCCCGTGTAAAAGCGAAACAGGCCGCGCAGAAATCCGCCGCGGTTAACGAGGAATAAATGGCTTTTAGAATCGCCAGTTCACCCTTTACTCATAATCAGCAATCAACCCAGCGCATCATGCTATGGGTGATTTTTGCCTGTATCCCTGGCATTGCTGCTCAAGCCTATTTCTTTGGCTATGGCAATCTGATCCAATGCGCGTTGGCCATTGTGACGGCACTGTTGACCGAAGCGCTGGTTTTGCGCTTGCGTCATCGAAACGTAGCTAAAACCTTGGGTGATAATTCCGCCCTGCTGACGGCGTTGCTGCTGGGGATCAGCCTGCCTCCGCTTGCGCCTTGGTGGATGGTGGTATTAGGCACGGTCTTCGCCATAGTGATTGCCAAACAGCTGTACGGTGGTTTGGGGCAAAACCCGTTTAACCCTGCGATGATTGGCTATGTCGTTCTGCTGATTTCGTTCCCCGTGCAGATGACCACGTGGCTGCCGCCAGAGAGCCTGATGAGCGCCCCGCTGAATGTGAATGATACGCTGCTGCTTATTTTCAGCGGGCATACCGCTGACGGCACGGTCATCCATCAGCTGATTCAAACCGCCGACGGCATCAGCCAAGCCACGCCGTTAGACAGCTTTAAAACCAGTCTTCGCTCCGGCCATGACGTGGCTGAAATTCTGCGTCAGCCAATTTATCAAGGCGAATTTGCCGGTTTAGGCTGGCAGTGGGTTAACGCCGGTTTCTTGCTGGGCGGCATCGTGTTACTGCTGCGCGGCATAATCCATTGGCAGATCCCCGTGAGCTTTATTGCAGCCTTAGCGGTGTGCTCGGCTCTCGGCGGTTATTTCTCTCCTGAAAGCGCAGTGCCGCCGATGTTAGAGCTGTTCTCTGGCGCAACCATGCTGGGGGCTTTCTTTATTGCTACCGATCCAGTGACGGCATCCACCACACCGCGTGGGCGTTTGATTTTTGGTGGGTTGATTGGCGCATTAGTGTGGATTATCCGTACCTATGGTGGCTATCCAGACGGCGTGGCCTTTGCCGTGCTGCTGGCGAATATCACCGTACCGCTAATCGATCACTACACCAAGCCACGCGCTTACGGACATCGCTAAGGAAACGCTATGCTTTCAACTATGCGCCGCCATGGCACCACGCTGGCATTGTTTGCCGTATTAGCCACAGGTCTGACGGCGGTGGTGAATGAATTAACCAAAGACACCATTGCTCATCAGGCCGAACTACAGCAAAAACAATTATTTGATCAAGTTCTGCCAACCGAGATGTATAACAACGAACTACAGCATGAATGTTACGTTGTCACGGATAAGCGTCTTGGGTCTGCTGCACCGCACCATTTATATCTAGCACGCAAAGATGGCGTACCGGTGGCTGCCGCGGTTGAGTCTACGGCGCCCGATGGCTATTCCGGAGCGATCCAACTGCTGGTTGCCGCTGATTTTTCCGGTAAGGTGTTGGGCGTACGCGTTTTAGAGCATCATGAAACGCCCGGTCTTGGGGATAAGATTGATGCCCGAATTTCTGACTGGATTAACAGCTTCCGTAATCAAACCGTTCACGGTGATAATGACCCACGCTGGTTTGTGAAAAAAGACGGCGGCATGTTTGATCAGTTTACCGGTGCCACCATTACGCCACGCGCGGTCGTCAATGAAGTTCGCCATACGGCGGTTTTCTTGCAAGAGAACCGCGAACGTATTGAATCCATGCCACGCTGCCAGATAACAGCAGGAGAAAGTAACTGATGAGTGAAGCCAAAACGTTGCTGGCAAATGGCCTGTGGAAGAATAACTCTGCGCTGGTTCAGTTGCTCGGCTTGTGCCCTTTGTTGGCGGTGTCATCCACCGCAACCAACGCGCTGGGCCTGGGGTTGGCAACCACGTTAGTGCTGGTTTTCACCAACAGCGCAGTTTCCGCCCTGCGCCGCTGGGTTCCGCACGAGATCCGTATTCCAATTTATGTGATGATCATCGCTTCGGTGGTGAGCACCGTGCAGATGCTGATCAACGCCTACGCCTTTGGGCTTTATCAGTCGTTGGGGATTTTCATCCCGCTTATCGTCACCAACTGTATCGTGATTGGCCGCGCCGAGGCTTATGCGGCGAAAAATCCGGTCGGTCTTTCTGCCATTGACGGTTTAGCAATGGGGCTGGGCGCAACCTGCGCGCTGTTCGTCTTGGGTTCGCTACGTGAAATCTGCGGCAACGGTACGCTGTTTGACGGCGCCGATTTATTGTTGGGCTCTTGGGCCAAATCATTACGCATTGAAATCTTCCACACCGATACGCCATTCCTACTGGCTATGCTGCCACCTGGCGCATTCTTGGGCCTAGGATTTTTGCTGGCGTTGAAGTATGTTATTGATCAGAAAATGAAAGCACGTCAGGCAGCGCGTCAAACGGTTGCTGCGACTCTCGATAATGGAACCGAACGAGCATTATGAATCAGGAAAAGCGCACGCTGATCCTCAAGCGGCTACAAGAGAATAATCCTCACCCCACCACGGAGCTGGCCTACAGCTCAAATTTCGAGTTGCTGATTTCCGTGCTGCTATCGGCGCAGGCTACCGATGTGAGCGTAAACAAAGCAACGGCGTTGTTATATCCGGTGGCAAATACCCCTGCGGCGCTGCTCGAACTGGGCGTTGATGGCATCAAGCAGTACATCAAAACCATCGGCTTATATAATAGCAAAGCAGAAAATATCGTTAAGACCTGCCGGATCTTGCTAGATGAGCATAATGGCGAAGTGCCAGAAAACCGCGCTGCGCTTGAAGCTCTGCCCGGCGTTGGCCGTAAAACAGCCAACGTGGTGCTCAACACCGCCTTTGGTTGGCCAACGATCGCCGTCGATACGCATATATTCCGTGTGTGCAACCGTACCGGTTTTGCGCCGGGAAAAAACGTTGATGAAGTCGAGGCCAAGCTGCTAAAAGTAGTTCCGAAAGAGTTCAAGCTTGATTGTCATCACTGGTTAATTTTGCACGGCCGCTACACCTGTATTGCGCGCAAGCCGCGCTGTGGCTCATGCATCATCGAAGATCTGTGTGAGTTTAAAGAAAAAGTTTATCCCGAATCCTAATCAAACCGAGACATAATGCGCAGGCATTTTCTTGCGCATTATTGAATGCCGTCTCCCCCGATAGACCTCAAATGCCCCCCGCAATATCCTCCTTCGACTGTGAGCGTGTTCGCTTTTTTCACAATATGTGTGAAAAGCCATCCCAACGTTGAGATCAAGGGTTTTTGTTGTCATTTTTTTGAAATAGATCACATTTATTAGGTCACGAAAAATAACTATTTTCATACAAAATGTGAATTTTTTGGATAATTATGCACATAAACAGTTATGCATTATTATTACAATGACATTTTTATAGAAAGCAGTCGATCACACTGGATATCTTTACAATAGAAGAATATATAACGCAAAGCGCTCTGATTATGATTTAATCAAAACATTAATTTGGGAAAGAGCAAAAACACAATGCTTCACTCTGCATAACATTTGTAACAACTCGCGGATGTTCTGCATAGAGTTTATGTAACAGAATATTTCACAGGTATTGTCAGACTGCATCATATAGTGAACATTAACCCTCGATCTTCCCACTTATAACAATGCAAAAGGATGCTTCCCCGCATCACTCTTTGTTTCCCTGTCACTGACGGGGTATGAAAAATTCGAGGTATTTGTGTCAACCGCAAACAACAACAGTAATAAGGCCGATGAGAGCGTTAGCCTAAACGCCTTTAAACAGCCTAGAGCTTTCTACCTGATTTTCTCCATCGAACTATGGGAACGTTTTGGTTACTACGGCCTTCAGGGCATCATGGCCGTTTACCTGGTCAAAATGCTTGGAATGACCGAGGCCGACTCGATCACCCTGTTCTCTTCCTTCAGCGCACTGGTCTACGGCTTCGTTGCTATCGGTGGCTGGTTAGGCGATAAAGTTCTGGGCGCCAAACGCGTTATCGTGCTGGGTGCATTAGTCCTCGCCGTAGGTTATGCCTTAGTTGCCTTCTCAGGTCACGACATCACGTGGGTCTATGCAGGTATGGCGACTATCGCTGTTGGTAACGGCTTGTTCAAAGCCAACCCATCTTCCCTGCTGTCAACTTGCTATGAGAAAAACGATCCGCGTTTGGACGGTGCATTTACTATGTACTATATGTCCATCAACATCGGTTCCTTCTTCTCTATGCTGGCAACCCCTTGGTTGGCTGCAAAGTATGGCTGGAACGTCGCATTCTCACTGAGCGTTGTGGGTATGCTGATCACGCTGGTTAACTTCATGATGTGCCGTCGCTGGGTTAAGAACCACGGTTCTAAACCTGACTTTGAGTCTCTGAAGTTACACAAACTGCTGATGACCTTAGTCGGTATCGTCGTGCTGATCGGTGTTTCTTACTGGCTGCTGCATAACCAGATCGTTGCTCGTTGGGCGCTGGCGGTGATTTCTCTGGGTATCGTTCTGGTATTCGCTAAAGAGACTTTCGCCCTGCACGGTGCTGCTCGTCGTAAAATGATCGTTGCTTTCCTGCTGATGCTGGAAGCCGTTGTCTTCTTCGTTCTGTATAGCCAGATGCCAACGTCTCTGAACTTCTTCGCAATTCACAACGTTGAGCACTCTATTCTGGGTATCGCGTTTGAGCCAGAGCAGTATCAGGCACTGAACCCATTCTGGATCATGGTCGCTAGCCCAATTCTGGCGGCGGTGTATAACAAGATGGGTGACCGTCTGCCAATGCCGCACAAGTTCGCTATCGGTATGGTTCTGTGTTCTGGCGCATTCTTAGTGCTGCCATGGGGCGCGACCTTCGCCAACGAACAAGGCATCATGTCTGTAAACTGGCTGATCCTGAGCTATGCGCTGCAAAGTATCGGTGAGCTGATGATTTCTGGTCTGGGTCTGGCAATGGTTGCACAGTTGGTTCCACAGCGTCTGATGGGCTTCATCATGGGCTCTTGGTTCCTGACTACCGCTGCTGCTGCGCTGATTGCAGGTAAAGTTGCTGCGCTGACCGCTGTACCTTCTGACGTACCAGATGCTCACGCATCACTGGCTATCTACAGCCACGTGTTTATGCAGATTGGTATCGTAACGGCTGTTATCGCAGTTCTGATGATGCTGACCGCGCCTAAACTGAATCGTATGACTCAGAGCAGCGATGAAGAAGCCGCTCGCGAAGCTGCGACTGCTTAATCTCTTCAGGCTATCATTATGAAAAGCGCCCTCATGGGCGTTTTTTTTTATCTGCGAGCATCCACAAAAATACACAAACCAGTCACTGACAATTATTCATTGTCGCCGTAATATGGTTTCTCGCTAGGTATATCGATACCCCACAGGGGATATCAATGTCTCAGGATCGTCTAAGGAGTGTTTGATGAAACTGTTTTACAAAGCCGGAGCTTGTTCTCTCTCTCCGCACATTGTTCTGCGTGAGGCTGGGCTAGACTTTACGATTGAGCGCGTCGATCTTGCCACTAAAAAGACCGAGCACGGTGAAGACTTCCTGAAGATTAACCCAAAAGGTCAAGTACCTGCCCTGCAGTTAGATGACGGCAGCCTGTTAACCGAGGGCGTTGCCATTGTGCAATATCTGGCTGACAAGGTGCCAGACCGTAACTTGATCGCACCGGCTGGCTCACTGGCTCGCTATCATGCCATTGAGTGGCTGAACTATATTGCGACCGAGTTACACAAAGGCTTTAGCCCACTGTTTAACCCGAAAACACCTGAAGAATATAAAGCCATCGCACGTCAGAAACTGGAACAGCAGTTCGCCTACCTCAATGGTGTACTGAGCAACCAAAGCTATCTGCTGGGCGCGCGCTTTAGCGTCGCCGATGCCTATCTGTTCACCGTGTTAGGCTGGGCTAAAGCTTTGCATTTCGATCTGCCAGCCTATCCAAACATTGTCAGCTATATGGCACGCGTAGCTGCTCCCCCCCCCCCTGATGCTGCGCCGGCCGCCGAGCGTGAAAT
>OATY01000378.1_pt1 | contig 10156 bp, 6 predicted proteins | sample 1476101 | NCBI WGS metagenome assembly OATY01 (sample SAMEA2579994, study PRJEB22360) | human gut metagenome
GGCGAGCGCAGCATCTTCGTCAACCGAGGAGACGCGCACCGTAAAGGCGATGCGAGAATCCTCCAGGAGCTTGCGGCGCGCGGGGGATGCAGAGGCGAGCACCAATCGTACCGGCGCGGCCTCGGCGGAAGGGGTGGGTGAAGGGTCTACAGCAGTCATGCTCTCTATTTTAAGACCAGAGCCGTGAGCTTACCCTCATGTGCACCTTGAAGCTTGCCGCGCTCGCGACGGGCGTAAGGTAGCTGGTCAGCAGAAGATGGGTGCTGTGAAACCGAGCCGCGGCGCGGATCAGACGGCGGCAAACTCGCGGTGGGTACGTAAAACGGCGTATCCCAATCCCCTCAACCGCAGGGGAGTGAGATACGCCGTAAGTATGGCAACGGCCGCAATGCGTACCAGCGTGCTGTAGGCTGGCCACGTGAAGCCGCAGGAGTGCTCGGGTTTAGCGTGCCTCGGCCATCTGTAGGCGCTTCGGCTTGTCGGTCACCTGCTCCTCGTACAGGGACTCCGGTACGAAGCCACCCTCGGAACGGGGAGCGTTGTAGAGGGTTTCGTCTAGGATTCCCTCGCGGCGCGCCACCACGGCCGGCACCAGAGCCTGACCGGCGACGTTCAGAGCGGTACGACCCATGTCGATGATCGGATCAATAGCCATGAGCAGACCCACACCGTCCAGGGGCAGACCCAGGGTCGACAGGGTCAGGGTCAGCATCACGATTGCGCCGGTGGTACCCGCAGTTGCTGCGGACCCCAGCACCGAGACCAGCACAATCAGCAGGTACTGGGTGAATTCCAGGTGGATACCGTAGAACTGTGCCACGAAGATGGCGGCCAGGGCCGGGTAGACCGAGGCGCATCCGTCCATCTTGGTGGTTGCACCCAGTGGTACCGCGAAGGAAGCGTAGGCGCGGGGCACACCCAGGTTACGCTCCGCCACGGTCTGGGTAACGGGCATGGTACCCATTGAGGAGCGGGAGACGAAGCCCATCTGAACCGCGGGCCACACGCCGGAGAAGTACTGTCGCACCGACAGGCCGTTGGCGCGAGCAATCAGCGGGTAAACCACGAGGAACACCAGAAGCAGGCCCACGTACAGCGCGATGATGAACTTGGCCAGCGAGCCCATCGAGCCCCAGCCGTATGCGAAGACGGCCTTCGCAATCAGGCCCACGGTGCCCAGCGGGGCCAGGCGAATAATCCACCACAGGATCTTCTGGATGATGGCCAGTGCGCTCTTCACCACGTCGATGAAGGGCTTGGCGGCCTCGCCCACCTTCAGGGCGGCGATCCCGACCGCACCGGAAATCACCAGAATCTGCAGCACGTTAAAGGACGCGGAGGCAGTAATACCGGAGTCGCCGGCCTTAGCGCTCACGCCCAGGCCCAGGAAGTTCACCGGAATCAGGCCGGTCAGGAACGCGGTCCACGAACCGGTGGAACCGGTGTAGGGCTTTCCCTGCACCTGTGCACCCACGCCGGGCTGAACCACCAGGCCGAGGATGATGCCGATGGACACAGCGAAGAACGCGGTGATAGCAAACCAAACGAGGGTGTTGACCGCCAGGCGGGCCGCGTTGGTGACCTGCGCGAGGTTAGAGATGGAGGCGACAACCGCGGTAAAGACCAGCGGAATCACGGCGGCCTTCAGCAGGGTCACGTAGGAGGAACCGATGGTATCCAGTGTGGCCATAAGCCAGTTGGGGTTGCTCTTGGCGTCGCCACCGAGGGCGAGTGCGAGCGCACCCAGCAGCACGCCGAGGATGAGTGAAGCAATAATCTGATTACCGAATGAGGTAGCCCACGCCGGTATACGGCGGGACGATGACGCATGAGATGTGGACATGTGGGATACTTTGCCCCCGAGATGCGGTGGGGTGCAAATTCTTGTGAAGAAGTGTTTCATCCGACCCCCACAAGGGCTGTTCGTGACGAAGCGTGACTTTTCTGCATCGAGCGGCTGGATGGATTGTGTCCTGTTGCGACGGTGAGGGGCGTGAAAGTGGGGGAGGCGTGGAGGAGATAAGGAACCCCACGAAACACGGATGTAGAGTCTGCTGAACAGAGGAAAACAAACAGCAAGCAAACTCGAGTGGAACGCGGGCATAACGCAACCGGCATAACGCGTGAAACCTTGTAAGACGGTTCCTCGCGCCAAGGTGACTCCCAGACTCCCTTGCTATGCTGGATGTGCGTCCGGGATACACCCCGGGCCAGTGCCGTTTTCGCTCTTCCGACCAATGCAACGGCCCGGTGGCAAGCCTTCCCGAGGCCGTCCTCAGTAGGCTCTCACCGGTCGGCCACGCATCCGGCGAAAACGCCTCCGCACGACACCTTCAAGGAGAGATGCATGAGTTCTGCACCCCAACACCCGGGCGGAACCCACCGAGTTGATCAGCCCAAAACCTCGCGAGGCCCCCTCAACTCCGTGGCCGACTTCGCGAGCCGTGCTGCCCGCTCCGCTTCGCAGAACGCTGTGAACCTGGGTGCCACCCGTCCTGGCGTGACTAAGATGATTGCGGTGGCCGGTGCCAGCGTGTTGCTCATTGGCGGTGGCATCTTCGCCTATAACAGCATGCATCAGGAAGAGAACGCCTTCCTCGCATCCGATGATGAGTACGCCCGCGTCTGCCAGGATGCCACGACCGGTGAACGCGTGGACGACTCCGAATGTGAGAAGGCCGGCGCGCAGGAACCGACCGCCAACCCCTCGGAGTCGGCCAGCTCGGATTCTTCGAGCTCTAGCTCTTCACATTCTGGCTCCTCGGGTTCTGGTTCTTCGGGCTCGTCGAACTCCTCCACCACGACCCACCACAGCGGTTCTAACGCCTTCCTGTGGTACTACCTGGGCCGTCAGAGCGCCGCCAACTCGAACGGCGCGTCGGCCAGCTACATTCCGCGCGTGGGTGAGAAGCTCTCGGGTGGCTCCACGACCCGCCCCTCGAATGGCACAGTGTACAGTGGTGTGCCCTCGAGCGGCGGCGGATTTGAGGACTCCTACCGCAATGCCAAGAAGTCTTCGACGATTTCTTCGGGTAAGGAAATCTCGACCAAGAATACCGGTAAGACCTCTTCTGTGCGTGACAACACGACCGGCACCGTCTCGAACGCACGCCGCAACGGTACCAGCGGTAGCAATTCCGGCTCTTCCAATTCTTCTAAGTCGGGCAATAAGTCTGGCAGCAAGTCGGGCTCCTCCAGCTCGAACAAGTCCGGTAGTAAGTCCAGCGGCAGCAAGGGTGGTTTCGGCGGTGGCTCCAAGTCCGGCGGCGGCCACTCCGGCGGTTAAGACTTCCCGCACCCGCACCCGTACATCACCCCGCTACCCGCAAGGAAACCATGATGCGCCGTGAAGAATTTCCCCTGGGACGCCCCGACTGGGAGAAGATTATTGTCGAAGAAGGCCTCACCTACAGCGTGGACGGCCCCGACGACCCCGACCACTACTGGAACGAGTACGCCGCCTACGTTTTCAGCCCGGAAGAGATGAACTCCGTCCGTGCCCAGGCTGAAGAAATGCACCGCATGTGCTTGAGCGCCGTGGACTACCTGGCCTCCGGAGCCTTCGGCACCCTGGGCCTGCCGCACGGCGCCTTCAACCTGGCTGTCGAATCGTGGAACCGTCGCGACCCCGACTTCTACGGGCGCTTCGACTTCATCTACTCCGGCGTGCCCGGCGAACCCCTCAAGCTACTGGAGTACAACGCCGACACCCCCACCGGTATCGTAGAGGCAGCCGTCTGCCAGAAGACCTGGGCCAAGGACCAGCGCCTCGACATGCAGGGCTACGCGCACTGGGGCGAAATTGGTGAGGCCTTCGTGGACCGCTGGCGACAAATTTTCGCACCCGAGCTAACCTCGGGTCAGCGTCCCGTCCTGCATCTAGCCCACGTGCCTGAGGATATCGACGAGAACCAGGAAGACTACAACAACCTGTGGCTCATCGCCTACGCTGCTCAGCAGGCCGGCATCGAAACTATCCTGATTCCCATCGACGAGATCATCTTTGACGAACCGACCAAGAGCTGGAAAGACGCCGAAGGCCGACCCATCAGCAACCTCTTCAAGCTCTACCCCTGGGAGGACTTAGTCACCGACAGCGAGTCAGGTTACGATCAGCTGCTCTTCGCCTACCACGGCGCGGTGCAACGCTGGATTGAGCCCGCCTGGAAAATGTTCCTGTCCAATAAGCTACTGCTGGCTGCTCTCTGGGATAAGTACCCGAATCACCCAAACCTGGTACCCACCTACGCCGGGCACCGTGGTGACCTGCGCAACTGGGTGCGCAAACCCATCTTCGGGCGAGAGGGCGACGGCGTGGAGATTTACGCCCCTGATTACAACGTCTTCGTCAAACCGGAGGAAGATAACTTCTTCTCCACCGCACCCGAGAGCGAGTTCGTTTACCAGGAGTACATCCCCGCCCCTCGCTACGAGGGCATCATCCAGCCGGTAAGTCACCCCGTTCTGGGCGTGTGGGTCGTCGGCGGACGTTGCGTGGGCGTGGGAATCCGCGAATCCAACGGTGCACTGACCGACTACTGGTGCCGCTTCGCTCCACACCTGGTGGACCTGAACGCCCCCGGCTCGCTAGGCTCCGTTTCGCAAGACCCGGGCACGGCACACTTCGGCTACTAGATTCGCCCACCAGGTCCGCCTAAGGCTCGAGCGGCTGAGCCCGCACACGCTGAAGGCCCCCACCTCAATAACTGAGGTGAGGGCCTTTAGCGTTAAGGCCTATAGGAGCGGGCCGTGATAGAAACGGCGCGGCGTTATAGCCTAGTCGTCATCGTCGTCGGCCTCGAGCGGAAGCATCATCTCATCGGTGAGCGCGCGACGCAGGGTATCCAGACCCACCGAGCCAAGCATCAGGGCTCGGGTGTGGAACTGGCGCATATCCTCGCCGCGAGCCAAGGCCTGCTCACGCAACTGCAACCACAAGCGCTCACCAATCTTGTAGCTGGGGGCCTGACCCGGCCAGCCCAGATAACGCAAGAATTCGAAGCGCACCTGGCCCTCAGAATCGTCCAAGTTCTGCTTCAAGAACTCGTAGCCCAGCTCGGAAGTCCAAATCGTGCCGGGCTCAACGCCGAGGCGTTCAGCCCACTCATCGGGCACCGGCAACTCGCAGTGCACGCCGATGTCGAAGACCACGCGGGCCGCGCGCATCCGCTGAGCATTCAGCATGCCCATACGGTCGCCCGGATCCTTCAGGTAGCCCAGCTCCTCCATGAGACGCTCGGCGTACAGCGCCCAACCCTCGCCGTGGCCCGAAACCCACAGCATGTTGGTGCGCCAGGAGTTCATAGTGCCAGCCAAGGCCGTAGCGATAGAAATCTGCAGGTGGTGCCCCGGAACGCCCTCATGGTACACGGTGGAGGTTTCACGCCAGGTCGTGAACGTATCCTCACCCTCGGGCACGGACCACCACATGCGGCCGGGACGCGAGAAATCAGGGGAAGGCCCGGTGTAGTAGATGCCGCCCTCGTGGGTGGGCGCGATGCAACACTCGATGCGGCGCATAGGGCCGCCAATTGCGAAGTGTTCGACCGAGAGATCTGCCACCGCCGCGTCGGCCAGCTTCTGCATCCACGCCTTCAGCTCATCGGTGCCGTTCAGCTGGCGGCTCGGGTCTTCATCGAGCAACTGCTTGGCGCGCTCGATGCTGGCGCCGGGCTCAATCTCCTCGGCCACCTCGCGCTGACGGGCGATAATGCTCTCCAGCTCCTTCACGCCCCAGGCATAGGTCTCATCCAGGTCGACGGTGGTGCCCAAGAAAGAACGCGAGTGCAAGCTGTACGCTTCGCGGCCTACCGCATCGCGAGCAGGGGCGGCAGGTTGTAGGACCTTCACGAGGTAGTCGTTGAGGTGGCGGTAGCCATCCTTAGCATGCTCAGCCCCCTCAGCAGCGGCCTCGGCCAGCTCGGGCTCGGCGGCGGCAACCTCGGCGGCCAGCTCGTCAAAGAAACCACCGGGCGCGTAGTATGCGGCGGTCTGCTCGATGACGATATCCACCTGACGGCGCGGGGAAATCTTGCCGTCCGCGCGGGCCGCTTCGAGGCTCAGCACGAGCCCATCCAGTGCCTCGGGCACGCGGTGCATGCGGCCGATAATGTGTTCCCAATCCTCGCGGGAGTTGCGCTTCATGAGGTCGAAAACCGAACGCACCTCCTGCGGAACCGACGTGATGTTATTGAGCTGCCAATAGCCAAAGCCCGCCTTGTGCTGGGCGCGGTACAGGCTCAAACGCTCCTGCAACGCATCCAAGGTAACCAGGTCGACGTCATCAATGGGCAGAACACTGCCGACCTTCTTGAGGGTTTTCTTAGCCAGACGGTGCAACGCCTTTTCGCCAGCAGGGGAGTAATCGGGGTAGAGGGTTTCGACGCCCTTGCGGCCCAGCTCCGTAGCCAGCACAGGGTTAAGGTCGAGAATCTTTTCAAAGTAATCGTTAGCCAGCTGATCGACATCGCTCAACTGGCGCTTCACACGGTAAATGCTCGGAAGTTCCTGGTAGGTGCTCATGTTCATATCCTAACCTAGTAGTGTGCCTTCTGCCACGATATAGCGCGCTTAAAGTCTAATAATCCATCCCGGTAGAGACGGGTAACGCCCGAGGAAAGAGAACACGAAGGGCCCGCGCACACGGATAACTCTCGTATGCACGGGCCCCTATCGGTACGGATCTTATGGATGCGGGCCCATCTGGGTTCGCTCTAACTCCGCCAGCCGTTAGCTCGTAAAGTACTCACCCTTCAGCTCGAGCAGGCCGCCGGTTCCTTCGGCCACACCCAGGCGGTGGGCGATGAGGCGATCCTGCAACTCGTTACCAGACACCAGATCCACCAGAATCTGCGGGTACTTGGTCGAGCAGCGGATGAACTCGTCGTAGGCTTCATCACTGAACGCGGTGTTCGTGATGAAGGTGCCGAGCTGGCCGCCTCGGGCGTGCACGGCCAGGAAGAACCGGGTGACCTCCTGCGGGGATACCGTTCCGGAATCCAGTCGCAGAGCCCGAATGTAGAATGCGCGTTCTGCATCTCCGCTGGCGGGAGTTGCCACACCGTCCACGCCCTGAGCATCCAAGGGTTCAACGTGATAGCCGCGCATGAGGAACAAATCAAAACCGATGCGGCGGAAACGCTCATCGCTCACGCCTGCCAGCGCCGGCGCCAGAGCCTCGCGGCGGAAGACCACACGGTACCGCTTGAGAGCCTCACGCACCTGGGCGGCGGCAACCTCAAGGGCAGCGGAGGGCTCGACGCTCACTGCCACGGCGGGTGTCTCGGAAATGGCAGAAACCGGGGCTGAAGGAGACAGCGTGACGGGGGCCTGCTGAGTCGAAGAGACAGAGGGCGCGGCGGATGCGGCGGTGTTCGGGCGAGCCAACAACGCGGGGGATGCACCCGGTACCGGCTCGACACGGCGTGACTGCTCACGAGTAGCCAGGCGAGCCTGACGCTCGGCGGCCCGCGCCTCCTTCGCGGCCTGCACCGCCTGCTCGCGTGCAGCGAGCTCCTCGGCGACATCCTGCGGAAGCTTGTGCTTGAGCGACTGCGGCGGCAGAGGTGCCAAGCGGGCGGTCACCGCCTCCGGGGCACCCTCAGGGAAACGCTCCAGCAGCTCGCGACCCGACTCGCTCAGCTCGTAGCGTTCCGGGTTCTTACGGGAGGTACGGCCCGTACCCTCGCGCAGGGCGTTCAAGAACCGCTCACCCTTGAGCACGTGCATGGCCACAGAGAATCGGTTGCGCAGGCGCGGGGTCAGCTTATAACGGTGCGGGGCAACCTCTCCCTGCAGATAGGGGATACCGAGGTCGACCTTCAGCTCGTCGTACACATCGTAGTACGAGATACGCGGGTTCTTGCCCACAATCTTTAGGATCGGGTAGAGCAGTTGGTGGGGGTAGGGCAATGCATCCACAGCAGCAGGATCGAGCAGAGCCGCGGCCACTAGACGCTCAATCTTCGGCTCCTGAATCTGCGCGAGCGCGGAGGCGAAATCCGGTCCCAGCGAGTACACGGTGCCGCGTTCGGAGAGGTAACGGTGCGCGGTCAGCACGTCGTAGAGGTAGTCCTGCGCTTCAATCCGCTGGAAGAAGGGATTCTCGGCGGCGGCCTTGAGACGTTCATCCCGCTCAAAGACCTGCTCCAGGCTGGGTAGGCTCAGCTCGATGTCCGCCCCGCCGTTGCTGAGCACCCCGAAGAGCAGGGTGCCCATGTGCACCAGTAGCTTCTCGGTCGCAAGAATATCCTCGGCGGTTACGGATGCGGCATCGTCCCTCGGGGACTTCCCTCAGCACCGAGGACAGCTCGGCGGCAGGCACCGCCTGCTCGGGGTATCGCGCCACAAGCTCCTTCGCCTCGGGCGAGAGCGAGTACAGGGTCACCGGTGAATCGGTGTACTCGTGGATGGTCTTCGTACGCAGGTACCCTGCGCCGGTCAGCAGGCTCAGAGCTCGAGCGATGGCAGGCTCAACGATGCGCTGCTCCAGGTAGGACAGGCCGTACCAGCCTTGCACGAAGCCGCACTCGCGCAGCACCAGCTCGCGAATCTTAACAGGTGCGGCTGCGGGGTAGGAAGGGGCTACACTCAGCACAATCGGTAGCAGCTCACGGACCGTCAGGTGCGAGAGCAACTCGGGGTAGAAGCGCTGCAGGTAGTACAGGTAGACGCCCGCCTGCAGGGGTAGAATCTTCGCGAGGTCGCGGGCCTGATTCTCCTTGGACGCAGCGAGCAGTTCACGTCCGGCCTCACTGAGCGCATAGTTCAGGTTGCCGGGGTGCAGCTGGCTGAGAGAAACCTCCAGGTAATCGCTGTTGACGAGGGCGGTAATGAGTTTATTGACGGCTTCGCGGAAGAGCACAGTGTCATCAACAGCGATAAAACGCTGAGTCATGGTGAAGCCCAGGTCTACACCGACCGGGGTGTACATATCGGGGAAGAAAATCTTCTCGCCGCGCTCAGATGCGCGCTCGAAGTGGTGCAGAAGCGAGAAGATGGCTGCCAGGCTGAGGGTGCGGGCCTGCTCGGGCAGCGCCTCCCAGGAGGTCTGCTCCTGCATCTGCCGCAGGTCGGAGTGGTCGAGGTGAAGCATCGTTTTATTCACAAAAGCCACTGGGGGATTCCTTATCGTGATTTACATGTATGAATTTATGGTGGTGCGACACGTCGCGCACGATATGGGGAGCGGGAAAGGACGGCCCCCCGAGTGAATATGCGGGGCTTATCTCTCCTTGATTCGGAGCTGTCCTCTGCTCTGAGAACGCGAGGAGTATGTGTCGCATAACATTCTTTATTTTAGCCATAAAAGGCGGGACTCCCTATTTTGGGGTTAACCGAGAAATGGTGTCCGAGAAATATGCGGAAAATAGGTGGCGAAGTTTTATGAGAAACGTCGAGAAATAACCTGGAGTCGGGGAGAAACCGGAACCTAGATAATCTGCCGTAGCGCATACCGCGGCTAACGCGTATCGCAGGCTCTGCTATCGACGCAGAACCCCGTGCGAGCGGCTGCGGTAGTTGCGCCATTCGCACGGGGTAGGCTAGGACTCTATGCCCTTCTCGAAGTACTCTTCGTCAATCGTGTAGCCGCATTCCCCCTCGCCCTCACGCACGCCCACGCGATGACGAATCATGAGCTCCACCAACTTGTGCTGATCGACCAGAGCAATATTGCGCGCCCCCGGCAATCCCTGCAGATATTCGGGGACCGGCTGAGCGAACGCCCCGCAGGTCACGAGCACTCCTTGCAGGCCGCCGTGCAGAAGCACCGCACCGGCCAACTTCTGAATCTCATTGGGGGTGACCTTTATCGTCCCGCAATAGTGCTTAACCTGAATATAAATAGGAGCGAAATCAAGGCCGTCGGAATAGCGGGCAATAACGTCGACGCCCTTATCATCCACGCCACCGGTTACCTCGGTAATAAAACCAAGGGCCGTAAAAATATCAGCCACAATATGCTCAAAATACTCCGGGGTGACGGCGTAAATATGCCGAATTAAATCCTGTGTAAAATGTTCAGCAAATTCTGCCTGGGCGTGCATAATCGGCGATTCGCTGGCCTTGAGTATCACATCGAGGGGGGTGCTCTGCGGGAACTGGCCGCTGAATCCGGCTCCATCGGATGCGAGCCCTCCCTCCGCAACGAGGCGGG
>OATY01000381.1_pt1 | contig 10084 bp, 9 predicted proteins | sample 1476101 | NCBI WGS metagenome assembly OATY01 (sample SAMEA2579994, study PRJEB22360) | human gut metagenome
TCCACTTGGTGTAGCCGTCCGCGGGCAGGCCCTCCCACGTGTCCTTGAAGTAGCGGTTGTCGTAGTTGAAGCGCACCGGCAGGCGCTTGATGATGGCCGCCGGCAGCTCGGCAGGGTCGGTCTGCCACTGCTTGCCCGTGTAGTTCTTGATGAACGCCTCGTACAGCGGTCGGCCGATGAGCTGGATGCCCTTGTCGTTCAGGTTGGCCGGATCGGTGCCGGCCAGCTCGCCCGCCTGCCCGGCGATAAGCTTCTGCGCCTCGGCCGGCGTGTAATGCGCATGGAAGAACTGGTTGATGGTGCCCAGGTTGATCGGCAGCGGATAGACCTCGCCGTCATGCGTGGCATACACGCGGTGCACATAGTTCGTGAAGCTCGTGAAACGATTGACGTAGTCCCACACACGCTTATTGGACGTGTGGAACAGGTGCGCGCCATACTTGTGGATCTCCGCGCCGGTCTCCTCATCAAAGTACGAGTACGCGTTGCCGCCGATGTGGTCACGGATATCGATGATGCGCACGCGCGCGCCGGTGTGCTCCACCGCCTGCTGCGCCACCGTCAGGCCAAACAGGCCCGCGCCGACAATGACTAGGTCTGGGTATTGAGTAGTTTCCGGCATGCGCGCATTCCCTTTCATAAAGTCAATATATCAATTATTATGTTCGATTTCCGAGAAAATATCTTACTCACCCAATTGCAAATCGGCAATCTTCCTAGACTGACCAGAAAACTGGACACAATCCAAGACCAGACGACAGACTCAAGGCAATGAATGGCATGTTCTTACATTTCTGCGTCTTTGCCCGGACCCGTTCGCCGCCACAAAGACAGAGCGCAGAACAACGCAACCACCAATATAAGCCCCCGCACTCAGGCAAACCTCAGGTTACGATTGGTAGATATGAGCAATTCCGAACAGGCCCTCGACTCAACCAACGAAGCAGTCAACAAAGCATCCAACGAAGCAACCAACCCATCATTCGCGCCGCAACACATTCTGGTCACCGGTGGCGCAGGGTTCATCGGCGCAAACTTCGTGCACTGGGTGGCGCGCAACCATCCGCAGGCCCACATGACTGTTCTGGATGCGCTCACGTATGCCGGCAAACGCGAGAATCTCGATGGCGTGCCGGCCGCGAACCTGACCTTTGTGCATGGCAATATTTGCGATGCCGAGCTTGTGGAATCCCTGCTTTCCGGGCTGAACCAACGCTCAGCAGCCGCAGTACCCCCGATTGACGCCATTGTGCACTTCGCCGCCGAATCGCATAACGATAATTCGATTCTCGATGCCTCCCCATTCCTCAATACGAACGTGACCGGCACGTACGTGTTGCTCGAGGCCGCCCGCCGCCACGATATTCGATTCCACCACATCAGCACCGACGAAGTGTATGGCGATCTGGCTCTGGACGAACCGCGCAAATTCACCGAGCTCAGCCCTTACAAACCATCCAGCCCGTATTCGGCGTCCAAGGCCGCCAGCGACCACTTGGTGCGCGCCTGGCACCGCACGCACGGACTCAAAACCACCATCAGCAATTGCAGCAATAACTACGGCCCCTACCAGCATGTGGAGAAGTTCATCCCCCGCCAGATCACGAACATTCTTGCCGGCATTCGCCCGAAACTCTACGGGCAAGGTCTGGCTGTGCGCGACTGGATCAGCGTGGAAGATCACTGCAGTGCCATCTGGACGATTCTCACCCAAGGCTGCATCGGGGAAACCTATCTCGTGGGAGCCAATGGCGAATACAACAACATTGATGTGTTGCGCATGATTCTGAAGCTCATGGGTCGTGACGCCAATGACTTCGACCATGTGAACGACCGCCCCGGTGGCGATAAGCGCTATGCCATCGACGCCACCAAACTTCAGACCGAGCTCGGCTGGGTGCCAAAGTACACCGATTTCAAGGAAGGTCTGGCCGCGACCATCGACTGGTACCGTGCGCACGAAAGCTGGTGGATGCCGGATAAGGCCGGGACTGAGGAAAAGTACCGGAAGCAGGGTCATTGATAGGCCGTTGACAGGCCGCCGATAGGTCACTGACAGCGCAATCAATGAATACCGATTGCGAGATTTGGTGGCGAAAATATATCTTATGTTGTACAATAATCATATATTTCAATTATAAATTGATTATTATGACTTTTAAAGAACGGTAATGCGATGATTCGTTTACAAAGACTTGTTCTAGACAACATGAGGAACATATCGCACGGCGTCTTGGATTTTGACGATCTGCCCGCTGGCGGCAGCGTAACGGGTATCTATGGACAGAATGGATCAGGCAAGACCACCGTTATCGATGCCATCGGGATACTGCGCGCGCTGCTATCCGGGAATATGCTGCCGGACACCGCCGGCGATGCCATTAGCGTCAGCACCGGTCTTGCAACCTTGACGGCGACGCTCCTCATCGGAGGAAAACAGAAGCCCAGCTACCTTGAATACAAGGTGTCCCTGCGTAGATCGAACCCGGATTCGACGCGAGCGCGCGTCGTTTCCGAGTCGGTTCGCATCGGCGACGATCTCTCACGCCTAGGCAGGGAGGCGTTGGGGCATCGGATGGAGGATTCTGAGACCGATGGTTTCGTGTCAACTCCGGTATATGTGTGGCGCTCCATCGAGGCGGTCACCTCGGTGAAAACCGTGGTCTCACGCACCGCTGATCGTGCGTACATGGAGGGGCGCTCATTCCTGTTCTCGCGGTGTGCCGCGCTTGAAGACCGACCCGATGCCGAGTTCCTCATCGACTGGGTGGTCTCCCGCGTGCGGGAAGCGAATGGTGTGTCCGCCAGATCACTGACATACATCAACGAACGTTTCGATGAGTTCGTACGCCTACGCAAGACCTTATGCGATTACGCGACCAATGATGTCTTCGTATCCACTACCCGTCGTGGCTCCTATGCCGCATATGCGTTCATCCCCATCATGGAGGAGGATTCCGCAGGTCGCAACACAGAGTTTCTGTTCGACCTGTTGCAACCGAACCCGCTGACCCCGGGCCAGGCGAAACGACTTGGACAGACCGTGGAGTCCTTCGACCGCATCCTGCCCACCCTCGTGCCTGGTCTGCATGTCCTGCTGAAGATCGGAACCGCGCCTTCCGGCAAAGATGGCGAGGACCGGGTCACCGCGGAGCTGTTCTCGCGTCGTGGCGATATCACGGTCCCATTCCGCTGTGAGAGCGAAGGCATCATACGCATCACCGCGCTGCTTGGCTATCTCAAGCACGCGTATAACGACGAGAACGCGCTGGTTGCCGTGGATGAGTTCGACTCCGGCGTGTTCGAGTTGCTGCTCGGTGACATGCTGTACCAGTTGGCGGACGGGTGCGCAGGGCAGCTGGTGTTCACCGCCCATAACCTGCGTGCGTTGGAAGTGCTGCCGAACGGCTGCATTCGCACTACAGTGACCGATCCCAATAACCGGTTCGCGATCATCCCCCGCAAGTCCTCCACGAACAACCAGCGCCGACGGTACCTGACGGCCAGCGAGCTCGGCTGGAGCGGCCCCGACATCTATGATTCGCCCATACCACGCATGTTCGGCAACAGTCTCTATGCCGCCGGCCATCCCGATGAGGACGATGACATCGACGACGATCTGGCAGCACTCAACACCTCCGGAACGAAGGTGAACCGTGGCTAAACGCAAGATCGTCCTGCTGGTCGTAGAAGGAGCAAGCGACGCCAGCCTGCTCGTGCCGGCATTCTCGTCGTTAATCGAGAACCGCCTATTCCAAGGGCAGGAATTCCACTGCGACGTGTTGACTGCGCCAAACCACCGTGAGGAGTTCCGGCGTCGTAACGGGTTCTATCCAGCGGACAATCCTGTCCAGACGGTGCGCGAACTCGTGGAGTACTACCTCAGAGACCACGACCGCACCTGGGGCCAGCTCGGCCATGTCATCCAGATCTGCGACCTAGACGGGGCGTTCACATCTGACGACCGAGTGCGGGAAGACCCATTGGTGGATGGAACGCAATATTCAACGACCGACATCATCACGCCAAACCGCACTATCCTGATTGCGGATCGCACGACCAAGCGAAACGGCGTGGATGCCTTGCTGAAACTCGATGGGTTCAGGAAGAAGAACGGCCGCGCCACGCTCATGGTCCCGTACCGCCTGTTCTACGTCAGCCGCAACCTCGAACACGCATTTCGCGGTAGGATTGACAATCTAGACGCACAGCACAAGCAGAGCAGCGCCATCAAACTAGCAGACCGCTTTACCCGCAACCCGAACCTGTTCTCTACAACCCTTCAATCTCTTCGGCGAATACACGGCAATCCGACAACGTGGGAGGAATCTTGGCAATATGCCATGCAAGACCTCCACTCACTCGAACGCGGTAGCAACCTCGCATTCGTGGAGCCATACTTGGCAGGCGAACTGCGGTAAATCCATCAGAATAGTTTCAGAACCATAGCTGGTCCGAGCCCAGCTAGACACCAAAGTTGGAAAACGTAGCCCAGTGCACCTTATTCTGGTTATAAAACGTAAGAACAGGGCTCAAATTTGGTTGGAAAACGTAAATTATGGCGCTATTGCTGTTTTCGTGGGTGGGGTTTCTCCGTTGAGTTGTTGAGGGAGTAAGAGAAGAGCGCTTTCCGGGTAGGATGTTTTCGACCAAGATAAACAAACAACCGCAAAGCGCCTGATGAACAGCATATTCAACCAACTTCTCAACGTCCCCGGGTTCTAGGTAAAAGTGCAACGCCTGTCTATGGTTGGAAGTGTTCAAGTCCACAACCGAAGAGAAAGCGTTGCACTCGATATGAAAGCCTATTCCCACCTGTCGGCACAGGAACGCATCCGGATCGACGAGCTGAGGAACCGCGAGGGGCTCGGCGTGTGCCAGATCGCGTTGAGGATCGGCCGCGACAAGTCCACCGTCAGCCGCGAGCCGGGACGCGGCCCGTGGTTCGCGTCCGACGAGAACGAGTCCTACCGGCCCTACAGGCCGAAACGGCTGAAGGCTGTATTTCGTCAAATTGAGGTGGACGTGTTCGGCACTTAATCCGAACACCGTCGGCGTTCAACTTGAACACCGACGGCGGTTGGTTCCTTGTTTTGTTGTTTGTCTGGTTTATTTCATGAGGGAGTGTCTGTTCCGGTAGGATTCGCCGTGGAAGCGGAGGATACTGCCGTGGTGGACGATGCGGTCGATGACCGCGGCGGCCATGTCCCCGTCGCCGAACACGTCGCCCCATCTGCCGGACTCGAGGTTCGAGGTGAAGATGACGCTGCGGGTCTCGTAGCTGTCCGCGATGACCTGGAACAGAAGCCTGGCCCCGTCGATGTCGATGGGCAGGTAGCCGAGCTCGTCGATGATGACCAGCCCGGCCCTGCCTATCGACTTGAGCTCGGCGTCCAATCTGTTGTCGTCCTTGGCCTTCCTCAAGCGCATGACCAGGCTGGAGGCGGTGAAGAACCTCACGGGTATCATGCGTTGGCATGCGAGCATGCCGATCGCGATGGCCAGGTGGGTCTTGCCGCAGCCGACGTCGCCGTAGAACACGAGGTCCTCGGCCCGGTCGACGAATTCCAGGCTTTCCAGCTGTTCGCGGCCCCGGTCGGCGGGGAACGAGGCCATGCCCCGGTCGTATCCCTCCAGGGTCTTGCTCTGGGGGAACCCGGCCTGTTTGAGCAGCCGCCGCCGTTTGGATTCGGCCCGGCTCGCGTTCTCCTTCTCGAACAGGTTGGCCAGGAAGCCGAGCTGGCCGGGCGTGGCGTCCGCCAGGGCCTTCTCGAGCACGCTGTGTGTCAACGGCAGGTTGCGGGCGAGGCCCATGACCTGTTCCGGCGTGGCCTTGTCAAGAACGCGGCCGCCGCGCTGCCGCGGTTTTTGCTGGCTCATTCGGCCTCCTTCATGTATTTGTCGTAACGCTTCAAATCCTGCCCGCCTTCGGTTCCCGCACCCTCGAGGATGCGTTTGGCACATGTGCCGATCGCCGCGCGGTCGACGGTCCGTCCCGCGTTGATGACGGTTTCCACCGCTTTGACCGTGGCGGCGAACCCGCAGTCGGCGGCAACGGCTCGGATGTCGTCGAGCAGATTGGAGCGCGTGCGTGCGTCCATGCGGTCGAGCAGGGCTCGCACGGTTTCGGGGAAATCGTTCCTGATCGGGCTTTCGCCCCATATGCGGGGCTTTCGCGCGATGATCGCGAGCAGGCTCGCCGGATCCACCTGGGTTTTCGCCGAATGGCCCCAAATCCTCTCCGGCGTGGTGATCGTTTCGCCGCCGGGGCCCCGCGGTTCGATCTCGAAGACGCGCACCCCGGCCTGCAGGCGCATGGAACGCCATTTCGGTCCGGCCGGATACCGGTTCGCGTCGATCGCGGCGGCGCCGGTCTTGTCGGTTTTCACGCTCCTCCAGTCGCACGGGTCGAACCGCACGCCAGGCAATGGAAGCATGTGGTCCTTCTCCGCCTCGAACAGTTCGATCACCGGAACATCATGCCGGCAGTGGTCCGATCCGGCGACGCGTCCGCACTCGTCAAGCCACACGCGCGTCAGCGTTTGGAAGCTCTCGGCCGACGGCATCGGCACCATCAGGTTGCGCCTGACGAAGCCGACGGCGTTCTCCACACTGCCCTTCCCGTGGCCGGAATACGGGTCGCGGAACCGCGGCCCGAACCCGTAATGCGCGCGGAACAGGGAGAACAAGCGGGTCCGGGCGGCCGTGCCGTCCGGCCTGCGATGGCCCACACCGGTGGCGTTGTCGAACACCACCACCCTAGGCGCCATGCCCATGCGCTCGAAGATCCACAGCAAACCCTGGCACACGCACTCCGAGGTCTCGCCGGGAAGGGCGACCACCCAGCGCATGTTCGAATACGGGAACGACACCACCAGGAAATGCACCACGCGTTCGACTCCGGCGACCACGGCCCTGGCCTGGCCGAAATCGACCTGCGCGCTTCCCGGCGCCCACTCCAACTCGGCGAAGCCGTCCGACTCCACGCGATGCTCCCGCCTCCAACGCTTGACCCAGCGCCGCACCGACGAATACGAGCCCGTGAACCCGCACTCCGCCACGAGCCGCTCGTACACGCGCGTCGCGGTGTGGCGCTGCTTGACGGGCATGCGCAGATCCGCGGCCGGCCACCCGTCCACGACGGCCGAATACCCCGCGTCGACCAGCGACCTGCCCGCATGCCCCGAGCCAAGGGGCTTGGGAGAGCAATCCCCGTGGTTGGCGTACTTGACCACGGTCGTGCGCGATACGCCGAGTTTCCGCGATATCTCCCTGTGGCTCAAGCCCTGGCGGTCGAGCTGCCTGATACGCCGTCGGACACACACCGGTGTCGTCATTTCCTTTCCTCCCGAGAACCATCAGTTTGGTTGACAGGCACTCGGGAATCCATCAAGGAACCGGACGATGCCGGTGTTCTCATTCCACCGGCGCCATCACCGCCGATACCGTCCAAATTGAACGCTCAGAGTGTTCAGGAACAAGTGCCGACAGTGAACACCTTTATTCGATCACACACACGTGTCGCCCTCCCCCACCCAAGAAGCATCCCTCATCGGCGCGGCATCGGTGTCGGGACAACAAAAAAACTCCTTCCTTGTGCAAGGAAGGAGCCAATGGGGGAAACGGCTATCTGCGTCTCAACATGGCGAAACTGTTGGACTCGACGATGAACGCCTTGCGGTCGTTCTTGGCCATGACGTCAAGGACGACACCCGTCACGAACAGCAGCAGCCCGGCGATGACAAGCATGACCGCTCCGATCAGCGTGGGGAATCGGGCCACCATGCCGGTGTTCCAGAAGTCCACCGTCACCGTGCCGCACAGCACGACGCCAAGGACGCCGAGGACACAGCCGATGCCGCCGAAGAACGGGAGCGGCTTGTATTCGCGGATCATGCGGAAAATGGTGCCCATCACCTTGATGCCGTCGCCCACGGTGTCAAGCTTGCTGACGGATCCGGCAGGACGGTCGCGGTACTGAATTGGCATCTCGAACAGACGCAGGTTGTTGTTCAACGAGTGGATGGTCATTTCGGTTTCGACCTCGAAGCCGCGCGACAACACGGGGTAGGTTTTGACGAAGGTGAATGAGAAGGCACGGTAGCCGGTCATGATGTCGGTGACGTTCGCATGGAACAGGCCGTTGATCGAACCGCGCACCAGACGGTTACCGAAGTTGTGGAACGGGCGCTTGTTCTCTTGGAAGTAGGTGGAGCTCAAGCGGTCGCCGATTACCATGTCGTATCCTTCGGCGATCTTCTCGACCATGGCGGGTGCCGCGTCGGCTGGGTAGGTGTCATCGCCGTCGGCCATGACGTACACATCGGCGTCGATGTCTTCGAACATGGCTCGGATCACGTTGCCTTTGCCTTGGCGTGGCTCCTTGCGGACGATGGCCCCTTCCGCCGCCGCGATCTCGGCGGTGCGGTCGGAGGAGTTGTTGTCGTACACGTAGATGTCCGCCTGCGGCAGCGCGATTTTAAAATCACGCACGACCTTGCCGATGGTGACTTCTTCGTTGTAGCAAGGAAGAAGTACCGCAACGGAAACGTTCGAATTCTCAGGCATGCACTCCACTATATCTCTTGTACTGGTCTGCATGGGGAATGGATTATAGGTGATGCTGCATACTTGAAGCAAATGGATTTATCGATTCACATTAATTATCACGAGTGTAGCGTGACGAAGTGTTCGTCTTGAATGCCGAATCGCTTTTGAAATAATCGTTATAGTTGATCTCCATGTTCGATTGGCCAGCGGCTATAAAAAGTTCGCCCACGCATGCATCATGTACTGTTTTCATCACAGTGGTAGCTATGGCAAATTCCATGGTGTATTGGGCAAGTGACCCTTTGATTCTAGGCAACTTGATTGAATTTTTTCCTGCTTTATCGATTGTTGAAGAACTGGCGTACTTATGTTTTCCTTCTCGTAAAGTAACGGAAATCGTTTTCCCCGATGAGGATTTCTGAGCTGAGCCGCTTAAGGTGGTGGTTTTGTTCTGTTGCAGAACCATGCTGTCCATTACATAGCTCGGTAAAGGAAGGGTGGCGTTTCCGTTTTCTTGTGGTGTTTTCTTGTGGTGTTTTCTTGCTTTCCTGAGCGTACGCAGGAAAACAGAATGAATGACAGTGTCAATGAGAAAGTTCTTCTAAACATCTGAACAAATCATGAAGGTGGAACAGCGCTATGGCGCGAGTATAGCGGTTTCCAAACTTGTTTTTCATGTCTCGGACTTCCGATTCGTAGATAAAGATGCTGTGTTCTCCAGATTAGATATGAGAGCGGACGCCTGCGGATGAGTTTCCGCTTCTGTCGGAGATACTTTAGCGTTGATATGCTAAGGGCGTGCAAGTTGGAGAAGGAAAGGACGATCAGTGACGGCAAGACAAACAGATATGTGGCAAGGCTCTGTCGACAGGCGGGAAAGCAGATGTCACGGTACTCACTATGTATTTGTGGACGTGCTGAACATTGTTTCCTGCTTTGCCGTGGTATGTCTGCATACGTCTTTAGGTGTGTTCTCTCTGCAACATACTTTTCTATGGGCATTCCAAGAGCTCATGCAGGCGATGTTTATTTTCGCCGTGCCTATTTTCTTCATGGTCAGCGGAATGAATCTTTTGGACTACCGGAAGAAATATTCTACGAAAGTGTTTTTCAAAAAACGATTCGTACGAGTGGGACGTGCGTTGATTCTGGGCAGCATCGCTTGCTATTTATTGTTCGGTTTGCTCCCCGGCCTGTTTTATGGAGCGCAATCAATCGCCGATGGTTTCGGTCCTGTCGATTTTTGCAAGAGATTCCTCACCAACTCCATCATCGATATTTATTGGTTCCTGTATTCCATCATTTATTTGTACTTATTGACTCCATTGCTTTCAAAAATCGTCCATGACCGTCGTTTGTTGGAATATGCCATTGCGCTGACGTTGTTCTGTTCAATCCTGATTCCTGCAGCAAAAGCCATTGGAATTAACGAGAAATATTTCAGCCCATTGTTGAGCTGGCCGCTATTTGCTTCCAGTGCCCGTTGTCTAAATGAAAGTGCAACACCCGTTAGATTGGAAATTGCCTAGAAAAC
>OATY01000384.1_pt1 | contig 10065 bp, 10 predicted proteins | sample 1476101 | NCBI WGS metagenome assembly OATY01 (sample SAMEA2579994, study PRJEB22360) | human gut metagenome
CGATGGTAGTGTGGGGTCTCCCCATGCGAGAGTAGGGAACTGCCAGGCTTTAAATAAAGTAAAGAACCTCAGTCGAAAGACTGGGGTTTTTTGCTATGGGGAATTTGAAAAAATTATCAAATAAATAACCGCTAACGCGGCTATTTATTATTTTTATGTAGGTAGATCTTACTGCTGCTTTAACCACTCTTCGACGAAATTTGCGATGTGTCCGATGTTATTAATATCTAACATAGGAAGATTGCAGTTAATGTTTCCATCGCTCGCCAGCATCACTACGTGATCGTCAATTATTCCAGCAAAAGGCTTCCCAACCGATTCACGATATAACGCGATCTTAGGAATAGGTTCATGCTTAAAGCCTTCAACCAAAATAAGGTCGCAGCGCGAGGGATCGATCTTTGAAGCAAGAAATTGTAAATCCAGCGGTTCCTCTTCTGGCGTTTCCGTCATCAGCGCCCACCGTTTGTCACTTGCCACCAAGGTTTGCTCTGCACCTGCTTTACGAAGCTCGTAGCTATCTTTTCCTGGCGTATCAATATCCATATCGTGGTGTGTGTGTTTAATAAGCGCGATTCTTATCCCTTTAGTATTCAAAAGCGGAATAAGCTTTTTTAATAGCGTTGTTTTTCCTGTCCCGCTATAAGCCGCTATACCAAGCAAAGGTATGTTGTTCTTCATTTTTGTTCCTTTAGCTTCTGCTCGCAACGCAAACACTCTTCGTATGTATTGAAATTAATGAAGCACTCTTCTTTAGGATACGTAACCCTTTGGGCCTCACATTGTTCTAAAAAAATCATTAATTTGCGCTCGCCTCGTTCAAGATAATTCATCAGCGGTGAAATGAGAGAGCGATGCAATAACGCAATTGTTGGGTGTGCTCTGTTTCCATCAAATATGTATGCGGCTTTTTTATCTGCTTTATATGTCCACAGGTGATGCACGATATCTGTTGGAATAAAAGGAACATCACATGGAGCAAACATAACCCACTCATGGTGGCTTTGCTGCAAACCACTTAGCATTCCTGCTAATGGGCCGGGGTAATCGTTAAGAACGTCAGGGAATACGCTCAGCCCTGAACGTTGGTACATTGATATATTACGATTAGCATTGATGGAAAGCCTTGTTACCTGAGGCGTCAGCGCCTCCTGCACATATTGATAAAGAGGTTTGCCATTGAGTAGAACGAGGCCTTTATCATTACCACCCATTCTAGAGGCTCTTCCTCCTGCTAGAATTACACCTTCGATGTCATACATACAGTGTCTCTCTCTATCGCTAATAGGCTATTGTAACGCGCCTGTCCCCGAGTTTCTTGTGCGTGTAATAGTTTGTAAAAAGTGAATGTTATACGAGCAAGGGCTATCTTTGGTAAATTAAGACTGATAATTTGTCTGCCCATTAAGCATCAGGGAGAAATACATAATGAAATGCCATCGCGTTAATGAACTTATTGAACTGATCCATCCAGCTTGGCAACAAGAACCTGATTTAAATCTGGTTCAATTTTTGCAAAAACTAGCCAATGAAGCAGGGTTTAAAGGCGATTTAGCTGACCTGACCGACGATATTCTCATTTATCATCTTAAGATGCGTAACAGCGCCAGCACTGAAGTTATCCCTGGTCTAAAGAAAGACTACGAGGAAGATTTTAAGACCGCTATTCTGCGTGCCAGAGGCGTAATCAAAGACTAATTTCAGACAAGATAGCGCATAAACAGCGCGGTAGGTCGATTTGATAATGTTATCATCTTGGTTTATTGCGCGAGCTCTGGCCTGACTATGACTAATCCAACTTTCAGTTTTCAAACACTTACGCCAGATCTTATTCTCGATGCTATTGAGAGTACGGGGATTCGTATTGATTCCGGCTTAACCGAGCTCAATAGCTATGAGAACCGTGTCTTTCAACTGATGGATGAAGAGCGTCAGCGCTATGTTGCGAAGTTCTACCGTCCTGAAAGATGGTCAGATAGCCAAATCGGCGAGGAACATGGCTTTGCTCGTGAGCTGTCTGACAGCGAGATCCCGGTTGTTGCACCGTTGTCATTAAATGGACAAACTCTTCATCATTTTGCTGGTTATGCCTTTACTCTGTTTCCAAGCGTGGGTGGCCGTGCATATGAAATTGACAACGACGATCAGCTTGAATGGGTTGGGCGTTATATGGCGCGTATCCACCAAGTTGGACAGCAGAAGCTCTTCACCGAGCGACCAACCATAGGGTTGGATGAGTATCTCTATCAGCCAAGGGCTGTTTTAGAGCGTACTTCATTAATACCCACAAAGTTAAAACCTGCGTTTCTTGCTGCTCTAGAGTCATTGATTTCGGAAGTTGAGCAGTATTGGACAACTGACTGGGCGCCGGTACGACTGCATGGCGATTGCCATCCCGGCAATATACTGTGGCGAGATGGCCCGCTGTTTGTTGACTTAGATGACGCGCGCAATGGCCCAGCGGTCCAAGATTTATGGATGCTATTGCATGGTGAGCGCCAAGATCAGCTGATCCAATTGGATATTTTGCTTGAAGCCTACGGCGAATTTGCTGATTTTGACTCTCAGCAGCTAAAACTAATAGAGCCGCTGCGTGCTATGCGCATGGTGCACTATTTGGCATGGGTTGCCCGCCGTTGGCAAGATCCTGCCTTTCCAAAGAGTTTTCCGTGGATGACCGATGAGAGTTTCTGGTTGAGACAAACATCTGCCTTCCTGGAGCAGGTTAAGCTGTTACAGGCACCACCGTTGCAGCTAATGCCGATGTATTAAATCAAAAAACTTAAGACGATGGAGAAGTTCGCATGAAAAAGATTTGGTTGGCGTTAGTTGGGATCGCAATGGCATTTGGTGCCTCTGCGGCCCAATTTTCTGAAGGCGATCAGTATGTGAAGCTGGATAAGAGCGTCACTAATGAGCCACAGGTTTTAGAGTTTTTCTCATTCTACTGCCCGCATTGCTATGAGTTCGAAGAGGTTTACCACGTTTCTGATGCAGTACGCAAAGGCCTGCCAGAAGGCGTGAAAATGACCAAATATCACGTTGAATTCTTAGGCCCATTGGGCAAGCAGTTAACTCAAGCATGGGCTGTTGCAATGGCACTGGGTGTTGAAGATAAAATCACTCAGCCAATGTTTGAAGCTGTGCAGAAAACCCAGAGCGTTCAGAGCCCTGAAGATATCCGTAACGTCTTCATTAAGGCGGGCGTGAGCGCCGCAGACTATGATGGCGCGTTGAATAGCTTCGTGGTGAAATCTTTAGTTGTACAGCAAGAGAAAGCAGCTGAAGATCTGCAACTGCGCGGCGTCCCTGCTATCTTCGTTAATGGCAAATATATGGTCAAAAACGATGGTCTGGATACCAGCTCCATGGATTCCTACGTTCAGCAGTTCTCTCACGTTGTAAACTTCCTGCTGAAGCAGAAATAATCCTGCGTCTGTCTCAGTAATAAAAAACCGGGCTTTTGCCCGGTTTTTTTACTTATGTGGTTCTGCATACACCTTTTTAAGGTGATCGATAAGCCGATCTTTTTGCTGCCAGAGATTGTTTAACCAGAGCTGAAAGTGTCGTTTAAAGACCTTATCGTTGAAATAATCGCCGTGCATTTCCGCGGTGATGGGCAATGTTTCTACTCGGACGACAATTTTCTTCATTCTGCCACTGAGTAGATCTAAAAATGGGCTGTGATTATTGTCTGGGTAAACCAGTGTAATATTCAATACACGATCAAACTGATTGCCCAATGCGCTTAGCGTGAATGCGATGCCCGCTGCTTTGGGGGGGAGCAAATTCCGATAAGGAGAGTGCGTTCTTACTCGCTTCTCTTCAGTGCTTCGCGATCCTTCGACAAAATTAACAATGGTGGTCGGGCGCAGGCGAAATTTTTCGCAGGAACGGCGTGTAGTTTCAATATCTTTACCGCGTAATTCGGGATGCTTAAGTAAATAGCTGCGTGAATAGCGTTTCATAAACGGCATATCCAGAGCCCAGCAGGCAAAGCCAACGAAGGGCACCCAAGCAAGCTGTTGCTTCAAAAAGTACTTATTCATTGGAATATGATTTCGCAACAGTACGCAGAGCACGACAATATCGGTCCAGCTTTTATGATTGCTGATGACCAAATACCAATTCTCTTTGCTCAGATCCTCTAAGCCATCTATCTCCCACTTTAACCCAACGTTAAGCCTCATCAGCATCGACAAGCCTTGGCACCAGCACCACATCATGAAATCAGCAAAGCTTGAGATATATCGCCAAATAAAAGGGATGGGGAGTAGTAGCTTTATGATGCCTGCGATCGTAATCGGTATAGAACATAAAACTGTCACGAGGATGGTCAACGCCGTGGTTAACACAAATAGGATGGGGGATAGAACCAAGGCAATCAACGTAGGCATTAGCTTATTCGTGTAATAGCATTTGAGGAATCAAAGCGCGATTTTACCAGAAGGCTTATTGAACAACAGCATTTCGCCAGATATATGAAAGATAAATTCAAAAGCATTAGCATAGTTGATTATTTAGACTAATCTGTATGAGGCATTATCAGTAATATGAAAATAACGGTGACTAATTGAAATATTATCCACATCGCGTGGGGGCTGGCTATTTTATGTTCTAACAGGGATCTTTATGTGTAAGTTATTTAAAATCCTAATGAAATTGTAAATAAAGTCTGGATGAGAACACCTATTATTAAAATCATGATCTTTTGTTCACAAACTTATCCACAATTTGATCATTCAGATCTGAATACTTGATCGCATTACTCATCAAATCTCCCGCTAAAATTCGTCTCTTGCCCCGAGGTATGGCATCCTTACCTCTAAGTCCACCATCACGATAAAGACATACTATGGCAGAAATCCCTGAAAACCCCCTGATCCTAGTTGATGGATCCTCATACCTGTACCGTGCATACCATGCTTTTCCTCCGTTAACGAACCGTGCGGGAGAGCCTACAGGGGCAATGTATGGCGTGTTGAATATGCTGCGCAGCCTGATGCTGCAGTATCAGCCAAGTCACGTCGCTGTGGTATTCGACGCCAAAGGAAAGACTTTCCGTGATGAGTTGTTTGCTGAGTACAAATCACATCGTCCACCTATGCCAGATGACTTACGTGAGCAAATAGAGCCGCTGCATAAAATGGTTCAGGCCGTTGGTTTGCCCCTTTTGGCCGTTTCTGGCGTCGAGGCTGATGATGTTATTGGTACGTTGGCGCAGGCTGCTGAAAAGGCGGGACGCCATGTATTGATCAGCACCGGTGATAAAGATATGGCGCAGCTTGTGACGCCAAATATCACGTTGATCAACACGATGAATAACACCATTTTGGGGCCACAGGAAGTTTGCGAAAAATATGGTGTGCCACCTGAGTTAATCATCGATTTCCTTGCCCTGATGGGGGACTCCTCGGATAACATTCCAGGCGTACCTGGGGTTGGCGAGAAAACGGCTCAGGCGCTGCTGCAAGGTATTGGTAGCCTAAAACAGATCTATAGCGATTTGGATAAAGTGGCGACGCTGAGTTTCCGCGGTGCCAAAACGATGGGCGCTAAGCTGGAGCTGAATAAAGATAAGGCCGATCTTTCATACCTGCTGGCGACGATTAAAACTGACGTTGAGTTGGATATTACCTGCGACGATCTCCAGCTCAAGCCGATGGATACTGAACAGCTGCACGAATTATTTAGTCGCTATGAGTTTAAACGCTGGTTAGAAGACGCTGAGGCTGGTTCTTGGCTCAGTGGTGAAAAGAAAGCACCAACGGCGCGTAAATCCGCGAAAGCTGCCAGTGAGCCTCTAGAGGCCGCTGTAGTGGAAGAAGCTACGTCAGTTTTATCACAGGAAAATTACCAAACTATTCTGGATGAGCCGGCGCTGGATAATTTGATCGCCAGCTTAAAAGCCGCGAAGGTCTTTGCCTTCGATACGGAAACTGACTCTCTGGATGTCTTAACGACTAATCTGGTTGGTCTGTCATTTGCGACTGCGCCTGGCGTGGCGGCTTATATTCCGGTCGGCCATGATTATCTCGATGCGCCAGATCAACTGAGCCGTGATACCGTTTTGGCGAAGTTAAAACCCCTATTGGAAGATGACAATCTGCAGAAAGTTGGGCAGAACCTAAAATACGATCAAGGCGTCATGGCGCGTTATGGCATTGAGCTCAAAGGCATTGCGTTCGACACGATGCTGGAATCGTATGATCTCGACAGCGTTGCCGGTCGCCATGATATGGATAGCTTAGCTGAACGTCACTTGAATCATAAAACCATTACTTTTGAAGAAATTGCGGGTAAGGGTAAATCTCAGCTGACCTTTAACCAGATTGCACTTGAACAGGCTGCGCCTTACGCAGCTGAAGATGCCGATGTGACTTTACAGCTGCATCTCAAACTTTGGCCACAGCTAGAAAAAGAAGCGGGTTTGAAGAAAGTTTTCACCGATATCGATATGCCTTTGGTTCCGGTGCTTTCGCGTATGGAGCGAACCGGTGTACTGATCGATAGTCATATTCTGGGCAAACATTCTCAGGAGCTGGCTATCCGTTTGGATGAGCTGGAGAAGAAGGCACATGAGGCTGCGGGAGAACCCTTCAACCTCTCTTCACCAAAACAACTACAGGCGATTTTATTCGAAAAGCAGAAGCTGCCTGTTGTGAAAAAAACGCCGGGTGGAGCGCCTTCAACAAATGAAGAAGTGCTGGCTGAATTAGCGGAGCAAGGTTTTGAACTGCCAACCATTATTTTGGAACACCGCGGTTTAGCGAAGTTAAAAAGTACGTATACGGATAAGCTCCCGCAGATGATCAATGGCGCGACTGGTCGGGTTCATACCTCTTATCACCAAGCGGTTACCGCAACCGGACGGCTTTCTTCCAGCGATCCTAACCTACAGAATATCCCAGTGCGTAATGATGAAGGACGCCGGATCCGTCAGGCTTTCATTGCGCCACAGGGCTACAAAATTGTTGCGGCCGACTACTCTCAGATTGAATTACGCATCATGGCGCACTTGTCGGGTGACAAGGGACTACTGACTGCGTTCGCCGCAGGTAAGGATATTCACCGTGCCACGGCGGCAGAAGTCTTTGGCTTAGCGCTTGAAGATGTCACCAGTGAACAGCGCCGCAGTGCTAAAGCGATTAACTTTGGGCTGATTTATGGCATGAGCGCGTTTGGTTTGGCTCGTCAGCTGAATATTGCCCGTGGTGAAGCGCAACGCTACATGGACCTCTATTTTGAGCGTTACCCTGGCGTGCTTGAATATATGGAGCGTACACGGCAGCAGGCAGCTGAGCAAGGATATGTAGAGACGCTAGATGGCCGTCGCCTCTATCTGCCTGAGATTCATTCCCGTAACGGTATGCGCCGTAAGGCGGCAGAACGCGCCGCGATCAACGCTCCGATGCAAGGAACCGCGGCTGATATTATCAAGCGTGCGATGATCGCCGTTGATGCATGGTTATTGGAACAGAAAGAACCTTTAGTTCGCATGATTATGCAGGTGCACGATGAATTGGTCTTTGAAGTTCATGAGTCCATCATCGATCAAACTGTTGAGAAAGTTCGTGAACTCATGGAGAAAAGCCTTGAGTTGGCGGTTCCGCTAAAAGTTGATGTGGGTACCGGTGAAAACTGGGATCAAGCTCACTAAATGATGGATAATTAATCTATTTATGTAATTTAACTACATAAAATCGCGTTCATTACGCCGTTTATGCTGTTTAATTGAACGCATCTTTGTAAGTTAGCTACAAAAAGTGTTTTCCCTCGTCTGAAAATGTTGTAGAGTTACAGGCGTAGGGTACAGAGGTAAGATGTTCTATCTTTCAGACCTTTTACTTCACGTAATCGGATTTGGCTGAATATTAGCCGCCCCAGTCTTTTATGACTGGGGCGTTTTTTTTGTCAAAACCAAAAAAAGGCCGCCTAAGCGACCTTGTTCAATAACTTGTTCAATAAGATGTTAGGCAGTTATTCCCCGCCTTCTTCCTCATCTTCTTCAGACAGTGTTTCAGGCTCAATCTCACTGAACCACGTATTCAGTTTTTCACTCAGCTTATCGACGCCAAACTTCTTCAGTGAAGAAAACGCTTCAACCTGAATATCGCCCATAAATGGCAAAATAGCCTCACGCACCATATTTAGCTGAGCTTTGCGCGCGCCGGATGCCAACTTATCGGCTTTGGTGAGCAGCAGCATAACTGGTAGGTTAACGTCTACGGCCCATTGGATCATTTGCTGATCGAGATCTTTCAGTGGATGACGGATATCCATCAACACCACTAATCCCTTCAGACAGTTACGTTTTTGCAGGTATTCACCTAGCGCTTTCTGCCATTTGCGTTTCATCTCTTCCGGTACTTCAGCATAGCCATAGCCCGGCAAGTCAACCAGACGAATACCGTCGGTGACTTCAAACAGGTTAATCAGCTGAGTACGGCCTGGCGTTTTACTCGTACGCGCTAAGCCTTTTTGGTTGGTCAGCGTATTAAGTGCACTGGATTTACCGGCGTTAGAGCGACCAGCAAAGGCGACTTCAATTCCGGTATCGGCTGGCAGTGCGCGAATATCAGGGGCGCTGGTGACGAAGTGTGTCACATGATAGTTATAAGTTTTACGGTTCAAAACGTTCGTCTCCATTAAAGCATGGGGGTATCTGGTGGGGATTATAACTGCATCAGCCGCAAAGAGCGCATAAAACCGCTGTTTATCTGCTGTAAGCTCACGGCTTACAGCCGTGTAAGACATTGACCATTCATTTTTCGGGCAATCACGTTTTCCGCTATAAGCCTGAATTTATTAAAGTAATAGATTCATATAATTACAAAACAACGTGATAAAGATCACATGAGAGTGGGCCTGATAACCCATTGAGAAAGTAAGCCAATACTTTAAAGTATCTTTCAACGCCAAGGATAACGGCACGGAAAACTTCGTCAGGAAGACGAATCTCAGGGAACGCAAGAATGCGTAACGAGAGAAAGGATTCACGTTAAAGGATTAGCGAAGATATACAGGATGTATATCGTAAAGGAAGGCACGAACTCAGGATGAGTTTAGCGCTGGGATTGGCGCAACAAGGACAAGAGCCTCAGGAAGAGGATGCTAGGAGCAAAACGGCAAAGGGAAAAACCGGGACGTTGACTGCATTCAAGGATTGAATTGCGTGAATATCCTTCATTTGAAGGCTAGAATTAAGGCGACAGTTTAGGCTGTCGCCTTTTTTCTTTGTGTGCTTTCTGGTAGGGTGTGCGCATTGTCCGCCCCCTCAGCCTAAACGCCTGTTTTACGGGTGTCGGAGACTGGCGTATCAGGAATTAACCTGAGCTCGCTAATATTTCTCTACTCGATTTATCTCTCTGTGAGTACACGCTAATGAGTCCTGCCAATAAAACGCCGAAAGCTAAAACTTCAGCGCCAAAACAAAAACGAAAAACCCGTGTTGAGCTCGATCTGGAAGCTCGCGCCCGTAAGCGCCAGAAAAAGCACCGCGGTAACAAATCGGGTGGCCGTGCCAACCCAGAAGCTGCCAACAAAAAAACCGGTGATGCAGCCAAAGTTGTAGATCCGCGTATCGGCAGTAAAGTGCCTGTATCGCTGGTGGCAACAGAAGTGAAGAAGCCAAAAGCAAAAGCGCCTAAACCGGAAGCGAAAAAACGACTGACGCCAGAAGAAGAGCTGACTCAGTTGGAAAACGATCCGCGTCTGGATGAGCTGCTGATCCGTCTCGACGATGGTGAAGATCTCAACCAAGAAGAGCAAAGCTACGTCGACAATATGTTGGATCGTATCGATGCGCTGATGGAAGAGTTAGGCATCGAGTTGGGCGATGAAGATGACGAAGTCGACGAAGAAGAGCCAAAAGAAGACATCGTTAAATTGCTCAAACGCGGTAACCCGAAAGACGTATTTTAATCGTCAATGGGGCTAATCCTAACAATAGCCTTACTGCTTACGTGTTATCTGCTGTGGTTATTAGGTAAACTATGGTGGCTGTCGCGGCGTAAACAACGCTGGCGGCAAGCTGCCATGACCCGCCCGGTTTTAACGTAAAGC
>OATY01000386.1_pt1 | contig 9944 bp, 6 predicted proteins | sample 1476101 | NCBI WGS metagenome assembly OATY01 (sample SAMEA2579994, study PRJEB22360) | human gut metagenome
TGGAGAACCGCCTCAAATGATAAATTTATTCTTCAACACCAGTTGACGTAGAGCCTAAAAACAGCCGCTTATCTTCTGGCATCAAGTCAGAGAATGAGCGGCTGTTTGCATTTTGTTGTTCGTCGCGGAAAATCGAGAATAAGCAAGGTTGCATTAAAAACAGTTGTTATTACAAACCGTTTTGCTGAATAACCTGCTGATACCAATAAAACGACTGCTTTCGATAGCGCGCCAAAGTACCGCTACCGTCATCATGTTTATCAACGAAGATATACCCATATCGTTTCGCCATTTCACCTGTGCTGGCAGAGACGAGATCAATGGGTGCCCACGAGGTATAGCCGATAAGATCAACGCCATCTTGAATCGCATCTGCCATGGCGGCTATGTGGGCTTGCAAGTAGTTGATACGTTCGGTGTCTTCGACGGTTTTACTGCCGTCTTTTTCGATCAGATCGTCACGTGTCCCGAAGCCGTTTTCGACGACCATTAATGGTACATGGTAACGATCATATATTTGATTGAGTGCTGTGCGCAGGCCACGTGGATCAATTTCCCAGCCCCAGTCGCTACGATCAAGATAGGGGTTTTTGACGCCGCTGAAGAAGTTGCCGCCTGCTTGCTCGCCTTCACCCGTGGTGGTCATGGTGCTGGATTGGTAGTAAGAGAAGGTGTAGAAATCAACGGTGCCGGCCGCAAGAATCGTCTCATCGTCAGCGCCGATATCTAGCTGGATGTCGTGATCACGCCAATAGCGCTTGGCAAAGTAGGCGTAGCGGCCTTTTACCTGTACGTCGCCACAGTAGAAGTTATTAAATTCTGTCGCGGTTTGGACGAGCGCAATGTCAGTGGGTTTGCTGGTTGATGGGTACAACATGCGATAAGCCAGCATGCAGCCAATTTTCAAGCTTGCATCGAGCTCGTGGGCAAACTTGGTCACTAAGGCACTGGCGACGAATTGGTGGTGTAGTGCTTGCAGGCGCAGCTGTTCGGAGTCGACATCTGGACTGATGAAGCGATCAGAATCGTCCACATACATACCGCCTGCCAGATAGGCACCCATGGGACGAGTGAGCATGTTAATTTCGTTGAAGGTTAGCCAGTATTTGACGTCTTGGTGATAGCGGTTGATGATGACTTTGGCAAACCGGACGTAAGCGGCAATCATATCGCGAGCCGCCCAGCCATTGAAGGCCTTTGTTAAGCCGATTGGCGATTCGAAGTGGGAAATCGTAATCAAAGGTTCGATGTTGTAGCGTTTGAGTTCCGCAATGATTTGATCATAGAAGGCCAGACCAGCTTCATTTGGCTCGGTTTCCAATCCGGTTGGGAAAATACGCGTCCACGCGATGGAGAACCGATAGAGCTTGAAGCCCATTTCGGCAAACAAGGCGATGTCTTCTTTGAAGCGGTGAAAATGATCAATAGCTTCATGACTTGGGTAAAAGGCATCAGGGACTAACTCACGGGTCGTTTTACGCGGCGTGTTGACGTTGCCGCCTAGTAGCAGGTCGCTGGTTGAGAGCCCTTTGCCGTCAGTTTGGTAGGCGCCTTCAAGTTGATTAGCGGCAGTAGCGCCGCCCCAGAGAAAATTTTCGGGGAATTGTTGGTTTGTCATAATTTTTCTCCTTAACGCGTTCACTGGCTCAGATGCCTGCACATAAGGTGGCTTCTGACCACGGCTGTTCACGCTCTGTCTTACGCTTCTGAAACGGCTTGGGTGACGCTTAACAAGTGGTCGTCAGTCGTCACAGTCGCTTTTTCTTGAATGGTAATCCGGTCAACTGGCGTATTTAGCAACAACACCATAACCGTTGGATCGAAGCCTTCCTGTTCGATCAGTTTCAGATCAATTTGAATCAGCGGTTCGCCAGCGGTGACGTGTTGGTCTGCCTTGACGAGCGTTTTAAAGCCGCGACCGTTCATTTTAACGGTATTGATCCCAACATGAATCAAAATTTCCTGGCCAGTGGCCGTGGTGAGGCCGATGGCGTGGCCGGTGGGATAGGTCGTCTTCCGGAGCAATTGCAACGCCATGGCCGAGGGAGCCGGAAGCAAAAACATCATCATTGACATCTTTGAGGGGAATCAGTTTTCCAGTAACCACACTTTTCAGGTTTTGGCACTTGATGGCTGGCTCGTTCGTGTCGGCAGGGGTCTTTTTCTCGACAATGGCAAAGAGATAGGTTGAGACAAAGGTTAGACCGAACGCAATGGCAACAGTGAAAAGCGCGTTGCGGAAGTTGGCGGGATTATTGCCGATAAAAACTGGCAAGGTGAAAATACCGGGTGAGCCAAACGAGTAGCGCACGAGACCAGTGAGTCCGGCGAAAAGGCCAGCCAAGCCGCCTGAGACCATGACACAGGTTAAAGCCCGTTTGTATTTCAAGGTGACCCCATAAAGCGCCGGTTCGGTGATCCCTGACAAGGCGGTCACACTGGCAGAAAGCGCGATCTGGCGGCCACGTGCCTGCTTTTCACGGAAGGCGATGGCGGCTGCAGCACCGGCTTGGGCAATATTGCTGGCGAGCATGCCGGGGCCCATGATGGTTTCGCTGCCGAATCTGGTGATTGACAGCGTCGCTAGCGGCAACAAGGAAACGTGCATCCCGACCATGACGAGCAGCGGGGTGAAGGCACCGACAACGGTTGGTACCAGCCATGGGGTGTGTTGGTTAATGAAGGTGACGGCAGTGTAGAGGCCATCTCCTAGCAAGCTACCGATCGGGCCAATGACAATTAAGGCGACGGGGGCCGTTATCAGTGCGACTAATAATGGTTTGAGCATGGTTTTGATAATGGTCGGTGCGATTTTTTCGGCGAATCGTTCGACATAGCTCATGAACCAGACGATCAGAATGATGGGGATGACGCTGCCACCGTATGAAGCGAGGCGGATTGGTGCACCAAACAAGGCGATGGGTTTGCCGGCTGCGACCATCGCGGTGAAGTTCGGGTGTAGCAGGACGCCGGCCATCATCATGGCTAAGTAAGTATTGGTGTTGAATTTTTTGGCGGCACTGACGGCGAGCATGAATGGCAGAAAGTAAAAGGCAGCGTCGGCCATGAAGCTCAAGGTTAAGTAGGGAACACCTTTAGGATCAAGGCCGAACAAGGCGAGAATCGCGATCACGACTTTGAACATGCCGCCTGCGATCAAGACAGTGATAATTGGTGCCATGATGCTGACAATGGCATTCAGGACCCGTTTTAAAATGTTCTTTTCATGATCCGCGCTGGGTTTGGTGCCATCACCGGCTTCGCGGATGTGATAGTTTTTGGTAATTTCGGCATAATATTTAGTCACATTGGCACCGATGACGACCTGTGATTCGTCGCCTGAGTTCACGGCACTCAGCACTTCAGGCATTTGCTCAAGTCGCTGAATATCGAACTGGGTTTTATCAGCCAGTGTGAACCGCAATCGTGTCGCACAATGATTGAGCGTTTTGACATTTTTGGCACCACCCACCGCTGCCATGATACGATCGGTGATTTTTTGATGGTCAGACATGTTGTGTTCCTCCTCGGATAGTGAGCGCGAGCCAGCGCGGTTGCTGCGCTGGGGGGCGCGTTATGGTTGGGGTAAGGCATGAGATGACTAGTTAGTTAAAACCCGGTGGATATGAATAATGAGATAAGCCAACTCTTCCTTAGTCGGTTCTTTTTCGTAGATAGCAATAATGGCTTTTTGAACTTTAAGTGCGATTTTGGCCGCTTCCGGATACACAGTGTAGACACTTGTGAGTAGTTGGCCATCATCAGCGAGCATGGTATCACCAAGGTAACGCTCAGCAAAGAATTTCATATGGGTGACAAAACGTTCGTAATTCAAACTCGTCGTGTCAATCGTGCCACCAGTCAGCGCACGCACCGCCTGCAAGACGTTGTCAACAAGCTGGGTCACTTCCAAAATATTCGCTTTACCGGCCGCGGCTGGTGTTTCATTGATGATGTGGAAGGCAATGTTAGCCGCTTCTTCCCGTGGGAGTGCCAATTGCAAGGTCGCTTCGACAACCGTCAGCCCATATTCGCCAATGGCAAACATTTCGGGGTAGTAGGTTTTCATTTCCCAGTAAATCCGATTACCCAGTGATTGCTTGCTGTGATAGCGCTGAACTGAAAAAGCCAGATGATCTGTTAAGGCGTAGTAGATACTGGGAAGAAGGGACAGCTGCAGTTGCTGCTCAGCATACGTCACAATCTGTGAGGTAATGCTGATGTAAACAGGTGGTATGTTATTGAGCGATTGGATCATTTCGCTTTTGCGACTGTCATCCAGCGGCATGAATTTTTTGAAGATCGCGTTGTCGGGAAGACAGGCGTTCACTTTTTGCCGATAGCCAATGCCCTTGCCAAACGCGATATACTCGTGGCCGTCCTGTTCAGCGAGGACGACATTGACATTGAGCACTTTTTTGATGCGAAACATCGGACACCCCTTTCATAAGTCGTTCGTGTGATGCTTGCGGGCCGCCACTTACCGCAAGTTTTGCAAAGGACGCGTGCCAGTTGTTGCGAAGCGCGTGTTTGGTGGCACAAAAAAGCAGGCAGACTGAAGAAAATCGTTTGCGATGAAACGATAATCCAAGTCTTGCCTGCATAAGCAGTAACATGCGCTTGTGATGCGTTATCTGGTCAATGTATTTTAGCATGATGACTATAGAAAACGCAACCATTTCGATGAATGAAAGCACATATTTTTATTATTTTATCTGATAATCATTAATATTTTGATTCAGGAAAGATTATAAATATGAATGTGATTATATTAAAGACTGGTTCAGCATGTTTGGGGCTGAATGATCGCTTAAGAACGCTTTCGAACAAAATTGTTACCCTTTGAAAAATTGAGCTTTTTTGTCAGTAGTCGGAATTTAAGATCCCAGTGCCAAGGCGGAGCAATCGTAGGCCAGATGGGGCTCAGCCGTGCAAACAACACAGCGAGGGTCTTTGGCGCTGATGTTGTTAGGCGACTTTGAGATCGCGGTTTTTGCGAGCTCAAAGCGCTGTCTCCGCTCTAGCTCCGCGTTGCCAGCCCCATCTGGCCGGAGATGGCGGAGTTTGGCACGGCAGTGAATTGATTAGCACAGTTTGTTATTGCCACATTTTCCGAAAGCGAGCGGGCCAGTTAACTAGAATGGCATGTTTCCCGTTTCGCGGCCAGTATTCAAGGAAAGCGAGGGCAATTAAGCCGATTAACCCAAGGCTTGTCACGGTCCAGCCAGCTTTGATCCCAGGGGTGTGATAACTCAAGGTGAATTTCAGGTTTGTTGAAGGGACTTTGAGTCCGATGAAGCCGCGATAGTTTTGGATTTTCACTTGCTTGTTATCAACTTGCCAGCCTTTTTCATAGGGGATGGTTAACATGATGTAGCCGCTGTTGTTTTGACGGGTGGTTAAAGTGACGCTGCCGTTTTTGACGACTTGTTTAGGCGCGTGTTGTTTTGCCGCCGCAACCGCCTGTTCGAATGGTTGGCGATTGAGGGTATATAAAGCAAAATGATCGAGATCAATCTGATCAATGTTGCGGTTGAACGTTAAGGTGACAGTTGTCGGTTTTTCCGCGTCAATAGGTAATGAGACCGTTTTGCTGCCATTGTCAGGATCGTTTTTGAGCGGCACATTATTGATGCTGATGGCCATGTTTTTGCGCATGTTTTCACCCATGACCAAGTAACGCTGCTCGGTACTCGGGTTGACATTTAAGGTAATCGTCGCGCCGAGCTTTTTATCCTTTTTGGTGGCAATGGCATTGGTCAAGGTGGTCAGCGGCTTCACGTTGTCAACGGTGATGCCGGAGAAATCGGTGGTTGTGAAAATTGCGCCGATTGTTTCCGGTGTGAAGGTGCTGAAGTAGGCATTTTGTTGAAGCACGGGATTAGCTTGTACCTGTGTCGGTACTTTTCGATAAATCTGGGTGGCCACAGGGAGCGCATCAGGATTTTGGTAAATATTGAAATAATCGTTATGACCGATCAACTTGTATGCCGGTAAATCATAACGGGGGTTGTCAATGATTCGAGAAGAAATCTGCTGGTATTCAGGCGTTGTCGTTTTCGTGCTTTGCGTATTGACCAGCAACAGTTGCCGGACACCGAGCAGGCTTTCGAGCGGCCAAGTCAGGTCGTTATTTTTCACGCGGCCGGCTGAGCCAATGGCACCGACATTGGTTAACGCATTGATCGTGCTAGTGTTGAGGACGGATGAGAAGGTGCTAATGCCGTTAAAATTGTACTGATAAGGATCGTCCATGGAACGCTGGGTATCACTGTTTACCCGGTAAAAAGTATTTGGCGCCAGTGTTTTCGCTTCGGTGTAAGCTGCATTAAGCGCCTTGCTTGTAACGGTGAAGTCTGCTTTTGAGATGAAACTGATGGCTTTGAGACTCGCGTATGCATTGGCGCCCATATCTAGCACCAGCAAGGTTAGGAGACCGCCAACCACCCATTTTTGTGGGAACAGGTGATGCGCCCAACTATACAGTAAGATGGCCGCGACTAAGAGTAAGACGCCGCCGAGGACGAGGTTGGTCAAGGTGACATACTTGTGACTGCCCATGCGCCAAGCCGTTGGGATGAAGACGCCCCCGCCGACAACCACGCTGGCGATGATCATTCGTAGACGTGAGACTGACGGCAGGTTGGCGAGACCGCGTAAACCGAGCAATAACAACCAAAAAATGACAATAAAAGAATGCCGATAAAGGTACCAAACCGGCGCGCGAAAACCTTGCCACATGATGACAAGCGGGTTGAGCCAAATGGACAGCATCAGAATCACAGTCATCACGCCGGAAATCAAACGCTCGCGAACCGAGATTGCTGGAGCTAAGAAGTAAAAGACAGCGCCTAAGAGGGCGATCATGCCCATGTATAAATTGGGTAGGCCATTTGATAACTGCGCAAAGTTGAAACTGCCAGGAATCAATTTTGACGGCAGATCGATCAGCGAGAAAAGCGGTTTAATGGTGAAATCTGCACCAGCACTGGAAAGACGTGAGGCACTTAAGGCCAAATAAGTGGGGATCAAGACGATGGCGCCGATCATACCGCTCAGTAACGACCCGCCGACGAAAAGCGCGATTTTGCGCAGCAGTTGAGGCTGATGGTGACTCGCCCATTGCCAGCAGAAATACAGCGCCGAGAAAATGGCGACCATGAAACCAATATAATAGTTCGTGATGAAGCTTAGGCTTAATGGCACAACATAGGGGATGAGCCGGTGTTCTTCAAAGAGGCGGTCAATGCCTAAAATCACGAGCGGCAATAAAATCACGCCGTCCATCCACATGATATTCAGAAAGTTGGCAATCAGGAAGCCGGAAAGGCCGTAACTGACGCTGAAGACCAAGGTGTACCAGTTTTTGCCATAGCGATGGCTGGCCAATACCTGCGCAGCAAGTGCCGCGGTGCTGTACTTAAGCGCGGTCACAAACAGCATGGCCACGGGAATGGCTTGGCGCGATACAAGCACGAAGATCAAGTTGAAAGGACTTAACAGGTAATAGGTCCAATTTGCATACATGCCGCCGCCAAGACTGTTGGAGAAAGAATAAGCTTTGCCAGCTGTGCCCATTAAGGCGTGTTTCAGATAAGTAAAGAAATCAACATATTGAACGGCTGAATCGTTTGCCAAAATAGATGACGAGCCAAAAGGCGCCATTTTTAACGCGGCGAAAACGATCAGACTGATGGTGAAGGTCATGCTGAAACTGATGAGCAATAATGGCCATGTTCGATGCTTTTTAAATCGCGACATATAGAGAGGGACTCCTTCGAAAATTCGGTAGGGTCAAAAGTTAATAAACAATATGATAGCAGAAAAAATGACTGACTTAAAAATAAGCAAGTCTTGAATATTAACTTAATCATAACGCGTCTTTGAACTGAAAAGTGACCGGAAGCGCAATGAAAGCGCTGTGGCTGCTATTTTAAAAAAACGTAGCAATTGGTGATACTTGTGACATCAGGTCGTGTGGTCAAAGGGATGAAAATAATCTTTTCCGGTAAGACAAACAGCATCGGGGAACGGTACAATAGAATGAAAGTTATTTTGGGAGGACGGTTTATGCACGCACAGACATCATCAGCAAAGCTGAAGACATTCATGACACAAAATGCTGTCTGGCTGTTGCCGATTTTGGCGATGGTCTTGGTTTTGCTCGTACAGTGGCCGCAGCTGCATCTACCCTATATCTTTCATCAAGACGATACGATGCCACAGCTGCGGCGGTTGGAAAGCTATGTGACCAGTGTGCGGCACGGCCAGTATTTTCCCAAGGTTTTTCCTGAGGCAGTCCGCAACTTTGGCTATGCTTTTGACGCGTACTATCCTTCATTAATGTTGTTGCCATATGTGTGGCTACGGCTGATGGGGATGGGGGTGGTCGGTGCGTATGATGGTTATCAGGCCCTCATTCTCATCGTCACAGTATTGGCTGCCTACGCTAGTTTCTTGAAAATTCGGCGAAAACCGCTGGCGGCGTTTGTTTTCAGCATGGTGTATACGACTGCGGTCTACCGGGCCTTAGACGCCTTTGTGCGGGGGGCCTTGGGTGAAAATCTGGCCTTCATTTTCCTGCCGATCATCGCCGCGGGCATGTATGAGCTTTACGTCAAACGAACCGATAACTGGTTTTTACTGGCGTTTGGTGTGACCGGTCTGATGTATGCGCATATGTTGTCGCTGGTTATGGTGCTGGAATTTTTGGTTGGCGGCTTTCTCGTGTTGGTTGGCATGCGGCGCGTGACTTGGCGAATGGTCAAGTACACGATACTGGCAGCGATCAGTACGCTGCTGATGGGACTGGGCAGCTACTTGCCGATGATTGAGATGTCCAGTCATATTGCGTTGAAGTTAAGCGAGTCTGCGACGATCTGGCCGAACTTCATCCTCTATAGTTTGGGTGATCTTTTTGAGAACTCCCTGAGTATGTATGCCTCAACCAGTAATATGCAGAATGTCGGCCAAGCCTTTCGACCTGGCATGGGCATTTTCATGTTAATGACAGCCATTGTGCTGGTGATTCGTTGGCGGAAATTGAATCAAGCGGTTAAGGTAGTTACTGGCTTAGGGCTGTTGACGATCTTTCTAAGCACCAATTTGTTCCCGTGGTCGTTGTTTAGCAAAACGATCTTCGGTGTCATCCAATTTCCTTGGCGATACTTGGAGCTGACGACTTTATTTCTTAGTCTGGCAATTGGGTTGATCGTGGCGGATCGTCCAGCCTCATCACATGTTGCTTGGGAGCTGGTGCTGGCAACCTGCATCGTCGGTTTCAGTTATGCCGTGAATATCAATGCGACGATGCTTAATGCCAACATTTATCGCATCACCGATGAGAATGCACCGGCTTATTATGAAGATGCAACTGGCGGCGGGAGTGAGTATGCACCAGAAGATTTTGATTCAACGACTTTTTTTAAAAAGACAACTTATTCGGTAACGGCTTCTCATCAATTGACCCGGCTAACGATGCCGACCCAAACTTACAATGATATGCGTTTTACCTATACCAGCAGCAAGCCGGTGACCCTGAAGCTGCCAAAATTTGGCTACGTCGGTTATCATGTGACCATCAGCGGTAAGACAGTTGACTACTGGCCAAGTGGGAAAAATGCTCAGATTACGATAGCGGCACCAGCAGGCACGCATCGTGTTCGAGTTGTCTATACAGGTACGGCGCTGCAACATGTGACCGGCTGGCTTTCCTTAGTGGCTGCGCTTGGCTTTGGCGGCTGGTGGTTGTTGCGTGAAACACGCAGGCAACGGGCAACGGATGAGCGGATAACGACTGGGTCTGAATAATGAAACAAAAGAGATTCTTGCCGTGCCAAACTCCGCAATCTCCGGCCAGATGGGGCTGGCGACGCGGAGCTAGAGCGGTGACGGCGCTTCGAGCCCGCAAAACCCGCGGTCTCGAAGTCGCCTAACAACATCAG
>OATY01000387.1_pt1 | contig 9944 bp, 9 predicted proteins | sample 1476101 | NCBI WGS metagenome assembly OATY01 (sample SAMEA2579994, study PRJEB22360) | human gut metagenome
AAAGTAGGTTGTCAGATATCCAACAGCCGATATTTTTAGCTCAAGCTGGGAAAGATGAAATGATCGACCCTAATGGCGTATTTGAAACTGCACGCAAGTTGAGCCGTCAGCGAGTGACACTTCGATGGTATCCTGAAAGTGGTCATGTGATTACAGTTGGTACAGCAAGACGCGAATTAGAAAAAGACGTCTTGGAATTTTTAGAAAAATTACCTTGGAATGAGGAATAAATATGACAAAAGAAACGATAAAAGAGAAAATTCTCTTTTTCATGGAAAGCAGTCGCAAACGCAGTTTTTCTATGGAAGAAATCGCTGAAGGTTTAGGGTTCCAAAAAAGCGATGATTTTAAATTACTAGTACAAACGATTGCTCAAATGGAAAGAGAACAGAGTATAGTTTTCAATAAAAAAGGAAAAGTGAAACTTCCTTTAAAACCAATCTTGATCGAAGGAACATTTCGAGCAAATGAACGAGGATTTGGATTTGTAACGATTGATCCCGAAGAAGATGACATCTATATCCCAAAAGAAGCGACTGGTTTTGCAATGGATGGAGACACCGTAGCAATCGATATCATGAAGCGAGCAAATACAGATATGGATCGCGGAGCAGAGGGGAAAGTAGTCGAGATTCGAGACCGGGCGACTACTCAGTTAGCAGGGGAATTCGTTGCTTATTCAGAAGAAGAAATACAAGAAACGGATCTTTACGGCGTTGTTATCCCGAAAGATAGAAAGCTCAACCAATTTAAAGTATATGCAGCAGCAGAGGGAGTTCGTCCAGTTGACGGAAGTATTGTGCTGATCGAACTGACCCATTACCCTGAAAAAGGGTATGCGACTAGTTTAGAAGGGATAATCAAGCAAGTGATTGGTCATAAGAATGACCCTGGCATGGATATCCTCTCAATTGTCGTGGCTAATGGTATCCCTACGAAATTTCCTGATGATGTATTGTCTGAAGCAGATGAAGTTCCAGATCAAATCAGCGAAAAGGATATAACTGGACGTAGAGATTTAAGAAATCAGCTCATTGTTACGATTGATGGAGAAGATGCAAAAGATCTAGATGATGCAGTTACGGTTAAAAAATTAGATAACGGTAATTATTTTCTTGGAGTACACATTGCAGATGTTTCTTACTATGTGACACAAGGCAGTCAATTGGACAGAGAAGCATATGAAAGAGGGACAAGTGTATATTTGACTGATCGAGTGATTCCGATGATCCCGCAACGTTTATCGAATGGTATCTGTTCACTGAATCCCCATGTTCCAAGGCTGACCATGAGTTGCGAAATGGAGATTGATCCAAATGGACAAGTAGTCTCTCATGATATTTTCCCAAGTGTGATCCAAACAACAGAACGGATGACCTACACAGCTGTCAATCAAATCTTAGAAGATCAAGACGAAGAAACGATGCAACGCTATGCTCAGCTCGTACCTATGTTCCAAGAAATGGGTGAATTGCATCGAATCCTTGAAACGATGCGAATCAAACGTGGCGCGATTTCTTTTGAGGATCGCGAAGCAAAAATCCTTGTTGATGCTGAAGGACACCCAAATGATATCCAGCTAAGAAGCAGAGGAATTGGTGAACGCTTGATCGAATCTTTCATGCTTGCGGCCAATGAAACGGTAGCTGAACATTATAATAAATTAAATCTGCCGTTTATTTACCGAATCCATGAACAGCCAAAAGAAGAAAAAATGCAGCGCTTCTTTGATTTTGCTTCAGCTTTGGGCATTCTGGTCCGAGGAACGAAAGGAACGATCACACCAAAAGATTTACAGCATGTGATCGAAGGAGTAGAAGACAAACCAGAAGCTGCAGTTATCAATACTATGTTGCTAAGAAGCATGCAACAAGCACGCTATTCAGAAGACAATTTTGGGCATTATGGCTTAGCGGCAGATTACTACACACACTTTACATCTCCTATTCGACGCTATCCCGATCTAATCGTCCATCGTCTGATCCGTTCTTACAGTGAAGATAAAAGTGAAAGCAATCAAAGTTCGTGGGCTACGGAACTTCCTGAAATTGCAGATCATAGTTCTAAGATGGAACGTCGTGCAGTAGAAACAGAACGTGAAGTAGATTCCATGAAGAAAGCAGAATTCATGATGGACAAAGTGGGGGAAGAATTCGATGGGATCATCAGCTCTGTTGTGAAATTCGGCCTGTTTATCGAACTGCCGAATACAGTAGAGGGATTGATCCATATCAATGAATTGAAACAGGACTACTTCCATTTTGTTGAAAATCATTTAGCTCTTGTAGGTGAAAGAACTGGTCTGACTTTTAAAATCGGACAGAAAGTGCGAGTAAAAGTAGTCAAAGCTGATCCAGATGAACGAGCAGTAGATTTTGAACTTGTTTCCGCAGAAGAGGTTACAGCGTTGGAACGGCCAAAAACACGAAATGGAAAATCAGGAAAACGCGAAGGAAAACAAGCAGGAAAACGCCCAGAAAGAAATGGCAAGAAGAACAAACGATATAGCGATAGTAAGCAAACGTTCGGTAAGAAAAAAGGGAAGAAGCCATTTTACAAAGGTGTTAAAAAGAAGAAAAAGAAAAAATAAAATGAGTTGGAGGAAACAGCTATGCCAAAAGGCGAGGGAAAATTAATTGCACAAAACAAGAAAGCTCGCCATGATTATTCGATCATCGACACGATGGAAGCAGGGATGGTCTTGCAAGGAACCGAGATCAAGTCGATACGAAACAGCCGGATCAATCTAAAAGATGGATTTATTCGCGTCCGCAACGGAGAAGCTTTCTTGCATAATGTTCATATCAGTCCTTATGAACAAGGAAATATTTTTAATCATGATCCGTTGCGCACGAGAAAGTTATTATTACACAAAAAACAAATCATCCGGCTTGAAAATGAATTGAAAAATACTGGAATCACTGTTGTTCCTTTAAAAGTCTATATTCGTAACGGCTATGCCAAGGTATTGATTGGTCTGGCGAAAGGGAAAAAATCTTATGATAAACGGGAAGATTTGAAACGAAAAGATATCGATCGACAAATTGATCGAACATTAAAAAATTTCTCTAGATAATTTCATTATCCTTTTTCGCATATTCGGTGCTTTTGCTTTTACTTAATGATAAAATTTGTTAGCATTTAATCTGATAAAACATGATTATCATAGGTTTTTTCTTAGATCAGGAGCACCGTGTATAAAGAAAAATTCGCTTCGTTTTTGACTGAAATAAAAAAGTGTCTAATTTTCATGAAAATGTTTTGAATTTTCTGTTTCATGGTGGTATGATACCGTGTGGTTAGAAACCGATTGGAAAAAACCAGATACGCACATGAATTGATTTTATGTGAATTTCGGGGAAAAGAGGTGAAATGGATTGGATGAACGCTCGCTAACGTTCCACATTGGACCAATTTGGTTTGATGGTACAGTTTGTATAATGGTGTTACTGACCTGTTTGATTGTTTTCTTCTTAGCTTACTTTTTTACAAGAAATCTTAAGTTGAAACCAACAGGCAAACAAAATGCGATAGAATGGGTCATTGATTTTAGTCGAGGAATCGTAACAGATAATCTGCCTAGAAAAGAATTGAGCAATTTCCATTTGTTGGCATTTACATTGTTTTTATTTGTTTTTGTTGCAAACAACATCGGTTTAGTAACAAAAATCGTTTTACCTAACGAAACAACACTTTGGAAAAGCCCGACAGCAGACCCGTTTGTTACTTTAACTTTGGCATTTATAATGATCTTACTTACTCACTTATTTGGGGTGAAAAAGTTAGGCTTCAAAGGATATTTCGTAAATTCGTTCTTGAAACCATATAGTTTTATGTTTCCGATGAAACTGATTGAAGAATTTACAAACTTATTAACACTTGCTTTACGTCTTTATGGGAATATTTATGCGGGGGAAGTTTTGCTAACCTTGATTGCAAAAATGGTAATAAGCTTAGGCTGGTTCTCATTGCCGTTAGAGATGGTCTGGATCGCATTCTCCTTGTTTATCGGAAGCATCCAAGCATTTGTCTTCGTTACTTTATCTATGGTTTATATGAGCCATAAGATTGAAGTGGAAGAATAATATTCGTTTTAAAAACAAACTACTATTTATCTAATTTAGGAGGAAAACAATTATGAATTATATCGCAGCAGCAATCGCAATCATGGGAGCAGCAATCGGAGCCGGTTATGGTAACGGTCAAGTTATCTCTAAAACAATCGAATCAATGGCTCGCCAACCTGAAATGTCTGGTCAATTCCGTACAACAATGTTTATCGGGGTAGCTCTAGTCGAAGCTGTTCCTATCTTAGGGGTAGTTGTCGCCTTGATTCTAGTTTTTGGTGTTTAATTGAATCAGTATTAAGGCAGAAACAATTTGGTTTGTTACTGCTTTTTTACATGAAAACTAGAAGTACTTCAAAGAAAGGAAGGCTCGCCTATGCTGAATCAATTGGCAATTGCAGAAGTTGGCAATGCGATGTTAGGAAATGTCATCGTTGTCAGCGGCTCATTTTTGATACTACTGGCTCTCTTGAAGCATTTTGCTTGGGGACCAATCAGCGATATTTTGAAAAAACGTGAAGACAAGATCGCCAATGATTTGGATTCTGCAGAACAATCTCGCATCAACTCAGCGAAAATGGAACAAGAACGCGAACAACAATTGTTAGCCTCTCGTTCTGATGCAGCTGATATCATCAAAAATGCGAAAGAAAGTGGAGAATTAAGCCGCCAAAATATTTTGAAGGATGCTCAAGAAGAAGCAGCTCGTCTAAAAAGTAAAGCCCAAGCTGATATCACTGTAGAACGTGATTCAGCGCTGAACTCTGTAAAAGACGATGTTGCAGAACTATCTCTTCAAATCGCGGAAAAAATCTTGAACAAAGAATTATCTCCAGAAATGCAACGAATCATTAATCAATCAATATATCGAAGGTCTAGGTTCTTCAAATGAAACTAGATAAATATACAGTAGGAAGACGTTACGGGAAAGCTTTATTTGAACTGGCGATCGATTCAAATAAAGCAGAAGAAATTTATCAAGATCTCGTAAGCTTACGTCAAATCTATGAACAAGTACCTGGATTAGGTAATATGTTAAGTGATGTTCGTCTAGAACCTCATGAAAAACGAGAAATCATGGACAAGCTTGTTAGTGGCTATGATGGAATCGTTAAAAACTTTTTAGAAGTTGTTTATGCGTATAACCGAATGGATGATCTTTTGTTCATGATCGAAGAATATGAACGTCGATATGATGAACATCAAGGTTTGCTGTTGGGAAGTGTCACAACAGCAGTTCCACTTTCAGACGAACAACGAATACAATTAGAAAAGAATGTTGCAAAAACAATGAACTATCAATCAGTCGAATTAAAACAAATCGTTGATTCTTCTATTATTGGTGGCGCGATTGTTGAAGCTAACCATCGAGTAATCGACGGAAGCATTCGCACGCAATTAGAAAATATGCGTAATCAATTAAATAGATAGTACAAAGAGGTAGGTGAATCGAATGGCCATCAAAGCAGAAGAAATTAGTGCCTTGATTAAAGAACAAATTGAAAATTATCAAAACGTGCTTTCAGTCGAAGAAATCGGTACCGTAACTTATGTAGGTGACGGGATCGCTCGTGCACATGGTTTAGAAAACGCGATGAGTGGTGAGTTGCTTGAATTTTCAAATGGCTCATACGGAATGGCGCAAAACTTAGAATCAAATGATGTAGGTATCATTATCCTTGGCGATTTCGAGTCCATTCGTGAAGGAGATAAAGTAAAACGAACAGGAAAGATCATGGAAGTTCCAGTTGGAGAGGCCTTGATTGGACGGGTAGTTAATCCGCTAGGTCAGCCAATTGACGGACTAGGTGAAATCGTTACTGACAAAGCTCGTCCAGTAGAAGCAATGGCACCAGGCGTTATGCAACGTAAATCTGTTAACGAACCAATGCAAACAGGTCTAAAAGCAATCGACGCTCTTGTACCAATCGGACGCGGCCAACGTGAATTAGTTATCGGTGACCGTAAAACAGGGAAAACTTCCATTGCGATCGATACGATCATCAACCAAAAAGGTCAAGATATGATCTGTATCTATGTAGCAATCGGACAAAAAGATTCTACAGTTCGTACACAAGTTGAAACATTGAAAAAATATGGCGCAATGGATTACACAATCGTTGTGAATGCCGGTGCGTCTCAACCAGCGCCGTTGCTTTATATCGCACCATATGCTGGTACTGCAATGGGTGAAGAGTTCATGTACAACGGGAAACATGTCTTGATCATTTTTGATGATCTTTCAAAACAAGCTGTTGCTTATCGTGAACTTTCCTTGCTGCTTCGCCGTCCACCAGGTCGTGAAGCTTATCCAGGGGATGTTTTCTACTTACACTCACGCTTATTGGAACGTGCAGCAAAATTAAGTGATGATTTAGGTGGCGGTTCAATGACTGCCTTACCATTTGTTGAAACACAAGCTGGAGATATCTCTGCTTATATCCCAACAAACGTTATTTCGATCACTGATGGACAAATCTTCTTAGAAAGCGACTTGTTCTACGCAGGTACTCGTCCAGCGGTTGATGCCGGACTATCTGTATCTCGTGTAGGGGGTTCTGCGCAAATCAAAGCAATGAAAAAAGTTGCTGGGACTTTACGTCTAGACTTAGCAAGTTACCGTGAATTAGAAGCATTTACACAATTCGGTTCTGACTTGGATGCAGCAACACAAGCAAAACTAAATCGTGGACGCCGTACAGTAGAAATCTTGAAACAAAAATTGCATGCACCGCTAGCTGTTGAAAAACAAGTAGTGATTTTGTATGCTTTGACACATGGATTCTTAGATAGTATCCCTGTAGACAGTATTTTAGACTTCGAACATGAATTATTCGAATATCTGGATACCAATCATTCAGATATCTTTGAAACAATCCGTACAACAAAAGATCTTCCAGAAGAAGAAGCGTTGAACAGTGCGATTCAGGAATATAAAGACATGTTCTTAGCTACAAAAGGAAATAAATTGAAATCCATTCAAAATGCATAGTGAGGTGAGATGAATGGGTGCTTCATTAAATGAAATCAAGACACGTATCGCTTCAACGAAAAAAACGAGCCAAATCACGCGGGCAATGCAGATGGTGTCTGCTTCTAAGTTGACAAAATCTGAAGCTTCTTCACAGAAGTTTCAGGTTTATGCAACAAAAGTAAGAGAAATCGTTACGCATTTGACTGCTACTCAGTTAAATGATATTGCCTCAGAAAATCCTAGAGGGGATATCAATTACAACAGCATGTTGCTCAGCCGTCCTGTTAAGAAAACGGGTTATATCGTCATCACTGCAGATGGCGGTTTAGTCGGTGGATATAACAGCTCGATATTGAAACAAACGATGTCTATTTTAGAAGAAGACCACCAATCACCCGATGATTACGTGATGATCGCAATTGGCGGAACTGGTGCAGACTTCTTTAAAGCACGCGGTATCAATCTAGCATATGAGCTGCGCAATCTATCTGATCAGCCAAGCTTTGATGAAGTCCGCAAAATCGTAAATATGGCAACAACTATGTACCAAAACGAAGTATTCGATGAATTATACGTATGTTATAACCATCATATCAATTCGCTAACTAGTCAGTTTCGTGTAGAAAAAATGCTGCCAATCTCAGACTTAGATCCAGAAGAAGCAACTACTTTCGAACAAGAATATATTTTTGAACCTTCAAAAGAAGAAATCTTGTCTCAGTTATTGCCTCAGTATGCTGAAAGTTTGATCTACGGTGCGATCGTTGACGCCAAAACAGCAGAACATGCTGCTGGTATGACAGCAATGAAAACAGCAACTGATAATGCTGCTAATATCATTGATGAGCTGACGGTTTCTTACAACCGTGCAAGACAAGGGGCTATTACCCAAGAAATTACCGAAATTGTTGCCGGAGCTTCGGCACTAGAATAGTATTGAGATTGGAGGAAAAAAGATGAGTTCAGGCAAGATTGTTCAAGTAATCGGTCCCGTTGTCGACGTGGAATTTTCTTTAGACCAATCCTTACCAGATATCAACAACGCATTAGTTGTTTATAAAAATGACGAAAATAAATCAAAAGTTGTTCTTGAAGCAGCGTTAGAATTAGGGGACGGAGTGATCCGGACCATTGCGATGGAATCAACAGATGGTTTACAAAGAGGAATGGAAGTCATTGATACAGGCAAAGCAATCTCTGTTCCTGTAGGTAAAGAAACATTAGGTCGCGTATTCAACGTACTAGGAGATACGATCGATTTAGAAACACCTTTCCCAGAAGATGCGGAAAGAAGCGAAATTCATAAAAAAGCACCAGCCTTTGACGAATTAAGTACAAGTACAGAAATTTTGGAAACAGGGATCAAAGTTATCGATTTGCTTGCCCCATATTTAAAAGGTGGGAAAGTCGGACTATTCGGTGGTGCCGGTGTTGGTAAAACCGTACTGATCCAAGAACTGATCCATAATATCGCCCAAGAACATGGTGGTATTTCTGTATTTACCGGTGTAGGTGAACGTACTCGTGAAGGTAATGACTTGTATTATGAAATGAAAGATTCAGGAGTTATCGAAAAAACAGCCATGGTGTTCGGACAAATGAACGAACCACCAGGTGCACGTATGCGTGTTGCTTTGACTGGTTTGACGATTGCGGAATATTTCCGTGATGTAGAAGGTCAAGATGTACTGTTGTTTATCGACAACATTTTCCGTTTCACTCAAGCTGGATCTGAAGTATCAGCCTTGTTAGGACGGATGCCTTCTGCGGTTGGTTATCAACCAACATTGGCAACAGAAATGGGTCAATTGCAAGAACGTATCACATCTACGAAAAAAGGTTCGATCACATCGATCCAAGCAATCTATGTGCCAGCCGATGACTACACTGACCCGGCGCCGGCAACAGCATTCGCCCATTTGGATGCGACAACCAACTTGGAACGTAAATTAACAGAACAAGGGATTTATCCAGCGGTAGATCCATTGGCTTCTTCTTCAAGTGCTTTAGCACCTGAAATCGTGGGAGAAGAACATTATAAAGTAGCAACAGAAGTCCAACACGTATTGCAACGATATCGTGAATTACAAGATATCATTGCTATCTTAGGTATGGATGAATTATCCGATCAAGAAAAAGTGTTAGTTTCTCGTGCCCGCAGAGTCCAATTCTTCTTGTCACAAAACTTTAACGTGGCTGAACAATTTACTGGTCTTCCAGGTTCATATGTCCCTGTAGAAGAAACAGTGAAAGGATTCCGCGAAATCTTGGAAGGCAAATACGATGATCTTCCTGAAGAAGCTTTCCGAAGTGTTGGCCGAATCGAAGACGTCGTAGAAAAAGCGAAAACACTAGGCTACTAGAAAGGGGTGCCCCATGGATCAATATTTAACAGTAAATGTGGTAACTCCTGCCGGTTTGGTCTATGATCACCATGCAGCTATCGTCGTTGCACGTACGACAGCTGGTGAGCTTGGGATTTTGCCTAAACATGCACCAATCATCGTTCCATTGACGATTGATGAAGTTCGTGTAAAACGAACAGATTCAGATACCCACGTCGATTGGATCGCTGTTAATGGCGGAATCATGGAAGTTCGTGATAATGTTGTTTCAATCGTTGCTGATAGTGCGGAACGTGAACGTGATATCGATGTATCTCGTGCGGAACGTGCAAAACAACGCGCAGAACGCCAAATCGAAGAAGCAAAAGCAAAACAAGATACGAACGAATTGAAACGGGCAACTGTTGCGTTGCACCGAGCAATCAATCGTATCAAAGTATCTAAGCACTCATAAAATGAGATGCGGATGTTTATCCGTGTTTAAGAACAGTAAAAAGAGGTTATGACAGAAGTGGTCAGCTTCAAGAAATAAGAAGGAATTTACGAAAATTGCTTCTC
>OATY01000388.1_pt1 | contig 9939 bp, 10 predicted proteins | sample 1476101 | NCBI WGS metagenome assembly OATY01 (sample SAMEA2579994, study PRJEB22360) | human gut metagenome
ATTGGCCTGCCGGGGCCACCCGCCCGGCCGATAAAGCAGCCGATTTCGCCCATCGACTAATTGGATCTGCTGCATATAAGGAGCTAGGTCTGGATCGGTCGGCAAAAAGATATTGGACAAGAAATGATCCAAGCGACCACCAAAGGCACCATAAACAGTGACAGCAGCATTTGGATAGGCGTCAAAGACCGCTTTCAAGGCTAATTCCAAATCTGTATCGTTCTTTTCAGGAACAGACTGCACTACTTGCTTGGCTTGGACTTTGATGTTGTTCAAATCGTTCTCAGAGACGGAATCAAAATCTCCAACGGCCATATCCAGAGGCAGGCCTTGTTCCAGTAACTTCAAACAGCCACCATCAACACCTACATAAACGTCATGATCTCTTAGCAAGAGCGTGCAGTCACCTCCTGCCAGTATTGCGATGTTACCCATTTACAGCATCTCGGAGCGTTTGCACACGCTCATTGACATCTCCGTTGAAGACATAAGAACCTGCCACAAAGACATTGGCTCCAGCTTCTTTTGCTTGGAAGATGCTTTGACCATCAATGCCACCATCGACTTCAATATCAAAAGCCAAACCTTTTTCCTCACGAAGGGCTACTAATTCACGGACCTTATCCAATGTTTCAGGAAGGAAGGCTTGCCCACCGAAACCTGGGTTAACGGTCATGACCAAGACTTGATCCACCAGGTTCAAGACATGCTTGATACTGTCTACAGGGGTTCCTGGATTAATGACAACACTGGCTTTTACACCCGCTTGACGGATTTTTTGAAGAGCCCCGTGGATATGAGGGGTTGCTTCTACGTGGATGCTGATAATATCTGCACCGGCACGGGCGAATTCTTCAATATGGTGTTCTGGATTGGTTACCATCAAGTGGCAATCAAAGACCAATTTGCTGTGTGGACGCATGCTAGCTACGACACCTGCACCAAAGCTAATATTGGGCACAAAATGACCATCCATCACATCAATATGGGCGTAGTCTGCTCCAGCTGCTTCAAGGCGTTTCAATTCGCTTTCAAAATTGGCATAATCTGCACTTAAAATTGAGGGTGCTAATTTCATTGTTTTCATAGTTGTCTCCTATTTTGGTATTTTTTTGGAAATCTTTTTGTAGGTTTCACGACGGTTTTCGATTTCACTGAGAAATTGCAGGTAATCCTCATAACGAAAGGCCGCAATTTCCTTAGCTTCAACAGCTGGTTTGACTGCACAAGCTGGTTCATGGGTATGGGTACAGGTACGAAATTTGCAAGCGTGGCTCACATCCGCAATCTCTGGAAAGGCTTGGTTGAGATCTTCGCTACTTGCCACTTCATAATCGAGGGAGGAAAAACCAGGCGTATCGGCGATTTTGCCACCATTCAGATGGTAAAAGCTAACTGCACGCGTCGTATGACGTCCACGCCCTAAACTATCTGATATTTCACCCGTTTCAAGCTCCAGATCCGGAGCGATTTTATTGAGCAAGGTGGATTTTCCTACCCCAGTCTGTCCCATAAAGACCGTTGTTTTTGCCGTCAACAGTGGCAAGAGTTCCTCAATCGACAAAACAAAATCATACCCAATCGCCTGGTAGATCCCTTGGTAATAATGGATAGTCTCTAGATCTTCTAGCAAGTCTAGCTTGGAGATGTAGACAATCGGATGAATGCCCTTATGCTCCAAAAGGACCAAAAAGCGATCCAGCAGGTTGGCGTTAAAATCAGGCTCCTTGGCTGACATGATGACCACTGCTTGGTCGATATTCACGATTGGAGGCCGCACCAGACTATTTTTGCGAGGTGCGATGCTCAAGATGTAGCCTTCTGAATTCTCTTCAGCGGAGAATTCTACCTGATCTCCCACATAAGGAGTCTGTCCTTTTTTTCTAAAATTTCCACGAGCACGTGTCTGGTAGATAGAGCCCTCTGACTCCACATAGTAGAAACCGGCCAGGGCTTTGACGATTGTTCCTTGCAAATCGTACTCCTTTTTGCTTAATAGTTTTATTATATCAAAAAATAAGAAATAAGGTTGGTTTGCTCGTAAGAAAAACGAAATGGAAAGATCCTTTTGGATAAAGTCGCAAACTAACGTGTCTGATATGGAATATCTTAGAGCAGAAAGGGGAGGAAGGAGCCTCCCTTTTTTTCCTTGGCATTTTTCCTAAAAAGTGTATAATAGAACTATGCGGAGGTGGTGGAACGGCAGACACGCATGCTTCAGGCGCATGTGCCCATTCGGGCGTGAGGGTTCAAATCCCTTTCTCCGCATCTTGGAAAGGTGGCTCAGCTTGGTACGGCACCGGACTCGAAATCCGGCAAGTGGATTTTTTTCACGCGCGGGTTCAAATCCCGTCCTTTCCTTACGATACAAAAAAGAGTCTGGAACAAAAGTCCTTTAACTCCAAAAAAGCAACGGATTTGCCGTTGCTTTTTTGGTACTAGGCGACTATTGTCCCAGACTCTTTTTTTAATTTAAGGGATATTTTTGTCGACGTACTTTATTTATATAAGTCAGTAATTGGAGGAGTAGCTGATTAATTCGATATATGATAATAGACATCGGAGGTGTCAATTGGCTGTGATTGAACAGCCATAATTCTAATTTGATTTTTATCAGAATTATCTATACCACTTCTCGTAATAATGCTAGCTCCAATAGGGTATATAATTATACTACCTCCTGAAGAATTTGAACCTACTTGTAAACCAATTATACCATTAGTTCCTCCAGCATTAGCACTGGTAATAGTCCCTAAATTTACCAACCCTTTATTATCAAAGATAATTTGTTGCCCTGATGCATTTTGCCAAACTCCTGCAATGCTTGTATAGTCTCCTCGTAGGATTGCATTGGTATCAATACCCTGTATCTCTGGTTGTGGTGTACTTTCTTGTTGCTGTAATTTTGGTGTTGGTGCTGGTATAGCTTCTGTGACCACCCAAAATTGAAATTTCTCAGAATCTTCCATGATTTTAACTGTGAAAGTGATTTTCATTCCTTCTGTCCAGCCTGTGGTTAGTGATTTCATGATTTGGATCTCAATACCTGAGATTGGAGCATTGCTAGCCTTAACCCAAATGGAGTAGTAAGGATTAAGTTTCTTGAAATGTCCCGAATAATCCGCCCATTCGCTTTGTCTAAAAAGTTCTGCTGTAAAACGGTATCGTTGCCCCGTCTTAAGCGTTCCATCGTTCTCCATATCTCTTAGAGCCTCTGCTGAGGTGTCAATCACAGGTGCCTCTGGTTCACTGCTAGAAGAGGAGGAATTTGAGGAAGAACTTCTGTAAGAAAATTCAGAGGTGTCTTTCTGTGAAAAACTGTGCTTTTTGACAACTTTAGTGGAGTCGTCCCTGTGATTGAGAAACCAAAGACTTGTACCGCCTATCACAAGAGCTACAATTGTCACTATCACTGTGTAAATCCATTGCTTACGTTTTTCACGCACTTTCATCACTATGATTTGATCTTTGTTCTGGTAAACCTCTACTATATCATTGACTTTGGGCTTGAATGAAAGTTCATTCAAGGCAACTTTTGTGGTTTCACCCGTATTGAGAAGGATATGTGCGTGTGTAACTGTGATGCTAATGATTTTGTGTTTAGATCTTAGTTTCATGATATTTCCTAGTTTTCGTATATGAATCCAATCATAAATGGAACAGGTTTTGGTAGTTCGATTCCTTCGGTAAGGGATTCATTGTCGTCAGATAGACCTCCTGTATTACCATAAAGAGTAATTTGGTCACCTAGATGAATTGGTTCTTCGTAATTAACGTCAAATATAGTAACTAGAAGTATTTTATTTTCGTCATTATCTACGGCAATTTTTAGAGTACGGCTAGCAAATCTTTTGACTTCTTGCAATACTTTTCCTTTAACTTTAGCTTGTGTTCCGTTAGGGATTTCGTTATTGCTCCACTTTTCAAAATTAACTGGTATATAGTCAGATTTATTCTTCTCTGTAGTTGACAATTCAGATGAAGAGTCATCAGCAGAAGAACTTGAAGTAGGGTTATTTATATTCTTAGCTGTATAGTAGTTATCTGCGATAATTTCTTCAATCTGTTGCTGAGAAGTTTTACCATTGATACCAATAATGTCATCCTTATGTACATCACCTAAATACTTACTTTTAGGTATTTTCACAGTAGCTGTAACAAGATTTGTATGTTCCTTGTTAAAGATGTTATTTGCATTGTTATTAAATATAAACTCATCCAGCTCACCGATTTGGAAAGTTACATAGTTACCAGATTCCTCTGGTTCACTCATAACTTTTCCATAACCTTGTACAGTGAGTCCTCTGGCTCTGAGATAGTTATCTATGGTTTTAAATCCTTTGGTAGAGTCCACATGGTTAAATGTTACTAAGTAAAAGATACTAAAAACTACTAGTATGCTCAGAGCAGATAATATTGAATAACGTAAGAACTTTGACTTGTTTTTGGGGGTTGATTGTACTATGGGAGAGTTTTGCCGTAATTTTTTTATAGAATGGAGATTAGATGATTTAATGATAATATCTCCATAAACTTCAACTATTTCACCGATTGTGAACTCTGAATCTAGCGATGAATGAGTAAATTCTTTCATCGTACCGTCATTAAAACCAACGTAGATATTTGTATCTGTTATCTTAATAATTTTTCCTATATTCATTTTTATTATCTCTTAATCTTTTCGTTCTACGCCCTGAACACTTCCACTATTATTAGCACTTAACACATTGACACCATCAATAGTGACTACAGAACCGAATAAATTAACTGTATCTCCCACTTCCATTTTCCTATAGTGTTTTTCGATATATTCTTCTGTGTCTCTTGTGAGCAATATTTTTAATTCATCTTCATTTTTGAAGTAAAATTCATTAATTTCTTTGTCTTCCGTTAAATCAAACCATATCGGTCTTACTTTGATAATAGTACCAAGAATTGTATCAGTGTCTTCAATCTCTTCAACCACACCCAGTGTCTCAAAGCTATCTTTCTCTCGATTAGATATATATTCATCAAATGTCATATCAGCGGTAAAAACATCAATTATCTTAATAGCTATTGAGTCAGAATCTTTTACTATTTTCCCTTCCATGGTTACCCATTTGTTTCCAGATGGGGAGTGTTCATCTGGATTTTTTATGGTATTGATTTTCAGTGTTTCTCCCATATATTTTGCACCATAGTCGACTCCATTTACTTTTAACACCATAATATTCTTAATTTCAGTTGGACTGTCCTCCATCATCGGTATATTGAACTCAGCTTGTATAGATATACTTTTACCGATGTTATCTTTGAGCAACTGATTTAGTTTGGAAGAACTAGAGAGTTCTTCTGTTTTGCTTGTCTCCATGCGACTAGTTGAGTTATTTGTATTTGTTAATGTGTGGTGTGTGAGTGAAGCAATGATTAGGATGGCTAATGAAAGTACAAGATATATGACTGTAGTTAGTCTAGGGAAGAGATTTTTCTTGAATAGGGATAGAATCAAAAGAAACAGATTTAAGATACTAAGCACAAGAGGGAATAAAATGAAAACTATTGTTAGGATATTGTGCAGATAGTTAGTAAAGTCTGTAAAGGCGAGCTGTAGCATTGTAAGAAGAACAAGGAGTATGAAAATAACAATGATATTGATTCTAGTTGTTAGAGATAGTCTCTTGAATCTATTTTTAATAGAGTCTGACTTAACAGGAAGATTAGATTTTGTTACAAAATCTCCATAAACCTCTACAGGATCTCCTAATACAGGTTTAAATTCAAGAGATGTGCGTGAAATTTCCTTGACAGCACCATCTTCATATCCAATATATACTGTTGTATCTGTGATTTTAATTATTTTTCCGTTCATTTTATCCCCAAGTAGTAGCACCGATAAGTGCACCTATCCAAATACCTAGAATCATTGTTCCGATTGAAGCAATCATAATGATAGTCCCTTGTTCCTTATCTCCTCTACTACGCACAAGATAGCCTAAGATGATGCCAATAATTCCAAAAACTAAAGGTAAAAGTAGAAGTGAGGTGCCAGTACAAATCCAACCCCAAACTTTTAATGCAGTTGTATTGCTTGGTTTATTCTCAGCGGTTTGTTGAAAAGTAGATTTTCGCTTGATAATGTAACTGCCCTCTGTGCCATAAACTTCCACTTCATCTCCAACTTCTGGGAGAAAATCAAAATATTCCCTTTCAATTTCAAGGAGAGTTCCATCGGTTTTTCCAAGGTATATGGTTTCGATATTGTCTTTTAAAACTTTATAAACATTCATTTGATTTTCCTTTTCTATTTTTCTAGTCAACTTTTTTGAAGATTCCCATGCTTTAACTAGTGTCGTTGGTAAATAGTTTGAATATCATTTTTTATGACTCTGTATTGTACTTTCTTTTTTACATTATGACTTTCTATAGTAGTTTTACATATTAAAAGTATGTTTTTTTATCATAAAAAGACTTATTTGTATTTAATTATATCATAAAAACATATCTAGAGTATTTTTTATAAAAAAATAAATACAATAACGCCCTGACGTTTTGAGCGAATAAAGGGTAGCCTATATCTTATAGAAAGAACATAGGAGAATAAAGCATGTCGTTGAGCGAAAATGTTTCCAAACGAATCTATGAGTTAAGGACAAATAAAAAGATGACACAGGAGAAGTTAGCAGATAAAGCAGGCATGGATGTCAATGCTCTGGGACGAATTGAACGTGGGCAAAATAGTAATATCAAGTTGGAAACTTTAGACAAAATTATCCGTGCTTTGGAGATAGACTATAGAACCTTCTTTTCATTTTCTGTGAGTGAGGACACTTTTTCTAAAATTGCGTCCAAGCTATCGCTAGTAGCTGACGAGGAAAGATTTCTGGAAATATTTGATAGAATACTGGATATTGAGTTAAAATGAGTAGAAATTAGGTATAAATAAAAAGTACCAAACAGTAATTTCTACTTGCCTGCTGAACTCATCAGTAATGAGAATTTTTGTACTCTTTTTGTACACTTTGGAGTAAAGTCTAGTATTTTTTTAATTTTTTATCCGGAGAAAATTCCTTGTGAATAGTCGAATAGAAGAGTAGCTAAAAGCATTTATGGGGGGATAAGGTGGGCGACCAAAGTCATGACATAGGGCGTAGAAGCGACTATCCTCCAATGTATTCATTACTTTTTCAATAGTAAAGACGAGATAGTCTTGTGGCAAGAAAGAACTGATTTTTAGTGGTAAAGTTTTTTGATTTGTGTCATAGCGAATATGTATGAGATATATTTTTTAAATGACTTACTGATCAATTCTATTTGACCAAGGCTATCGAATCCATGCAAAAAGCAACGGCAAATCCGTTGCTTTTTTTGAGCCAGGGGATTTTTGTCCCAGCCTCTTTCTTTTATTTTATTCCTGCTTCTAGAAGACCGTCAGCTAGACGGGCGAAGTCTTCTAAGCTAAGAGCTTCTCCACGTATAGATGGCTGCAGGCCGGCTGCTTGGATTCCTGCTTCTAGTTTTGCCTTCACTTCTTCAGTCTTGCCAAAGCGACTGGTCAAGTTGTTCCAAAGGGTTTTGCGGCGGTGGACAAAGCTGGCCTTGCTGACAGAGAAGAAGAAATCTTCGTCCTTGACGGCCACAGCTGGCTCTTCACGACGGACCATCTTGAGGATGGCAGAGTCAACATTTGGCGCTGGCACAAAGACGGTGCGTGGCACGATAAAGGCTACCTTAGCCGTCATATAGTATTGAACTGCAATGGACAAAGACCCATAAGCCTTGGTATTCGGTTCCGCTGAGATGCGATCTGCCACCTCTTTTTGCATCATAACTACAAATTCTTGGAAAGGAATTTTGGATTCGATCAAGTGCATAAGGATCGGAGTCGTGATGTAGTATGGAAGGTTGGCCACTACCTTAATCGGAAGCTCTGGATTTTTAAACCCAGCGATGTACTGATTGAGGTCTACCTTGAGGATATCTTGGTTGACAACCGTTACATTGTCAAAATCCCGCAAGGTATCCGCTAAAATGGGAACCAAGCGGTCATCAATCTCAAATGCCATGACTTCTGCGGCATTTCCCGCCAAAAACTCTGTCAAAGCACCGATTCCGGGACCAATTTCAATCACATTGACTTGTTTATCAATCTCTGCAGTGTCCACAATCTTTTGAAGGATATTGGTGTCGGTCAGAAAGTTCTGACCGAAGGATTTTTTAAAGGTAAAACCGTGACGCTCCAGCACTGCCTTGGTCACGCTATAATCTGCAATTCTCATCTCTTCTCTTTTCTAATCAGTTTAGGGGTAAAGGGTCCCCTCTACTTCCGTCTTAATAACTGGCCATCGCCTCTTCGACTTGTGCCAAACAAACCCCAAACACCTCCAAGCGTTTGAGCAATTGTTTGCCATTGCAGTAGCCGATGCGCAAGGCTTCTCCTAGATATTCCCGGCGTTTGCGACTATCGCTTCCCATCAACAGGCCGAGCCGCATCAAGTCTGACTTGGTAATATCAAAGAAATGCTCATCTTCATAGGAGCCCACGAGTCCAGCCAGGGCCTTTTCTAAATCTTCAAAGCTGGCATGCTCTACTCCCAAGGAACGACCCTTGGTCTTGGATTTGGGGACTGCCTCACCACGGTTTAAAAAGGCATGCTTGGCCTGTGGAATTTCTTGCATAATGATCTTGCGAATCCGCTCGCCATTGTAGTCTGGATCCGTAAAAACAATGATTCCACGAAGTTCCTGAAGCTTGGCGATTCGCTCTAGGTCATCTTGATTAATAGCCGATCCACGTGTCTCATAGGTATCCACCTCATAATAGCGTTTCAGATTAGCCGTATCGTCCTTGCCTTCCACAACAATCACTTCTGGTATTTTTCTTTTCTCAGTCAAGGCCAAATACCTTTCTCGCATTGTCATAGGTTGCCTGAGCCACCTCTTCTGTTGTTAAGCCACGAAGCCCTGCAATAAAGTCCACCACATAACGGGTATAGGCTGTTTTATTTTCACGGCCACGCTTAGGAACTGGTGCCAGATAAGGGGCATCTGTCTCAACCAAGATCTTGTCTAGCGGAAGGCCAGCTGCAGCTTCTTGAACATCTGTGGCTTTCTTAAAAGTGACCACTCCTGAGAAGGAGATCATCATTCCCAGATCCATGAAGCGTTTGGCATCTTCTAGACTACCTGAGAAAGAATGCATGATCCCACCGCGTGGGCCCACTCCTTCACTCTTGATAATGGCATAAGTATCTTCTAGAGCATCACGCGTATGCACTACAAAAGGCAGGTTCAAGTCTTTAGACAATTGGATCTGGCGACGAAAGACCTTTTCTTGAACCTCTTTTGGTGCTGTCATCCAGTGGTAGTCTAGGCCGATTTCTCCTAGGGCGACGACTTTGGGATGTTTCAACCGTTCAAGAAGATAGGCTTCCACTTCAGGACTATAATCACCCGCCTCCGTAGGATGCCAACCAAGCGTGAGATAGAGTTCTGGGTATTGATCTGCCAACTCCACAGCTCGCTCAATGGTTGGTTTGTCAAAACCAACGATATTGTGGGCTACAAGACCCATTTCCTTGGCTAAGTTGAGCTCTTCTTGTTCTTTTCCTGCGAATTCTTCCACATTGAGATGTGTGTGGGTATCAAAAATCTGCATGATCTTCCTTTTCTTCCGTGTTTTTCTTCTTTCTATTATAGCAGAAAGCGCCTCTAAATTCACTTTTGGCAAAACAAAAACCAGTAGTCTCGAGTTTCTACTGGTTTTTAGCTTTTTATCTGAATTACGCAGCCAAAACTTTGCGTCCTTTACGACGACGAGCTGCCAATACGCGGCGACCATTTTTAGTTGCCATACGGTGACGGAAACCATGCTTGCGCGCACGACGGATTTTACTTGGTTGATAAGTACGTTTCACGATGAATACCTCCTCATAGATTTTGTATTCGTTTAGCCGGCTA
>OATY01000393.1_pt1 | contig 9727 bp, 8 predicted proteins | sample 1476101 | NCBI WGS metagenome assembly OATY01 (sample SAMEA2579994, study PRJEB22360) | human gut metagenome
AAGGTTAGGGAATGTAATTAGAATTTCTCCTTCTTCATTCAAAAATTCTCTAACTTTCTTCAACGTTTTTCCAGGATCTACCAAATGTTCTAAAACATCGGCAAACAAAACGTAATCAAATGTTTGTCCAGCATAATAGTTTGCCCATTCAAAACTTTCGATATCTCCATAAAATCCATCTTGGGCAAACTCGCTGACAAAATCGAACAATTCCTTATCTAGCTCGACAATGCTCACTTCACATTGTTTTGCTCCGATCAAATGTTTCGTTAATCGGCCGTTTCCAGGACCAAACTCTAAAACTTTACTTCCTGGTTTGATCTGTGCGGCAATTTTTCCCACACTGCTTTGTTCATCTAGGTCCATTTCAAAATCATATTTCATTGCTATGAGTCCCTTCTTCCCATTTATGGTCTAAGACCACGATGCCTTCTCCGATATAAGAACCGCTGACAAACAAGTTCATGTATTTTGTCTTGTATACCAAAGGAACCGTTGCATTTTCTTCAAAGACCGCAACGTCAAAATAATATTCACCAGCTAACAAACCTAACTTTTCATACTCCAGATAAAAGATATTCTCACCTTTTTTCCAAGGGATCTTGATACCATCTAGTAGAGTATTGAGTCCGCACACATAAAAATTGTCGACTGTACGCAGAGCAATTCCTAAAACTGGATTTTTGATTGTATCGTCTTTTACTTCATAGGTTACTTTAACGTATAGTTTTTCTCCTTGTTCCAGCATATCCACTGGATTTTTATCTTTATCCAACAATTCGGCTTTCGTCACGTCTACGATATCTGGAGCTGCGAAGCGTTCTACTTGGTTTTTATTTCGATCTACTGTTTTAACTGATTTTTTCTTCAAAAAGTTTTCGTAATTCGTCGTTACTTCCATCGTATCACCATATTCGACAACTTTTCCATTTTTCAACCAATAGGAACGATCACAAAAACGGCGAATCGAACTAATATCATGAGAAACGAATAAAATCGTCTTTCCCGAGTTCTTGATTTCTGTAAATTTTTCCATACATTTTAGTTGAAATTCAAGATCTCCTACTGCCAATGCTTCATCCACAATCAAAATATCAGGATTCACATTGATCGCTACAGCAAAAGCTAGACGAACGAACATCCCACTTGAATAGGTTTTTACAGGTTGATAAATATGGTCGCCGATGTCAGCAAATTCAATGATATCATCGACCATTTCATCGACTTCTTCTCTTGAAAATCCTAGAACCATTCCATTTAAATAGATATTTTCATAGCCAGAATACTCAGGATTGAATCCTGATCCTAGTTCTAGCAAAGCTGAGATTTTTCCTTCGATTTCCATCGTGCCGGATGTTGGTGTCAGTACTCCCGTAATGATTTTCAACATTGTAGATTTTCCCGATCCGTTTTCTCCCACGAAACCGATCATCTCACCTTTTTTTATTTCTACATTCACGTTTTTCAACGCATAAAATACATCATGATAGGATTTCTTAAAAGGATTGAGGGCTTCACGAAATCGATCCGAAGGTTTTGCGTACATATTATAAGATTTTGTGATATCTTTTAGTCTAATTGCATATTCTGTCATAGCTATTCTCCTTACAGCACATCTGAAAAATGTGGTTTCAATCTACGGAACACTGCAGAGCCGATTACGAACATTACTAACGTGAAAACCCAGAAATACAAAGTATATGTTCCATGCTCCCAGAACCAAGCTTCACTTAAAAATGACTCACGATAACCTTGAACAACATAGTACAGCGGATTTAATTTCAATATGCTTACAAGACCTGAATCAAACTGATTAGGGCTCCATAATATCGGTAATGTCCACATGATCAACTGCAGCACGATCGTAATTAATTGCATGATATCAGGTAAAAATGGTTGGATCGATGCCGTCAGCCAAGTCAATCCTGTCAAGAAAGCACACATGCAAAATAAATAATAAATCAGCTGTAAAGACATTGCTGAAGGATATATACCATTTATAAGCGCGACAGCTATGCCAATCAGAATGAAGAATAAATGGGTGTACAGATTGGATAGGATTTTCGTCGTGGGCAAGATACGAATATTGAATACGACTTTCTTTACTAAATAAGTATATTCCCGAAAAACAACCGTAGTTGATGCAAATGCATCTGAGAAGAAGAACCAGGGAATCATCCCGGTAACTAAATATACGATAAATGGGTATTTTGCATCGATCATTTGTGCTTTCAGTCCAACACCAAATACCAGCCAATAAATCAATACAGTAAATAGCGGATTGATAAACGCCCATAAGATTCCTAAAAACGATCCTGCATATCTTGATTTGAAGTCATTGATCGAAAACTGTAGCAGTAATTTTCTGTTCTGATAAATGTCCTTCATAAATAAATACAAATCTTTAAACATTTGTGTTCCTCCAAGCGATTTTCAGTGAATTACAGTCAAGTGCCATTTTACCATATTTTTGGTACCGAGCTGCGTTCTTATTTCTTTCTTAATTTTCTATGATACAAGATTTTCTCTAACGTTTCTATTTTACAGAAGATGCTAGACAATTGCAATAAACCAAAAAAGGCTGCGACGGTTGTCACAGCCTCTCTCGTATTTTGTGCCTATCAATGATAGCGTTGGATCCTGGAAGAATGAGCGCTATCTGGTTGTTCCTCATAAGATGTATCATCATAAGTCATATCGTCATATGCCTCTTCCATAACATAGAATTCCTCCGTAACTTCTGGTTCATCATATCGATGAACGGCCATAGCCAACAGGATATAAATAATCGGAACCCATGGGTATGAAGTCAATGTATCCTCCATAAATGACTGCATCATCACCGCAAAAAAGGCCCAGATAAAAGTCATCTGCCCGTTGGATAAATCTGCTTTCAACGTTAAGCGACCAATAAAAAGGATAAGCAGCAAAGCAGCAATCCCAAATCCTATCAATCCATAGATATTCAAAATAGAATTATAACTATTGTGGTTTCCTAAAAATTGGTTTCCTCGCTGGAAGATAAATGTTTTCATTCCTAGTAAAACTTGTTCAGATTTTTCTCCTAGCGTCTGATAGAATTTATGCCAAATATCTTCTCGACCGGTAAACAAATTGACTTTTTCAGAGACAGCCGCCAGATAAGAAATCGGCAAAGCTAAAAGAATCGTAACCGTGTAGGCAATAAATGGCGCACGAATGACACGCATCAACGATTTAGGTAAAAGATCCAATATCGCAAAAACAATCAACGCGACTAATGCACCTCTAGATTGGCAGACCCAAATACCTAAAAAGGCTGCAACGACTGCTATCCCACCGATGATTCGAACATACCATCGTTCAAAAGAACTGGCAAATCCACTGATCAATAAAGCAAGAGTCATCAAAGAACTTCCGATTGTATTCGTATTGATCCAAATATCAGAAAGCGAATTGCCTGGAGCCCAGATGCTTTGTCCTTCTGGTACTTGGATCTCTGTAAATACACGATATAACGTGATTCCGAGGAAGACCGTAAAGACAATCAGATAAATACCGCGATCCCATTTTGTCCACTCGATCCATTTAATTACTAAACAAAATAAAATAATCAAAGGAAACAGTAAGTCTCCAAATAAAGACTCATTTCTTAATTCCCGAAAAGTAAGAAAAGAAAATGAAAAGGGCAAGCGCAACACCTAGATAAAGAAAACCGACGCCTTTTGCTTTATAAACATTTAAAATGAGCAAAATAGCCACACTAAAAGCGATAAGTAATGAACTATTGTTATATATAAACAAAGTTGCTGGAAAACCTACCCCTGCTGTCCAAACAAAAAAGACTAGCGTCAGCAACAAAAGCAAGAAACCGACACTCATTTTGTTGACAAATTTTTGTACGATTGCTTGAATTATCTTCACTCTCCTTTCTACTAATATTTCAGGATTATTCTCAGCTAGCCTATTACTGTACGACTAGCTGATTTTCCTGAGTTTGTGTTTGTGGTACATCTGGATAATCCGGATATTCTACTTTAAAAATCATATAACCGTCTTTATCCGGTCCATATAGCTGCGTGAACTGCGCTTCATATAATTGGTTGTAATCAGTTAATGGTCGTTTACTGATCACATAGTCGATCCCTAATTTTTCTGCGTCTTCAAAATTCAACGTGACCGAAAACATATCTGGACGATCTAAAATGAACTTTGTATCTTCCTTAGCGATAAAAGCTCTTGTATGAGCATACCGATTATAATACTTCTCGTATTCTTCTTTCGGATCGATTTTCTTCCATGCAGCTATATCTGGATAAAAGCGTACTGTATTGAAGGATTTCACTCCCAATGTTGGGGTGAAGTTATATAATTCATCTTCAGACAACCAAACTTTACCAGGATCTTGTTGATCGATTTTTTGGATTTCTTTTGCCAGTGTTTTTTCAAAAATCGCTCCTGTACCTTCTACGACTGGATTGACGAAAAAGCCAGATACGATAACTAAGGCGACAAAAGCGAGGTAAAACAAGCGTCTCCATGCAAAAGCTAAAATCACTGTTCCCAACACAGCAACTGCGATGGTTTCAAAATCCGAAAAATAATTATCCATTTTCGAATGCGTAATCGCATAGAAATAAGACCATGCATTTACTGCCAACAAAATGAATTTATACCAAATAGGAATAACATCTTCTCTCCAAATATAAGCGATAAACCAGATCGATAATAAACAAGCCGCAAAACTAAAAGTAAGGATGGCTCTTAATGGAGGAACATAAGACAGCAGAGTGATTTCTGCTAGCCATTTTGGCAACCCAACGGTAATCCAAAAGATAGAAAACAGACAAAAAATCATCAAAATACGTCCCAGTAACTTTTGTTCGCTATCTTTTTTGCCAAATAACACAAATGGACTTGCTAGGAATACAGTTGGAAAAAAGTGATAGAACAGGGCCACTTCAGAGTTATTCGAATAGTTGATATCTTCAAAAGGAATTTTCCAATTTGTAAGGAAAGAAAAAAATTCGCCAATCGTCCACTTTCCTCCAGTACTTACCCGTTTTCCTGGATATAAGGTATTCAAAGAAGCTAACAATGCGTCTTTTGACGTTAGCCAGAAATGAACCATGACTCCGCCAATAAATAAAACTGCCCCTCCAATCAACACTACATCCAACAGATCCCATGAAACTTTCTTGCTATAGTAAATAAGCAGGCCAACAAAATAAAAAATCAGCAAGTACGCCAGCATCACTTGATGGGCTGGGTAAATCACTAAAATAACCCCAATACCGAAAATAACCACCAAAAGCATCATCAACGTTCGTAGCCATTTTTTATCATGATTGTAGAAATAATGATAAAAAGCAATCATCAGTCCCAAAGTAAAGAAAATCAAATCGCCCACATGTTGCATGAACCACCACTGGACTGCTGGAGAAAATGTCAGCGCAAATGCACCGATTAGCGATAGAGCTTTTTTCCTCTTCGTTAATATCATCAGTACTTCGAATCCAAGCAAGACCATGACGACTAATTTCATCGCCCAATAAAAGGAAAGTCCTCGATCTCTTCCGAGGAAAAAGAATCCCCAGTTGAATGGTTTTCCGATAACCGTAATATCCTTTACAGGAGAATTATACGCAATGATCATGTTTTGTCCGTTTAATGAATAATCCTCGTTCACCAACGAAAAGTCCTCTTCAGCTTGTGAGAGGTAAAAAGGTGTCTGCACCAGCCATTCGTCTGACCGCACTTCCCGATTCTGTCCAAAAATCACATCAGTTTTTTTCCCATCGTCTCTTTGCGACACATATTTATCCCAAACACCAAGTGAACTTCCGTTTAAATTAAAAGTAACGATGACCACGATGACTAAAACGCCAATAAGATAGCGGAGTTTTAGAAACAGGTCAAGCACCAAATTCGAATCTGCCTGATTCGCTTTTGGCTTTTCTTTTCGTCGTGCACTTCTTGTTTGTTTTTCCATATCATGCTCCAAATTCTATTTGATAAAAAGGAAATTACTTATTCATTTTTTTGGCAGCTTCCAGCATTTGCGCAAGTGCTTCTTGCCAAGTTGGTATGACAAAACCTAACGCTTCTGTCTTTTTCAGGCTCATGACTGAATACTGCGGACGTGTTGCTTTTTGCGGAAATTCTTCTGACGTAACAGGTGCAACTTCTACATCTGTATCTTTCAATATTTCTTTTGCGAACTCATACCAAGAACAGCTATTTTCGTTCGACAAATGATAAATACCAAATGGTGCTTTTTCTTCGATGACATATACCATAAATTCTGCCAAAGTACGTGTCCAAGTTGGTCGCCCAAACTGGTCATTTACTACAGTCAGTTTGTCGCGGGTTTCCGCTAGGCGTTGCATCGTGAAGACGAAATTGTGTCCATAGATCCCGAAAACCCAAGAAGTTCGTATGATATAATAGTCTTCTAAAATCTCTTCTACTGCTTTTTCGCCTAATAATTTCGTACGACCATATTCATTTAGTGGATTCGTTTGGTCGTCTACTTCGTATTCTACATTTTTGTTTTTTCCATCGAAAACATAGTCTGTACTGATATAGACGAATTGTGCATTCACAGCTTTTGCTGCAAGTGCTACATTTCTTGTGCCATCGACATTGATTTTCTCATCTAATTCTTTTGCTTCTTCTTCTGCTTTATCTACTGCTGTGTAAGCTGCGCAATGGAAAATAACATCGGGTTTTAATTCTGTAATATAAGCCATTGTTTTCTCAGCATCTGTGATATCCAAGTCTTTTGCATCTGTTGAAACATATGGCAGATTTTTTTCATCTAATAAATGGCGCAATTCTGTACCTAATTGTCCATTTCCTCCAGTTAATAAAAACATATGGTTATCCGCTCCTTGATTTTTATTTTAAAAAAGAGACAGGCGAGCGCCTGCCTCACATGTGTTTTTCCATTAATACAGTGAAATTTCCTCTGTATTATTGTCCATTTTTGGCATATGCTGCTTCAACGGCCTCTTTTTCTTTTTTCCACCAGTCTTCATGTTCTTCGTACCATTTGATCGTGTCAGCCAACCCATCACGGAAGTTCGTAAACTCAGGCTGCCAACCTAGCTCTTCTCGCAATTTTGTCGAATCGATTGCATAACGCAAATCGTGCCCTGCGCGGTCGTTTACATGGTCGTATGCGTCTTTTGGTTGGCCCATCATTTCTAAGATCAATTCCATCACGGTCTTATTATCTTCTTCACCGTCTGCACCGATCAGATAGGTTTCGCCAATTCTGCCTTTCGTCAAAATCAGCCACACTGCTGAAGAATGATCATTCGTATGGATCCAGTCACGAACATTCTTTCCTTCGCCATATAATTTTGGACGAATACCGCTTAAGATACTCGTTACTTGGCGAGGAATAAATTTTTCAATATGCTGATAAGGACCATAGTTGTTTGAACAGTTTGAAATGGTTGCACGTAAGCCAAAAGAACGCACCCATGCTTTTACTAACAGATCTGAACCAGCTTTTGTAGAAGAATATGGACTTGAAGGATTATATGGTGTTTCCGCAGTGAATTTTTCTCCTTCGCCTTCCCCATGTCCTGGCAGGTCTTCACGTAATGGAAGATCGCCGTAAACCTCGTCAGTAGATACGTGATGATAGCGTACATCATACTTGCGGCAAGCTTCTAAAAGTGTATACGTACCAATGATATTCGTTTGTACAAATGGGAAAGGATCTTTTAATGAATTATCGTTATGGGATTCTGCCGCGTAATGAACAACTGCGTCCGCTTCTTTTACTAGACGGTCCACTAATTCTGCATCTGCAACATCTCCTACGACCAATTCTACGCGATCGCTAGGAAGTCCGGCCAAGTTCTCTTTGTTTCCTGCATAAGTCAGTTTATCCAAAACAGTGACATGCACTTCTGGATGATTGTTTACCACGTAATGAACGAAATTAGAGCCGATGAATCCGGCACCTCCGGTAACAATGATGTTTTTCATAAGAAAATTTCTCCTTAATTCTTAGATTTCTCCGTAAACAAATGGATTTTCTGCTTCAAATTCTTTTAATGTCGGATGACGGTGATCTTTTTCCGACATAATCGCTCTTGATGGATCAATTGGCCAATCAATCGCTAAATCTGGATCATCAAATGCGATGCCCCCATCTGCTTCTGCATTATAGTAATTATCACACTTATAAAGGAAGTTCACATTTGGTGTCAAAGTAACGAATCCATGGGCATATCCTTTAGGTACAAGCAACTGTCGATGATTATGTTCAGATAAGATAAATCCGTCCCATTGACCATAAGTCGGGCTACCTTTGCGGATATCCACTACTACATCTAAAACTGCTCCAGTGACTACCCGAATCAATTTTGTCTGTGCAGCTTCTCCTTTTTGGAAATGAAGCCCCCGAAGGACACCAGCTTCAGCTGATAGTGAATGGTTGTCTTGAACAAAGTCATATTTCAATCCATGTTCTGCAAATTTTGCTTTTGAATAACTTTCTGTGAAGAAACCGCGATGATCGCCAAAGACGTCCATTTCTACGATTTTGACATCTGTTAATTTTGTATCTGTTACTTTCATCTGTAAGGACTCCTTATTCAGCGGCCAAATTCAATAAATATTGACCGTATTGATTTTTTTTCAATGGCTGTGCAAGGGCCAGCAATTGTTCCTTATCGATGTAGCCCATACGGTAAGCAATTTCTTCCAAACAAGCCACTTTTAAGTTCTGACGTTTTTCAATTGTTTCGATAAAGGTAGATGCTTCAAGCAATGATTCATGTGTTCCTGTATCAAGCCAAGCAAATCCGCGTCCCATAAGTTCTACGGATAGTTTTCCTTTATCCAAATATGCTTTATTGACATCCGTAATCTCTAGTTCTCCACGTTCTGAAGGTTTGATACCTTTAGCGATAGAAATTACCTCATTGTCATAAAAATAAAGGCCAGTTACAGCGTAATTTGATTTTGGCTGAGCAGGCTTTTCTTCAATCGACAAAGCTTGCATATTCTCATCAAATTCTACTACACCAAAGCGTTCTGGATCATTGACATGATAGCCAAATACTGTCGCGCCTGTATCTTTTGAAGCTGCTCGTTGCAACATTTTAGACAGACCGCCACCATAGTAAATATTGTCCCCTAATACCAAGCAGACACTATCATCTCCAATAAATTCTTCTCCAATGATAAACGCTTGTGCCAATCCATCTGGACTTTCTTGTACTGCATATTCGATCTGCAGTCCTAAATCATTTCCGTTTCCAAATAATTCCTTGAAACGTGGTGTATCTTGTGGCGTTGAAATAATCAGAATTTCTTTGATTCCCGCCAACATCAGAGTAGACATTGGATAATAAATCATTGGTTTGTCATAAATCGGCATCAATTGTTTCGATGTTGCCTTTGTTAAAGGGTACAGACGTGTTCCGCTGCCCCCAGCAAGAATGATTCCCTTCATGGATATCTGCTCTCCTTTTTGATTTCAAATTTCACTTTGTTATTATCTCATCAATTGTTATATTTGTCATGGAAATATTAAGGATTTAAACATCTTTTATCAACGTTTAAACCATTTTCGTTTGATCAACGCCGTAATCAGATGAACACGCCAAGAAATTTTTTGCCGTAATTTAGAATGTGTTTCAATCTCACTCGCGTTTAAATCATGTCTTCGGTACAGAGTTAACGGTTCTCTTAGGAACCCAGTCTTCTTTCCTCCCAGCAAACC
>OATY01000395.1_pt1 | contig 9717 bp, 6 predicted proteins | sample 1476101 | NCBI WGS metagenome assembly OATY01 (sample SAMEA2579994, study PRJEB22360) | human gut metagenome
TGTCGGATGTCCCCCCCCGGGAGGCCCTGCCCGTCGCTGAGTTAGCCGTAGTAGTGGCTCCCCTCTATGAGGGGGTCACTACAGGTTACTTATGGATGAACAGGCCACCGTCGCCCCAAGCCCACTGGCCTTGGCCGGCACCGATCTGGAAGTGCAGCTTGGCGATGCCCATGTCATTGAACGCGTGATGCTCATCTTCCGCACTCTGATCGATATGCGCGGCGGCGGTATCGTCGGCCGGATTATACGAGAAGGTGATTGGCTGACGGTTCATCGCGCTCGGCGCCTTCATCGCAGCCTCGACGCCGGACTTGAACCAATCCGGAGCGGCCTCGCGCCCCTCATCGCTCATTGTGGCGGTGAACTGCTCATAGGTCTTGGTGGCGCGGTGCGTGCGTTGCGCTTCGCATAGCTCCTCATAGGATTTCGCCTGATAATCCAGATGATTCTTCGGATGCCCGATCACCACACCGAGATACAGCTCCTGGCCAGAGGTGACGCGGCAATGCTTGGCCGCCTCCGCCTTGTCCCATGAGCCGGCGACCCATAAGGTGCCGAGGCCGCGCAACGTGGCCGTGAGCACCATGCGTTCGGCATAGAAGCCGGCACGCTCTTTGGCTTCCTCATCGTTCGCGGGGCCGACGATGGCCAGATAATTCGCCGCATTGGTCAGATGACCTGAAGCATTGGCTTCGGCGAACACCTTGGGCTGGTCGCGCACCAGCTGAATGTTGAGATCGCCGAGTAAGTTGATCGGCTGAAGCGCCATCTCGAGCTGGCGGGCCGTATCGTCGTCGATCGGCTCATCATCGTAGGCGCGTACGGCGGTGCGGATGTTAATTGCATCAATAAGTTGGGTATGTTCTGCCATACCTCCCATTATCGCGCGCGACACAGAGTCAGGCCACCATAGACGCCGATTTTTCCTAGTATGCGAAATCGCATGCATTGCCCATTGTCAGGCTTGAAAAACGATACGAATAGGGTACGTAGTGACCGGCGACGATGCACACGTTTGCACAATTGGTGTGTAATGGTTTCGTGTTGAGCGTAATTCGCGTTAAACTGGGCGCAACCTTACGAACTGATGAAAACGTATGGAAAGGAAGGTCAACGATGATTGAAACTGTACAGGCTTTCGGTGTTGACATTGGCGGTTCCGGCATCAAGGCCGCACCTGTCGATCTGACCAAGGGCGATTTCGTCGAGCCACGATTGAAGATTCTCACTCCCGAGGTCTCCACTCCTCAGGCCGTGGCCAAAATCGTCAAGCAGCAGCTCGACCACTTCGAAGTGCCTGAATCCGCACCCGTTGGCATCGCTTTCCCCGCGCCGATCAAGCCCGGCCAGAAGCTCGACTTCATGGCCAACCTTGACCAGTCTTGGATTGGCGTGGACGTTACTGAAGTGTTCTCCGAAGCCTGCGGCCGCCCGGTCGTCGTGGTAAACGACGCCGACGCCGCCGGCCTGGCCGAAGTCCAGTTCGGTGCCGCCAAGGGCCAGGATGGTCTGGTCATCGCCACCACACTGGGCACCGGCATCGGCACCGCCTTGATTTACAACGGCGTGCTCATCCCGAACACCGAACTCGGACACATCATCCTGAGCGCCAAGCATCTGGACGCCGAGAAGTATGCCTCCTCCGCGATTCGCGAGAATGAGGAACTGGGCTACAAGAAGTGGGCCAAGCGTCTGACCAAGTACTACGGCCTTATGGAGAAGTACTTCAACCCGGACCTGTTCACCGTCGGCGGCGGCGTGAGCCGTCAGAGCGAAAAGTTCCTGCCGTACGTGGATATCAAGACCCCGATCGTGCCCGCCAAGCTGCGTAACCAGGCCGGCATCGTCGGTGCCGCCTACTATGCCAGCACCAAGCAGCAGTGAGCCAGTGAGCGTGGGTGTGCAGCGCTGACCCGCGAATATGCTTCAGGCCGTCCGACTAGTCGGGCGGCCTTTTGCATTGCATAGGAAAGGTATGCGACGCGTTCCCGGGAATGTTGCGCAAAGTGGGCGTGTGTATGGAGGTCTGTGGCGACGCGTTCCCGGGAATGTGTCGCGTTTGAGGGTGTGATTCGGGTCCAGAGCGACGCATTTCCGGGAATGTTGCGCGTTTGAGAGCGGGGCAGGGGGCACCACGCTCTATCGTGGGAGGGTATGAGCGTGCATTTCTCTTCTCGTGTGGATATTTCTGCGCCGAATCCCATTGCGGCGGCCGAGGCGGCAGCCAAGGCAAACGGCATCGTACTCAGCAAACTCAACGATTCCAATCCGACCCGCCACGGGCTGGCACCTGAATTGGTGCCGAGCGTGTATACGGCCGACCCGCGTGGACCGCGTGCGGCGCGAGAAGCATTGGCCGCATTCCTCAATACGGCAAAGGCGGTAGACGCAAGCAGCCCTCAGTCGACTTCGCCCGCTGCCAGCGAGGGCGGGAACGAGCGCCATGCCGCTTTCAACAATGCGAATACCGCCATCGAGGGCGTTGACCCGGACGCCCTGTACTTGCTGAGCTCCACGTCCGAGGCGTATTCGTGGCTGATTAAGTTACTTTGCGATGCCGGCGACGCGGTGCTGGCACCCAAACCCGGCTATCCGCTGATTGAGTCGATTGCACGGCTTGAATGCGTTGACACGGTCGAATACCAGTTGCAATTCGACGGCTCCTGGTTCATCGACATCGCCGAACTCGAGCGGCTGCTCAGCGAGCCCGGTGGCGAACGCATCAGAGCATTGGTGCTCATCAACCCGAACAATCCGACCGGTTCGTACGTAAAACCAACCGAGCGTGCACGTATCGTGACATTGTGCCGTGAGCATGGCATCGCCCTTATCGCCGATGAAGTGTTCTTCGATTACTCTCTCGAACCTTTCCCCGGCAACGCACGGCTCGCGGGGGAGCGCGGCGTGCTCACCTTCGCCCTAGACGGATTCTCCAAAATGCTGGCCGCGCCGCACGCCAAAGTCGGGTGGATTCAGGTGTCCGGACCTGCCGAGGACGTTGCCGAGGCACAGCGTCGACTGGACGTCATCGCCGATGATTATCTGCCGATGAGTGACATCATCGCCGAACGGATTCCCGCATTATTGAACGCCGCGCCCGCACAGACCAGACGGGTGGGGGAGCGCGTGCGCAATAACCTGGCCAAGTTGCACGAGTTGCTTGACGCCGATCCCAACGGGCTGGTCAGCGTGCTACGGGCCGAAGGCGGCTGGAACGTGCTGCTACGAGTGCCTTCAGTCATCGATGAGAACGAGCTGGTGCTGCGGTTGATTGACGAGCACAAACTGACCGGACAGCCCGGCTACTTCTTCGACATGACTTCCAATGGATACCTGGCCGTTTCCCTGCTACCCGAACCGGACGAATTCGAGCGTGGCATCCGCGCCGTGCTCAATACCGTCGCCGCTTTGCTGCGATAGGCCGGTGTTTGCCGGCACCACGCCTGTACTCCACGTACAATAGCGGCATGGGATTCTTGTTTAGACCGAAAGAACTGCCACGCCCGGCGTCGCTGACGTTCACTTTGGATCAGGCCGGGCATACGTATGATGATGGGCACGTGGGACTTGCTCCCACGGACATCACCATCAGCGAGCTGCGGGTGGCTGTGATCGGACTGAACGGCGCAGGCAAATCCACATTGCTGGGTCTGCTGGACGGTTCGTTGAAGGCCAACGCCGGCACGGTGACCATTGCGGGCGGTGAGGAACGTCTTGACCCGGCTGTGAAGAAGGACGCGAAGCGCATCGATAATCTGGTCGGCAAAGTTCGCCGCGAGGAGATTCCGAACAGCTTTTACCAAGCGGCGAATATTTCCGAGGCTGTTTCCGAAGCGCTGAAAAAGCACAAGGTGCCCGAGTCAGAACGTCATGCGCGCATCGGCAATCTGTTCGCGCATTTTGATTTGGCGCAGGTCTCCAAGGCCAAGGCCAGCGAACTGGACTCCGAGAAACGGCACCTGCTGGCTATTGCGGCCGCGCTGAGCTTTGAGCCGAGTGCGATTGTGGCGGATGAGCCGAGCAAGGGATTGGATGAGATTGGCGCCGCGCATGTGGCCAAGGCGTTGTTCAGCTACAACAAGCAGGTGATTTTCGCCACGCATGACACGGATATGATCCGCCGGCCCGAATACGCCATCGACCGCGTACTGGTGCTGGACGAGCACGCGGTCGCGTTTGACGGAGCGCCGGCTGAGGCTGTGGCGTTTTATGAGGATCTGATTCGCCGCAAGTATGAGGCTGCGAAGCGGTAGCAGATAGGAATCGGCCGTTGGAGGATTGGCATCGGCCGTGAGGTCGATGCCAATCCTCACGCGAAGTAGAAGCCGCGGAAGCCGTACTGGTAGACGCGGTAGATGTATCCCGAACTGAGCACCATCTTGTACTGTGCCTTGAGGTTGCCGTCGTCATCGTAGACGCCGAACAGGCCCTGCATGCCGATGTCCACCAGGTTCAGGTCATCGGACAGTTCCTGTGCGGAGGAGACATACGGCGAATACGGCACATCGAAGTCCTGCACTTCGGTGTAGGTTCCGGCGTTCTCGTCGACCAGGTACTTGCGGAACTGGGAGTTCGAGTTCTCATCCTTGGAGCTCTGCGCGGTCGAAATGCCATCGATCATGGTCCAATCGAAATCAGGACGGGTCATGGCATAACCGAAGTCGTTATCGAACATGTAGATGTAGTACTGGCCGTCCTCCAGCGAGGAATCGTACTGCACAGTGATTGAGTGCTGGCCGCCGGTGTCGCCGGAATCGCCCACCTTGGTCAGGAAGGAGGGCTGCGCATCCATGCCATTCCATACGCTCGGCTCGCCGATCATGTAGTCGAGCGACGGCGTGCCTTCGATGTCATTGATCTTGATCATCGTGGAGGTCTCACGTGCGGACAGCAACGCGGAGCCATCATCCATGAGCTGGATGGTGTTGAAGTGGATCCAGTCCCAACGGTTCGTGGCGGTCGGATCGGATTCGTCGATGCCGGAATGATCGGTGGATTGCTTGTAATCGGGGAACAGGTCGCCGAAATCCACCAGCAGGCTCACCTCGCCGGAGTCGGTGTCCACCTTGATGACCTGATTCTGCACGGCATGGTCCGAATGTTTCAGATCGGTGGCCAGAGAGACGATATTGCCGTCGGAATCCAACGCGTAATCATGGTGCAGGATGTACTGGTCGCCCAGATTGATGATCTTGACCAGCTTGCCTAGGCGGTTCATGCCGACGAAATGCTTGGTGGAGGCGGAGAACCACATGATGCCGTCATTGTCGAACAGCAGACGGTGCGAGCGGTAGTAGAGCACCGGGATTTCGCCGCGAATCACACCGTTCGCGTCATAGTAGTACATGAAATCCTGCTCGTTGGAATCATTGCCGAGAATCGCGTACAGGCCATTGCCGAGCGTGGTGACCGTGGATTCGTCGGGGGCGACGGCCTGTTCGAGCCGTACTTCCTCCTCGCCGAGCAGTTTCGGGCCGGTCTGCTCGATGGTGCGCGTGGTGGCGTTGCCGTCGGTGTCGGTGATGGTCAGGGTAATGGTGTTCTTGACCTTGGGGATCAGTCCCAACACCAGAAACTCGTGCTCGGTGGAGGCGATGTCATTGCTCGATACCGTGGTCGTCTGACTCGCCGTGCTGGTACCGCCGACATTGCCGGAACCGTCGGCGTCGCCGGCGGCGGCCTCACGGTATGCGGCGGCCGCCTCATCGCTGGTGATGGCGTTGGCCGTGTAATCCGGGTACCCCTCAGCGGAAACGGTGTAGCTGGAAGACGCGACTACGGACGGCAGTGGACACGGGGAAACCCTCACGACAGTATGGGTAAACGATTAGTGAATTACGTCACATACATTATGCCGCAGGTCTTGGAAAACACCGGCCGGAATGCTGGGAGAATACTGAAGCTTGGCGGGTCGCCGAGCGGTCCGGTCCTATAGCAGGGTGAACCAAGACTGAACCTGATGCCAGAGCGTCGGATTGTTGGCGATCATCGAATCGCTGCGCGACTGCACGAAGCAACTTAGTATGGCTATGCCCAGCGCCCACAATACGGCCAGCATCACGACCCAGCGCATCAGCCAACGCCACGGAGTGACGCGGGCGATGCCATCGCCTGAAGCGGCGTCGTTGGCCCCCGCCAATGAGCGGCTCGGTTCGCGCCCATTGACCAGCCACAGTAGCCCCGGTATGGACGCCAGCGAGATCAGCCAGCCGAAATCGGCGGAATACCGCCATCCCAAACCGCCGACGCGGCTGTCGAATACGACCAGCACCGCCGCCACGGCCAAGCAAGACATCAGCCATGGCCGCATGCCGTGTGTTTCCAATCTGCGCAGCAGGGGCAGCGCCAAAGCCATCAAGGTCAGTGGCGTGGCCGTGAAAATCGCGCCGACCATCACCTCGTAATAACCCCATTGCGGCATCGGGGCGGGAGAGCCCGCCAGCCACGGGAAACGATCCATGAAGCGCAGCGGCAGGAACAGGTAATACCAGATGTTGGCGGGCATATCCGCGGACGGGGTGGTATACCGGGTCATATCGGATATGGAGAACTGATACGCATTGCCGAAATTGAACGGGGAATCGAACCGAACCATGTTCCACGTCATCAGAGGCGTCACGACGAGAATGGCGGGGATGATTACCGCCAGCGGCGCGCGCAACGCCTGCAACGGCTTGATACGGCGTGTGCGCAGACCGGTGCCCAGCGCGCGAATCTGCGGCCAGAACAGGGGGAACGCAAGCAATGCGGTCAAGGTGAACGTCGGTCGGCATCCGAAATTCGCCGCAATGCACAAGGCGCCCAAGGCCAGTCGTGGCAGGGAGAGAGGCTTGGCATCGCCCGCCTGCCATCGGTCCGATGGTCTCAGCGGACGGCGGGACGTGTCCGCGCCGAGCCATAGCCATAGTCCCAGCGAAGTCAACGTCAGCGATGCGGCGAACGGTATCTGATAGAAGTTCGTGCGATACAGCAAATACCCCATTTGCGCGCTCACCAACGATGAGACCACTACTAACGACGCGGCCGCCACCGAAGTCTTCGGCATCACGCGATGGATGACGCGCAGCACCAGCAAGGAGAAGAAGATGATGAACAGCAGCACGAGAATATACTCGGCGGCGGATGTCGGCAGATTATGACCGGTCAGCAGACGATAGGGGACGAACAGCAGCACTGCGGGCAACACGCCAAAATAGGAATACCAGTGACCGTCATAATACGCGTAATCCCAGTAGAGCGGACTGGCTCCATTGGCGAGTAGCTGGGCACGTGTGGCTACGTCATAGGGGTGCTCGGTGGCGGCCAGTTGTTCGGGAACCGGCAAGTCGAGCCAGGGCCGGCCGGCGACCAGCGCATCGGCCACATGCCCATACTGGTCGAAATCATAGGTGTAATCGCCGGAAACGTGGAAGACGAGCGGAGACGCGTACCACAGTTCGTGGATGATGGATGCGCCGATAAGCAGGGTAGGAATCGCCATAAGCCCCACGAAAGCAAGTCGTTGCCGAGTGCTGGACGGGTCAAGCGTGATACGCCACAGGTGCGATCCCGGCCTCCAGACGGCAATCATCAGCAACACCAAGGCCATGGCGAGCACGCGCATCCAATTGATGACGAACGGTACGTGCACGTTGGCGCGGGAGTCGGTGACCGGTACGATCGCGCCGCGCTCTTCCTGAATCCAAATACGCACGATGCCGGCACCCGGCGCCTTGACATAATGGCTGCGAATAGCGTCGGGATTCATCGACTGGGCCTTGCCGGTGATGCCATCGACATCCGCGCGCACATGAATGGTCGCCAGCGGTTTGAAGACTTCCTTATCGTCGTTCGCTTCGGATTCGGCCTCGGCCTGCTCACGGGCCTTATCGATGACCTTGCTGCTCGCGGTATCGATGCGTAGGTAATCCGACGTGCCGTCCGCGGTCAGTTCAAGATAGGCCTTGGTCGGATCGGTGACGGTCAACATGCCATCATTCCGGCGCGTGAGACCCGAACCCAGCGTGTTATGCACGGCGTTCGTATCCGTGCTCGCTCCGAGCGTACGCCAGAACGGCAGGTTGAACACGATGCACTCCATGGCGGCGATGGCGGCGATGGCGGCCAGCAAGGCGATCAGCAGGCGCACCAAACGCAGCCGGTGCCGGGTATCCGGGCGGCTGGGCAGGTGCCGTTCATGATTCGACGGCATCGGACGGTCTGCGCGAGTGTGGTCTATGGAATGCACGCATTTATTCTATAGGCTTTATTCGGGCTTGATGTCGGGCAAACAAGAGACAATGTGAATCATGCCAAAACGTACATCGGACCATGGGAAGCACAACCGCACGCCACTGCTGGGCGGACTGAAGGATTCGATGAACGCGCTCGCGGCCGATCTGGGACTATCCAAGCCGAAGAAGCACGATACGAATCCGTTCGGCGATGCCTTGCAGGAGACCAGTGAGCGTAAAGGCGGCATTATCGACGAACTGACTCGCCATGCAGTGGCGCTGAGTCCTGTAATCAAGCGACGCACCTTCCCCGAATTGGAGAACGTGCCGGAAGGGCTGGTGCTTGGATGGGCGCAGCTGCCCTCCACCAGAGGCCGCGGCTTCTCGCTTGGCATTTTCCCCGACCGCGATCATTTTGCGCAGGTGGCGTTCGCCGATACGCATGGCCGCGTATTCGTGGGCACCGACCCCGACATGGACGTGCAGGATATGCAGGCGCGATTTATGTTCGGCAAGGAAAAAGAAGTGACATTGCCGGACGGTGAGCGGCTGGGCGAAAGCGACGAGCCTCGTTCACGTTCCGGTTTCTCCCGTACAGACCGTGGCCTGGGAAGTGCGCTGCATCATGGGCGTGGTTTGGGGCGTGGCCTTGGTCATGGTGCTGACGGCGTGAAGGCCATTACCGGTGGCGTGGTGGGGCGTGACGACACCGGACGCATGACGTGGCTCGCCTCATGGCTCAAGGCCGGCAACCGGTACACGCTTGAGCAGATGCGTGCCAATCTGCCGCCTGCGATGCGTCATGATTTGGAATACCGCGATGCCATTACCATCGCGTTCTTCGCCACGTATATGTTGCCGCAGATCAATGGTCTGCTCATCGGATTCGGTTCCGGCAATATCTTCCGCCGTCTCAACCGTGAGGCGCCAATCGGTGCGATTCGCCGTTCGGTGCGTGACACTTTGGCGGCACGAGCCCACGGCATGCGGGCCTCCGGTCTGGAGGATCACTTCGCCGATCTGATGCGCGAAGCCGGCGCCCTCGACACCACGCCGGGACTGGAAGCGGTGCATGGCGCCGAACCGTTGCACCTGTACACCTCGACGTATTCGAGCGGCTATTTCTTTACGTGGGATAAGTCCTTGGCATTCGGGCAGGCGCTGAAATCCTTGAAGATCGAAGGCAACCTCAACCGATTCGCTGCGGTGAGCGCTTGGTTGGAGCGCAACGCTTCCTTGGGACGCAACCCTACGGAAGATACGGTGACCCGTGCCGAGGCCGCGCAAATCGACATGAAACTCATTGAGAACCCTGCGATTATGGCGCTTGACCCGTATGATGGCGAGCAGGAGCGTCGGGCCGTGCTGAGCCTGGTCGATATCGCCGCACGCACGGCTGGGCAGATTCGCAGTGAATTCCCTGATCCTCGAGATGTGCTGACCCAGCAGAACGTGCCGGATTCGGGTGTGACGAATGCTGCGGGCGCTGAAAGTACTGAGAGTG
>OATY01000398.1_pt1 | contig 9552 bp, 9 predicted proteins | sample 1476101 | NCBI WGS metagenome assembly OATY01 (sample SAMEA2579994, study PRJEB22360) | human gut metagenome
CAGAAATATTCTGCGGGGCGGGATTTTTAGTAGTTAGCTAGTGCTTAGCCCTGGCGAACCAGAGCCAGAACCTCGTCGCGGACGCGCTCCATAGTCGCGACATCCGGTGCCTCAAGGTTCAGGCGCAGGAAAGGCTCGGTGTTCGACGGACGCAGGTTAACCCACCAACCCTCTTCGGTGTTGGTGAAGGTGGTGCCGTCGGAGTCCTCAATGACCACGGGAGCGTTAGCGTAGTGTGCACGCACGCGGTCTACAGCAGCAGCCTTGTCCTCAATCTCGGAGTTAATCTCGCCGGAGGCAACGTACGGGGAGTACTTCGCGCTAATCTCGGAGAGGGGCTCGTCGCCGCCGCCCAGAGCTGCCAGCACGTGCATAGCGGCCAGCATACCGGTGTCAGCGTTGAAGAAGTCCTTGAAGTAGTAGTGAGCGGAGTGCTCGCCACCGAACACGCCGTTCTCCTTGGCCATGACGGCCTTAATGAAGGAGTGACCAACGCGGGTCTTCACGGCGCGGCCGCCCAGCTTCTCCACGAGCTCGGGCACAGCCTTCGAGGTAATCAGGTTGTAGATGATGACGGGCTCAGCGTTGCCATCAGCCTTGGCGCGAGCAATCTCGCGCTCAGCCACCAGGGCGGTCACAGCCGAGGGGGTCACTGCGTTACCCTTCTCGTCAATCACGAAGCAACGGTCGGCGTCGCCGTCGAAGGCGAGACCGATGTCGGCGCCGTGCTTCACAACAGCCTTCTGCAGGTCGACCAGGTTGGCCGGCTCCAGCGGGTTGGCCGGGTGGTTCGGGAAGGTACCGTCCAGCTCGAAGTACAGGGGAACAATCTCCAGGGGCAGGCCCGGCAGGATGGTGTCGCCCAGAACGGCGGGGGTGGTCATACCGCCCATACCGTTACCGGCATCCACCACGACCTTCAGCGGGCGGATGGAGGAGAGGTCCACGAGCTTGCGCAGGTACTCTGCGTAGGGCTTGAGGATGTCCTTCTCGGTCACGGTGCCGACCTTCTCAACCGAAGGAATCTCGCCAGCATCCAGGTACTTCTGTGCCTGGTCGCGGATATCAAACAGACCGGTTTCGGAAGACACCGGAACGGCGCCAGCCTTAGCCATCTTCATGCCGTTGTATTCGGCAGGGTTGTGGCTAGCGGTAAAGGTAACACCGGCAGCATTTTCAACACCGCACGCAAAGTAGAGAACGTCGGTAGAGATCAGACCGATCTTTTCAACGTTTGCGCCGCGAGCGGTTGCACCCTGGGCAAATGCATCCATGAATTCGGGAGAGGAGGGACGCATGTCGCCACCGACCAAGACGGTCTGGCCCTGCAGTCCCAGAACATCGACAAATGCCGCACCGGTAGCGCGAACAGTCTCTGCAGTAATGGTTTCGCCGACGATGCCACGCACGTCGTACGCCTTGAATGAGTCATGTAGATTAATAGTAGTCACGCCTTTTATTTTAGCGGTAAAGAAGTCTGTAAAGCCCCTATAATGGGCAGGTAAAGCCTTATAAATTCCGCTGAATATATGGGTTTTTTATCACGTCACTTACATCAAACAGCCCCCAGCGAGAGGTATTTTTCCCCATGGGTGAGATTTTTTCCCTTAAAAACCAGATTCAGAATTATGCGTGGGGTTCACGCGAAATTCTAGGACGCATGCGTGGCGTGCCCGTACCCACCGAACAGCCCGAAGCTGAGGTGTGGGTGGGTGCGCATCCGGCCGCACCCTCGCGCGCCACGGTGGACGGCGCCGAATCCCCGCTGAACGAACTGATTGTGGAGAATCCCTCCCGATTCCTGCGCCCGGATCGAACCTCCGACTGGTTCCCCTTCCTCTTTAAAATCCTTGCGATTGACGCTCCCCTGTCCATTCAGGTGCACCCAACCCCCGAGCAGGCCATCGCCGGCTTCGAGGACGAGCAGGCGCGCGGGATCGCGATTGACGCGCCCTTCCGCAACTATAAGGACCGCTACTCTAAGCCCGAGACCGTCATCGCGCTGAGCCCGATGCGTGTGCTCACCGGTGTACGCCCCGTCGAACAGCTCAAGACCCTCGCCGCCGCATTTGGCGCCACTTGGTTGGAGGAGCGTGCAGAGCTCAGCCCCAAGCAGCTTCTGACCGAGATTATCCGTCTGCCTCAGGAGACCGCCTCCGCCGCAGTACAGCACCTGGTTGACACCGCCCCCGGCCTGCTGGGCGCACCGAACGAAGTGATAGCCGACGCCGCCGAGCTCGTGCGGATTGTGGACGGCAAGTACTCCGGCGACCGCGGCCTGCTCGTGGCCTTCGTCATGAACCTGATGCACCTTGCCCCCGGTGAATCTGCCTTCACCCCCGACGGCCAGGTGCACGCCTACGTTTCGGGTACCGCCATTGAGCTGATGAACCCCTCCGATAACGTGATGCGCGCCGGCCTGACCGCCAAGCATATCGATACCGAGGAGCTCATTAAGGTGCTCGGTGAGAAGCAGGACGCCCCCGTCATCCAGCGCCCCAACCCCGAGGATGGCCCCCTGGGCACCTACGCCATGTGGGATGAGCGTATGAGCGTGACCCGTGTTCGCATTGAAGCGGGTAAGCCGCTGAACTACACCTTCCAGGGTATTAGCGCCGCCCTGAGCGTCGCGGGTCAGGTGACGATTCAGGCCAAGGACGGCAATGGTACGGACGAGTTCGTGCTAGGCGCCACCGAGTCGGTACTGCACGTGGGTGAGCCCTCCGAGGCCGTGCTGAGCGGCAGCGGCGAACTATATGTTGCCTCCTACGTTTAATGTCTAAGTCTCGCTAGAGGTTATAGACATACAAACTTATAAGAATCCGCGGTTTCCTCGATACCTGTATCTATCGATCGGGGAAGCCGCGGATTTTTATTTTCAGGTTTTGCAGGTGTGGGTGTGGCTTCATGAAATAGCGGGCGCCCTCCTGTTATCTGTGGTTTGGGTAACCTATAATTGCTGGTATAAGTATGCATAGACATGTTCTTCTATGCATAAAACCCGGGTGAGCCCATCCGCCGCGGAAACTGAGCGCATCCGCCATCAGTATTTGCACCATCCCCAAGGAGAACACCGTGAAGATCATCATCACCGTTACAGGCATCGACCACGAGGGCATCATCGCCGCGGTCACCACCGCCCTAGCCGAGCGCAAGGTCAACGTCCTGGACGTCTCCCAGACCATCATGGGCGAATACTTCACCATGATTATGCACTGCTCCTTTAATAGGGACGAGCAGAACCTCATCGACCTACAGGAAGCCATGGTCGGCGTCGAACACGAGCAGAGGGTGCAGATTCGTATTCAGGCCGAGTCCATCTTCAAGGCAATGCACACCCTCTAGGCGGCCATCATGATGAACAGTAATATTCTCGAAACCATCCGCATGATCGAGGAAGAAAAACTCGATATCCGCACTGTCACCATGGGCATCTCCCTGCTCGACTGCGCCGACTCCGACGGCGAAGTAGCCCGCCGCAAAATCTACGAGAAGATTACTTCCCGCGCGGCACACCTCGTGAGCGTCTGCGAAGGCATCGAAGCCGAGCTCGGTATCCCGATTGTCAACAAGCGCATCGCTGTCACCCCCATCGCACTGGTGGCCGGTGCATCCGAGGACGAGGACTACGTGGAGTTCGCTCGCACCCTCGACGCAGCGGCCAAGGCTGTGGGCGTGAACTTCGTCGGTGGCTTCAGTGCCCTCGTCGATAAGGGTATGACCCCCGCCGACGAAAAGCTGATTCGCTCCATCCCGCGAGCGCTCGCAGAGACCGACGTGGTCTGCTCCTCTGTGGACATCGGCTCCTCCCGCGCCGGCATTAACATGAGCGCCGTCAAGCTCATGGGTGAAACCATCCGCGCCACCGCCGACCTGACCGCGGAGGCGCACGGCTTCGGCTGTGCCAAGCTCGTGGTCTTCGCCAACGCCGTCAGCGACAATCCCTTCATGGCCGGCGCATTCCACGGCGTGCAGGAGGCCGATACCACCATTTCGGTGGGCGTCTCCGGCCCCGGCGTGGTGCACCGCGCCCTGCAGAAGGTGCGCGGAGCATCCTTCGACACCTGCGCAGAAGAGATTAAGAAAGCGGCCTTCAAAATTACTCGCGTGGGCCAGCTGGTCGGCACCCTCGCCGCCGAGCGCCTGGGCGTGCAGTTCAACATCATCGACCTCTCGCTGGCACCCACCGCCGAGATTGGTGACTCCGTGGCTCACATCCTCGAGGAGATGGGCCTGGAAACCGTTGGTACCCACGGCACCGTCGCGGCCCTCGCGCTGCTCAACGATGCGGTCAAGAAGGGCGGCCTCATGGCCTGCTCGAACGTCGGCGGTCTCTCCGGTTCTTTCATCCCGATCTCTGAAGACATCGGCATGATCGAATCCGCCGCCGCAGGCCAGATTACCCTGGACAAGCTCGAGGCCATGACCGCCATCTGCTCCGTCGGCCTGGACATGGTAGCTGTTCCCGGCGATACCACTGCCGCAACTCTCTCGGCCATGATTGCCGACGAGGCAGCCATCGGTGTGATGAACCACAAGACCACCGCCGTGCGCGTTATCCCGGCTGTGGGCCTGGGCATGGGCGACATGGTCGAGTTCGGCGGCCTGCTGGGCCGCGCACCGGTCATGCCCACGCACACCCCGAGCGCGGAGGCGTTTATCGCCCGCTGCGGCCGCATTCCCTCGCCGGTGCACGGCTTCCGTAACTAGGCGGGTCCAGTTCGCCCGGGCTAACACGAGCGTGCGGTACCGGGTGAAGAAATCGCTGTATAAAAGGCGGGGGCCGCTATTTAGAGAACAAACGTTCTTTGAATAGCGGTCCCCGCCTTTTTGTGCGGCTCTACGCGACGAAGCGGCTCATGAGTGCCTCAAGAGCCAGGCGCGCGTTCGCATTCGTGCGCAGGCGACGCAGAGTAATCTCCACCGCCTGCACGTCCTGCAGAAGTTGCTCGGGGGAGCGGTGCTCGCACCACGCGGTCAGTGGCTCGCGCAGGTGCTCGTTAATGAGCGGCAACTGTGCCGAAAGGGAGAGCATCAGCGCATCGCGAAGTACGGTCTGCACCTGGGCCACCGAACGCAGTAGCGTATCGGAGGCCACGCGCTTGGCCCGGCGCTTCTGCTGGTCCTCAAGCCGGCGCACCTGGGCACGCAGGGTTGGGGCCACGCGCTCGCCCTCGCGGATGCCCAGCAGAGCCATCAGCTCGGCGTGCTCCCGCTCATCCTTCGTGGCAGAGACCGCTTGGGCGTCCTGTTCTGCCAGGTCGGTGAGCTTTTCCGCTGCGCTAAAGGCCGAAGAAATAGAACGGACGTTCAGAATGAGGGAGGTGGTCATCTCCCGGCGAGCCATGGCCTGCTCATCGGTGGCCAGACGGTATCCCTCCTCGGCGTCGCCCAGGGCCAGGGGGTCGGCCACACCGCGCGAGAGCAGATACCCGTGCACCTGCTCCTCCGAGGGCACCGGCAACTGCACCGGGCGGCACCGCGAGCGAATCGTGACCAGCACATCCGTGGGGGAGGGGGCCGTCAGTAGCCAGATGGTGTGCGGGGGCGGCTCCTCGATGGCCTTGAGTAGCACGTTCGAGGTGCGCTCGGGCATGCGCTCGGTGTCCTCGAGCAGAATCACGCGCCAACGGCCCACCGTCGGGCGGTCCTGGGCCTTCATGACCAGCTCGCGAGCCTCCTCAATGCTGATGTTCGTGGCTTCGGTCCTAAAGTGCGTGAAGTCCGCGTGCGAACCGTTCATCACGGTCACGCAGCCTTTGCACTCACCGCATCCGCGGTTCTGAGGTTCGGGCTGTTCGCAGAGCAGGGCCGCGGCAAACACCTTGGCCGCCTCACGATGCGGCGCACCGACCGCGCCCGTAAACAGCCAGGCGTGGGTCGGGCGAGAGGACGCGGCATCGCGGCGCAGCTGGTCGCGCTCACGCTCAGGAATCAGAAGCGAATCCCACAGACTCATGCATCCCCCTCGGCCTTCGGCTCGGTCACTCGCGGCGCGGCGGAGCGGTCAAGAATACGTTGGCTCAGCAACGGCTTCACTACCTCAAGGACGCGAGCGTGCACCTCTTCAATTGTGCCTACACCGTCGACGATGCAGTGCGAACCGTTGGAATCCTCGCGGGCAATCCGCTCGAAGGCGGAGTGGATGCGCGCCTTAAATTCGGCGCCCTCGGCCTCGATGCGGTCCACGGTGCCGCGCTCGGTCATGCGTTCCTGCTCGGAGCGCAGGGGCACGCTCAGAAGCAGGGTTGCGTCCGGCACCAGGTCTGCGGTGGCCCAGCGGCTCAGGTCAACAATCGTGTTCACCCCGAGGCCGCGGCCCACGCCCTGGTAGGCGGCGGAAGAGTCGATGTAGCGGTCGCAGAGCACAATCGCTCCCTCGGCGAGCGCGGGGCGAATCAGCTGGGCCGCGTGCGCGGCGCGGGAGGCCGCGAAGATGAGCGCCTCGGTGCGGTCGTCGATGGCACCCTGGCCCGCCTCGAGCACGAGGGCGCGTAGCTTCTCACCGATTTCGGTGCCGCCCGGCTCTCGGGTGGTGACGACCCGGTAGCCACGGGCGCGGAGCGCCTCATCCAGCAGGGTGAGCTGGGTGGTTTTGCCGGCGCCGTCGCCTCCTTCAACCACGATGAAGAGCCCGCGGCGGTTGGCGGGATTCGCGGAATCGGGGGTCTCGGGAGCGGGGAGAGGCGTGTAGCTGAGAGTATCCATCACCCCTTAAGGGTACCGGGTTCATTGCTAGCCTGTGGTGCGCGTCGGTAGCCCTTCGCAACCCTTTGGAACCCTCCGCCTCAGTCCGCTGGCTCTTCGACGGCCTGCCGGCGAGACCCGTAACGGCCTTCGCATGGGGCTCGCGCGGTGCCCCTGCGTAAAAAGCGTGTTAATCCTGAGTGGAAAGTGCCGGATGAGGTATGCGTTCGACGCCCCGGTGTGCCAGGCTTAAAGGCATGAGTGCAGATAACCATGACGTGAACTATTCCGCAGAAACCTATGTAGTCGCCGGTGGCCGTCCCGCCCACGAGCACGATGCGTCGGTGAACCCCCCGATTGTTCTGACTTCCACCTACCGTGGCGTGGACGCCGTTAACCTTGAGCACGACCGTGTGTACGCCCGTTTCTCGAACCCGACCTGGGAGGGCATGGAAGAGGTTGTCGCTAAGCTGGAGAACGCTTCCCAGCCCGGCCTGCTGTTCCCCTCCGGCATGGCCGCCGTTTCCTCCGTGATTGACCTGGTGCCGGTGGGCGCTATCGTCCTGATTCCTAAGCACGCCTACATGGCGTCCGTGACCCTGTGCAAGGACCTGGAGCGTCGCGGTATCATCGAGCTGGTGCGCGTGGACATTGAGGACACCGCCAGCGTCATCGCCGCTATGGAGGACGCCGCATTCCGTGCCGGTGTGACTCCGGAAAACGTGAACTACTCCTCCCCGAAGGTCCTGGCCTGGCTCGAGAGCCCCACCAACCCCATGCTCGAGGTGGGAGACCTCCCCGAGATTCTTGCCGCCGCCCGCCGTCTGGGCGTCGTGACCGCCGTGGACAACACTTTCGCTACCCCGATTCTGCAGCGTCCGCTCGACCTGGGCGCCGACGTTGTGGTGCACTCGGCCACGAAGTTCCTGGCTGGCCACTCGGACGTGCTGCTGGGCATGACCCTCACCTCAAACGAGGAACTGTACAAGGCGATGTTGCACTACCGCATCACCAACGGCGCAATCCCTGGCCCCGTGGAGGCGTGGCTGGGCCTGCGCGGCCTGCGCACCCTGGCGTTGCGCGTGGAGCGTGCGGTGCAGAACGCGCAGGTGCTGGCTGAGCGTCTGAGCGAGCACCCCTTCGTCGCGGAGGTGCGCTACCCGGGCCTTGAGAGCCACCGCGGCCACGAGGTTGCGAAGAAGCAGATGTCCGGCTTCGGCGCGATTCTGTGCATCACGCTGGACACCGACGCGCAAGGGGCCCGCAACGTGGTTGAGGCACTGAAGGTGTGGACCCCCGCCACTTCCCTCGGCGGCGTGGAGTCTCTCGTGGAGCGCCGCCGCCGGCACGGTAGCGAACCGGAGTCGATTCCCGAGTCGATGCTGCGCCTGTCCGTGGGTATTGAGAACGTCGATGACCTCTACAATGATCTGGTCGAGGCCTTCAAAGCCGTTCGATAAGGCACCGTTAGCTACGGTAGTGTGCTAGGGTACTGGGTACCCGGCTACACGGCCGCTCGAGTGAAGGAATACGATGTCTCCTATTGTCCTGGTCCTCTACGCGACCTTTCTGATTAACGTGCTGCTGTCGGCCGTCGGGGCCATGATTGGCATTCTGGCGCTGTACCGCGCGTGGACCGCGCCGGCCAACGCCTACGAGTTCGCTGGTAAGCGCCCCAAGAATACCTGGCTTGCCCTGACCGGTGTGTCCGCCGCGGTGCAGGTGCTGGGCGTCTTTTCGGCCTTCACCGGCGCGGGTAACACGATGCTGATGCTGCAGCTGATGGCCGCTGTGGTGAGCGGCGTGTTCCTGGCCGGTGTGTGGCCCGTCGTGGGTGGCCGCCGCTTCTAGGAGCCCTCTGACGAAACTCCGCACCCGCTTTTTGGCTGTTGCAAGCGCATGCGATGAGCCCCGCATACCACGCCTCGGAATGACTCCCGGGTGCGGTGTGCGGGGCTTTCTGCTGGCTGAGCGGTGCATCCGGCAAGTTTTTGGGAGAACCCGTATTTTCTGCCCTCGAAGGCATGACAAACCGGCGGGTAAATGAAAAAATAGAAGCATGACTTACAAACTAGTACTCCTGCGCCACGGCCAGTCCGAGTGGAACGAGAAGAACCTGTTCACCGGCTGGGTGGACGTCAATCTGACCGACAAGGGCCGCGCCGAGGCTAAGCGCGGCGGCGAGTTGCTGGCAGAGCGTAACATCCTCCCCGATGTTGTGCACACCTCCCTGCAGCGTCGCGCCATCAACACCGCAAACATCGCCCTGGATGCAGCGGACCGCCTGTGGATTCCCGTCAAGCGCACCTGGCGCCTGAACGAGCGTCACTACGGCGCCCTGCAGGGTAAGAACAAGTCCGAGATTCGCGAGGAATACGGCGACGAGAAGTTCATGACCTGGCGTCGTTCCTACGACGTTCCGCCGCCCCCGCTGGACGACAACGACCCCTACTCGCAGGCACACGACCCCCGTTACGCCAACGTTGAGAACGCTCCTCGCACCGAGTGCCTGAAGGATGTTCTGGGTCGTATGCTCCCCTACTGGGAGTCGGACATCAAGCCTGACCTGGCAGCTGGCAAGACCGTTCTGGTGGCAGCGCACGGTAACTCCCTGCGCTCGCTGGTGAAGCACCTCGAGGGTATCTCCGACGAGGACATTGCCGGCCTGAACATCCCGACCGGTATTCCGCTGTACTACGAGCTGGACGAGAACTTCAAGCCCGTTAAGGCTGGCGAGTACCTCGACCCCGAGGCCGCTAAGGACGCCATCGCAGCCGTGGCAAACCAGGGCAAGTAATTACCTCTCGTGAGGTTCGCTCCGCGGAGCGCCCGCGTAATCATGAGCCGGTCACCGTTTCGGTGGGC
>OATY01000403.1_pt1 | contig 9403 bp, 9 predicted proteins | sample 1476101 | NCBI WGS metagenome assembly OATY01 (sample SAMEA2579994, study PRJEB22360) | human gut metagenome
CGCCGATGAAAAATATGCCGGCTGTTATTTTTGCTTTAGTGATAGGAACAGCGATTGGTCTGATTGTTCATTTAGGTAATGGGATAAATAAGGGGGCTGCGCTGATGCAAGTACCTATTTCTAAAATCTTCCCTAGTGAAAAGCTTGGTATGACCCACGATGAATTTATCAGTACATTAGTGACGGTCATTGTTCTATTTTGTGCAAGTGGTACGGGGATCTATGGAAGTTTAGATTCTGGGATGACAGGAGACAGTACGATTTTGTTTTCTAAATCTGTCCTTGATTTTTTCACAGCAGCTATTTTTGCGTGTAATTTAGGGTATGTCGTTTCTGTGATAGCAATTCCCCAATTCATTATTTTTTATATTTTGTTCTTATTGGCAAAATTTATTTATCCATTGACTACACCAGACATGATCTTAGATTTTAAAGCTTGCGGCGGATTCTTGATGGTCGCTACCGGTTTTAGAATGATCAACGTGAAAATGTTCCCAGTAGCTGACATGATACCTGCAATGATCGTTATCATGCCACTGAGCTGGATGTGGACAAATTGGATTATGCCACTGTTATAATAAAAATCAAAGAGAAGCCATTTTTTTGCTGACTAAAAAGGATCAAATCTTTTAGTCAGTTTTTTTGTATTTGACAAACTGATTTTGAAACTATATTATATGTTGTATAATATAGATTGAAATAAAATATTACACTTGAGAATAGAAGGTGACGTAATGCACATCCAGATTCCAACTGTTCTTCTTGATGGTACTGTGCTAGCAGCATTAAGCAAGGAAGATATGTATGGGTATGCCTTAACAAAAATCGTACAAGAAAGTCTCTCTGTCAGTGAATCTACACTATATCCGGTTTTGAGAAGATTGAAAAAAGAAGGATATCTTGAGACCTATGATGAACCTTTTGAAGGCAGAAACCGTCGATATTACTCGTTGACACCAATGGGAAGTCGTCATTTAGAAGAAATTATTGATGAATGGATTGTTTTTCGAGATTCTTTAGACCGGTTATTGGAGGAGAGCACAAATGAATGAATATTTGAATGAAGTTGTGGATCATCTTCAAGAAATTCCTGAAGACGATCGTTTTGATTTGATCCAGTATTATGAGGAATATTTTTTAGATTCTGGAAAAACATTAGATCAGATCATTGATGAATATGGTACACCAAAGCAGTTTGCCTTAAAATTAAAAATCAGTTACTTTTCAGAAGAAGAACAAGCAGAAAACGAGTTAGTGAAAAATCCAAAAAGACAAATTCGCCTGATTTGGTTAATCATTATCGGTTTATTTGCTTCTCCTGTCCTCATTCCACTAGCACTGGGGTTTATATTGGTTATTGGGGGACTATTGGTTGCTTTACTAGCGCTCATTTTTAGTATCTATGTTTTATGTATCAGTATCTTAGGTGTTGGCCTATTCATGATCATATCAGGAATAAGTGTGTTTGGACAATCGATTCTGAGTGGATTATTCTTTATCGGTGTCGGTCTGTTCGCCACAGGAAGCGCAGTATTTATTTCGCCACTGTTGCTGAAAGGAACAAAAGGGCTTTTTTATGTCATGATGAACTTTGTTAAATGGATGGGACGACGTTTTATTACAAAAAGAGAACTGCATTCAGCGGGCGTTTGAAGGAGGACACATAAATTGAGATTGAAACATTTTTTGATTACCGGTATTGGTCTGATGCTTACTGGTGGCCTCCTAGCAGGTGCAACTTATACATTAGGCGCTCAAAAAAGTCTGACTTGGGATAATGGTCCTCGGTTGATCGATATGGTTACTGAGACAAAAAAAATCAAGGATGCAAACAAAATCGTCATCCATGCAGAAAATCAAACAGTTTCGGTCATACGCGGATTGGATTTTGAGATAAAAACGACTTATGATAAGACAGAAAAGCCAGAAATAAAGGAGAAAAATGGCGTGTTGACTGTGAATGCAGTCAAAAAATCAACAGGTGCAATCATTAGTTTAGAAGACACAAGTGCACAAATCACTATTGTTGTCCCTGCAGATCATGAATTATCTGAATTGACAATCGAAGGGAATAATAGTGCAATTGATATCAACGAAGTATCAATCAAAAAAGTGAATACTAAGACACATGATGGCTGGGTATCGTTCAATGAATTTACAGGAGGAACAATAACTGCGAAAGATGAATTAGGCTCACTTCGACTAGATGAGGCCAATGTGGATAACTTGATCGTCACAGGTGAAAACAGCAACTTCCATCTAGAAGACAGTTTGATCAGCAAAGAAGGAAAAGTCATCCTAAACGGTGGTAATTTATCTTTGCATGAGATGGAAAACAGTGGCTATACTATCCAAACGTCTGGTGAATCTTATATTGAAAAAGACTACCAGCCAATAACAAATACTTTGTTAGAACAAGGACAGAAAAAGCTAAAGATCACTGCTAAAGACACATCGATCAATATTACGACGGATCAAGAGGACAATGAAACAGATTGATCCTGTACTCAACTGGATATTTTAAGAAAAAACAGCAAAGATCCTTCCAATCTTTGCTGTTTTTCATCGCTTAACGCACATAACTATAGTAAAATAAGAAAGAAAATATCTAAAAAGAAAACAGGGTGAAAGAGTATATGAAGGTAGAAGAAGGTCAAAGAGAAAAGTTAAAGACAGAAATGGAAAGATTACATACTTATATCACTCAACTAAGCCAAACCTTCTATGATCCAGACAAAGAAAAAGTGATGGTTAATTACCCGAACAATTCAGAAGGTCGTCAATTAGAGCAAGTATACCATGAAGTTTTCAAACATTTATTGACGGTGAAGAAAGAGCTGGATTATTATTCTTTACCGATTATCGATACAGGAATATTGAAGTATGATGGGAAGAAGGAACGATTTATCTTTAAATCTGTTCGGGAAGATTTGCCTCTTTCAGCAGGGATGGATCTAGAGATCTTGGTAGAAGACTATTTTACAGAAGAAAAGCACTGGGTTCGAACAAAATTGGATTATTTACCGCAGGCAGCCGGAGGGACACAGGCAAGCGGTTGGTACATCACTGAAGACAAAGAGTTAGAACTAGAAGGTGTAATGGCGCGTATTCGAAAAAAAAATTAAAAAAGTAACATTAGATATTTATTGAAGGATAAAGGAGCGCAGGAAGTAGCATGAGAGAAAAAAGAGCATTTTATATCAATGGCTATGCAGGGATTGTCGGATTGGTCGTATTAGCTTTAGTTGGATTGTTTTTCTTCTATTTAGGCATGTGGCAAGCGAAAGTTTGGGCACTTTTTTTAAGTATTTTTCTTTGGTTGATCACGTTATTGTTGTTAAGTTCGGCAACTGTAGTCAGTCCTAATCAAGCAAAAGTAATTTTGTTTTTTGGACAATATTTAGGTACGATTCGAGAAAATGGCTTTTTCCTTACGATACCTTTGGCACAAAAAATGACTGTTTCGTTGAAAGTTCGGAATTTCAATAGTTCTGTTTTAAAAGTCAATGATTTGGATGGAAACCCCATCGAAATCTCAGCAGTAGTAGTCTTTAAAGTCGTTGATACAGCAAAGGCATTATTCGATGTAGCGTATTATCAAGATTTTGTAGAAATGAGACAGCCATTCGGCATATCGCTAGCCAATACCCGTATGATACATTCAATGAGAATGATTTGACGCTTCGAGGAAACACGACGGCAGTGTCTGACGAGTTGCAAAAAGAGCTGCAAGAGCGTTTAGCAGTAGCAGGTGTCGAAGTAATCGAAACACGCTTGAACCATTTAGCCTATGCAACAGAAATCGCTAGTGCCATGCTCCAACGTCAACAAGCAAAAGCCATTTTGTCTGCTCGACAAACCATTGTTGAAGGAGCTGTCACAATCACTCAAATGGCCTTAGAGCAAATCGAAGATGGACAAGAAATCAATTTCACCGATGATCGGAAAGTCCAATTGATCAATAATTTACTTGTCTCAATCATTACAGACAAAGGAACGCAACCTGTTATCAATACAGGCGACATGAAAGACCGTAAGTGACATACTTTTTGTAAGATAGGAAGAAGGAGTTTAGGACGGATTATTGTCTTGAACTCTTTTTTTAGTTGTTTTAAAGAAAATGACAAAATTGAAAGAAGAATGATAGTTGATTCGAAGGCAGAATTGTTCGCTTTTTTCTATAATCAGTATATAAAGTAAGAGAGAAGGGGAAAAAGTGAAAAAACTTCTGATCGGTCTACTTGTTTTCATCGTTGTGGTACTTGCAGGGGTGAAAATCGCAGATTACGTAGTTATGGGTGGAGAAGAATACTATGTACAAATTACGACAGATGGTACAAAAACAGTTTCAAAGTCAGACTCTGGACAAGAAACAGTCAACTATAGATATATCCTGCCTGGCTATACGAAAGAGGGTAAGGAAAAAGAACTGGACTTCAAGGGACAATTGACTCGACCGCTTCGTAAAGGAGCATATTTAAAAATCACCTGGAACAAAAATAAAGGTGTCACTTCGTATGAAGAAGTCGAAAAAAAAGACGTGCCGAAAACAGCACTGGAAAAACTAATTAAAGGGTAGGGAAAGAAATGAACAAAATAGTCGAAGTACAGAATGTAACAAAAGTATACGGAAAAAACAATGAGAAAAAGACGCAAGCATTAAGCGGCATCAGCTTCGATGTAGAAAAAGGCGAATTTATTGGGATCATGGGCGCTTCTGGTTCTGGTAAATCGACACTTTTGAATATTTTATCCACATTAGATAAACCAACAGATGGGCATATCCGAATCAATCAAAAAGATGTGACCACATTAAAAGGAAATCAACTAGCAGATTTTCGTGCGAATGAGATTGGCTTTATTTTCCAAGATTTCAATTTATTAGAAAGCTTGACAGCACAAGAAAATATCGCTGTTCCTCTTTCTTTACAAGGCGTCAGACCAAAAGAAATCAAGCAACGTGTCCAAAAAATTGCAGAACGTTTATCCATCTCTCATATTTTGGAAAGCTATCCTTCTGAGATTTCCGGTGGACAAAAACAACGGGTCGCCGCCGCACGTGCATTGATCACACAACCAACGATTCTATTAGGGGATGAGCCTACAGGTGCGCTGGATTCCAAAAGTGCCCGGGATCTTTTAGATACGATGGATGAATTGAATACAAAAGATCATGTATCGATTCTTCTTGTGACGCATGATCCGTTTTCTGCAAGTTATTGCCAACGTATTTTATTCATCAAGGATGGCGGTATCCATCAAGAAGTGAAACGTGGAGATCAAAGCCGTGATTCCTTCTATCGAGAAATACTATCTATTCTTGGAAACTTGGAACAGTAGGGGGAGATTGACTATGCTTTGGAAATTATCACTTACTGGGATCAAGAGCCGTTTAAGAGACTACTTGGTGTTATTCTCAGGATTAGTTATGGCATCTGCTATTTTTTACATGTTTGAATCAATGGCAAGCAACGAAGCTTTTTTGAAAAGTAATACGATCGTTGCGGCTACAGTTATCATTTTCCGATTCGGTTCTGTTTTACTAGGGATCATCACATTCGTTTATATTTTATATGCAAATTCCTTTTTGATGACGATGCGGCAAAAAGACTATGCAATGTTTATGATGCTAGGAGCAAAAGGCAGAAAAATCGCACAGATGATTTTTTCTGAAACATTCTTAGTAGGGATCGCAGCTACTTTAGTGGGTTCAGCTGTCGGTGTAGGATTGACAAGTATCGTCCACCGATTATTAGTGGATCAGTTAGATCTCAATATTTCGCATTTTACACCTTTTAGTATTCACGGGTTGTTGATCACTGTTTTGTTTTTTGCTGTTTTGTTTTTATTAGCTGCTGTTGTCAATGCTTTTTCGATTGTCAAAAAACCGATATTAGCATTGATTCGTGCGGATCAGACACCAACAAGAATCAAGCAGCATAAATTCTTGTTTTTCCTTGAAGTAGTACTGGGAATTGCTTTTCTAGGCTGCGGTTACTATATGATGAAACACGTGGGGACCTATCAAGTCTTTGGTATAGGAGTAGCCTTAGTTACGATCGTATTAGGAACTTATTTCATTTTCCATTCTGTGATCATTTTCTTTTTATCATTACTAAAGAAATCAGAACAGATTTCATTGAAAAAATTGAACAATTTCACATTGTCACAGTTAAACTTTCGTATTCGTGAATATACACAAATGCTCTCAATGGTCGCTATGCTGTTTGCCTTGGCACTGGGCGCTTTGACGGTAGGATTAGGTTTTAAAAATGAAATTGCAGACTTGACAGAAAACAATTCTGGATATGATCTAGTGATGAATAATCCTCGGGCAGAAGATCAGCAAAAAATCAAAGAACTTTCACCAACACTTTCTGCTTCTTATACTCAAAAAGAAGATGCGGGAACGATTTACTATAATGCAAGTGAATTTGCGGCTCAACCATTGATCATGATAAAACATGAAGATGGAACACCGCCGAAGATCACGAAAGAAAAAGTTCCTGCTGAAAAAATGAATGAACTGACTGTACAAGAGGAACTTCGAAGCTATGAATTGCCGGAACAGCAAGAAAAAGAAATCAAGGTAGTCAGTCAATCAGAATTTGATCAACTGAACTTGCCACAATCCACTTTACAGCTAGTTCAGGTAAAAGACTTCCAAGCAAACCTGAAACCAATCGAAACACTTGTTGCTCAAAATAAAATGAACAATCCATCTTTGCAAAAAGTAGAGTACAGCAACCAGAAATATGAAATGTATGAAGTGTATAATGGTCTATTCTCTGGTTTTGAATTTATGGGATTCTTCCTAGGTTTAGCTTTCTTGACCATGCTTGCTAGCTGTTTGATGTTCAAGATCTTGTCAGGAAGCAAGAGTGACATTGCTCGTTATGAAATGCTTGAAAAGATAGGAACACGACGCGGGTTGCTTAAACAATCGATCCGTAGAGAAGTAGGCGTGTTATTCTTAGCACCAGGAATCTTAGGTGTAGTCCATGTCTTATTCGGATTACAAATGTTTGGTCTATTCATGCAAAATCCATACAAAGATATTTGGGTTCCGTTTACGATCTTCTTCGTATTGTATTTCATCTACTATGTACTGACGACATGGTTATATACTGGAATCGTATTGAAAAAGAGATTGTGAAAAAGCTGTCCTGCATCAAGTAATAAGAACAGCCAAGCAAAAATAGCTCCTCATATTTTTCGTTTGGTTGGGCTTATTACCGCAGATGCAAGCTTTTGAACACCGTTTGTTCGGAAAAAGAGGTTGTGACAATATTTTTGTCACAACCTTTTTTTCACGGTCTTTTATTAGAATATAGTAAATTTTTTCTCGTTACTCACGGAATAAGCTGTTAAGAAAACGGTTTCCATGTATACTGGAATCAGTGCAAATGAAAGAAAAGAGGGTGCAAGGAACATGGAAATCAATGAACAAAATTTTGGCGAAAACTATCACTTGATTACGATCACGAATCAAAATGGGACATCTTTGTCTGTCAGTGATCTTGGGGCACGGGTTGTTCATTTTCAAACAATAATCGATAATGAAAAACGAGAGTTGATCTTAGGTTTTGATGAAGCAAAAGAATATCTAGAAAAAGACCCTTATATCGGTGCTTCAATCGGACGTATGGCTGGACGGATTACGAATGGCACATTCAAATTAGATGATGAAACGTTCGAAGTAAAAACAGACCCGGACACTGGTCATTGTTTACATGGTGGTGCACCTAGCTTTGAAGCCAAGCAGTGGCATTATACAGTCATCAATGGTGAAAACGAAGCATCGGTCATTTTCTATCAGACTAGCCCAGACATGGAAAACGGATTTCCTGGAACTTTAGATGTAGAAGTACGGTATACGCTGACGAACGATGATACATGGCGAGTGACGGTCCAAGGGATCAGTGACCGCAAAACAGTATTCAATCCTACAAATCATGTCTATTTCAATTTAACCGGTGATCCAGCACAGTCAATCGACGAACATATACTTTGGTTGAATAGCCGATTATTTGCTACGCTCAATAAAGATACAACGCCTATAGGAGAAGTAGTTTCAGTAAGTGGCACAGCATTTGACTTCCAACGTCCTAAAAAATTAGGTGAGGTCTTTGCCAGTGATTTTCGCCAATCAATGATAGTGGGCGGTATCGATCATCCATTTTTGTTGAAAAAACAATCTGGTTTACTAAATGCTGCGGAATTGACAAGCCCAGATGAAAAAGTATCGATCCAAGTAAAAACAGATGCTTCAGGAATCGTGATTTTTACAGCAAATTTTGGAGAAGATGGACCGGAAATGCGCGGGAATAAATTAGTAAATCATGGCGGTATCACATTTGAGACTCAAGAACTGCCAGGAGCAGAGCGACTTGAAAGTTTTGGAGATGTCACTCTGGAACCTAACCAAGTACGCGAGTTTGTAACGGAATACAAAATAAATATAAAGAAATAGAATAAATTAAAAAGGGAGTGTGACAGTGTCACATCCCCTTTTTAATTTATTCTATTTCTTTAAAGGCAGATCAAGCCAGAATGATTTGTCTAAACTTAACAAGGTTAGTACAGGAACAGTTGCAGCTTTAACTGTACGAGTAGTTGTTTCTGGTATCTGTCTTGCCGTAAAATTGTTCCACAAATCCCAGATTGAAGCGACACGGAAGATGGAAGAAGCGTTGTTGACGCGTTTTATCGTTGAAAATTCTAATCCTGTGATTGGCACGCCATCTGTTGTCCATTTGATTGGCACATCGAATCGCTTAGACATATTGAGGATTTCAGCGTTTGCTTCTTCAGTTGTTGCTGCTTCTTTTTTCGGTTCATCATATTTTGTCAGGTCGTACGCTTCGATGATCGCGTTCAATTTTTGTGAATATTGGCGATCTGTAGCATAACGTCCTTCCAAATATTTGGTTGCTTCTTTGTAGTCTTTTGTTTCCGACTTCCAAGTTGGTTTGTAGAAATCAGGATTGCCAGTCAGTCCATTTTTGATCAAGTCGGCATAGTCTTCCAAACTTTCCTTGTAAGAAGGATATTTACGGAATTGTGCGCGGATTTGGTAGCTTTGTCCGGAACTATCTTGTTCAAGTGTATTGAAGGTCACGCTGCTTCCTTTATATGATCCTTTGATACCAAAAAGGTTATGATTTGGTTCGCTTGATAATAAGCTGTTTCCAGATCCACTTTCAAGGATAGCTTGAGCCATCATGACTGATGCGTAGATTCCTTCTTTTTGCCCGATTTCCTGTGCATCATCTGCAATCTTTTTCAAGAACTGATCAGTTGTTTGGTTTTGACTGAAATGGAACGAGCCATCTAATCCATCTAAAATAGATGAGCCGCCTGTCAGCGAAACTGAAGCAGCAGGTAAACCTGCTAAGTTTAC
>OATY01000407.1_pt1 | contig 9180 bp, 7 predicted proteins | sample 1476101 | NCBI WGS metagenome assembly OATY01 (sample SAMEA2579994, study PRJEB22360) | human gut metagenome
ACTAGCTCTTAGAAACGGCAAATTCCAGCCTCTATTCGGCCACCAAATTTGCAGCCATCGGCTTCTCTAACGCTCTGCGTTTGGAACTCATGCCCTTTGGTGTCCATGTGACGACGGTTAATCCGGGTCCCATTCGGACTACTTTCTTTGACCAGGCAGATCCTGACGGAAGCTATGTCAAGGCTGTGGACCGCTACATTTTGGAACCAGACTTTGTGGCCAAGAAGATCGTAAAAAACTTTGGAAAAGCAAAACGCGAGCTCAATTTGCCTTGGCTCTTGAACCTAACTCACAAGCTCTATACCCTTTTCCCACGTATTTCGGACAAGCTAGCTAGCAAGATGTTCAACTACAAATAGGAGGAGCTAGATGGCAGCCAATATTCAAGCTTATTTAGAAAATATCCGGCAACCCTGGGGACAGATCTATTATGATATCCTTTTTGAGCAATTAAAGGGCATCAAGGACAAGCGCGTGCTGGACTTCGGCAGTGGCTTCGGCCTCGTAGCCAACCACCTGGCGCAAGACAATCAAGTCCTTGCTGTGGAGCCCAATCAAGAAATGGTGGCCTTGCGGTCCCAGGACCATCCCTACCAACAATTCGTCGGAAGTCTAGATCAGTTGGCAGTCCTTGAAGATGCCAGCTTTGAGGTCATCCTCTGCCACAATGTCCTGGAGTATGTAGAGGATCGCAAGGTGATTCTCAAGGAATTCACCCGCCTTTTGAAACCAGGTGGCCTACTCTCTATCGTCAAGCACAATGAGGTTGGCCGCGTCCTTCAGACGGTGGTCTTTGAAAACGATACTCGGAAGGCGCTTGATCTCCTAGCAGGTCAGGACTTGGAAACCCACTCCATGGGCTTGGCTCAGGCCTATGATATAGATAGAGCAGTCGAAGGCCTAGCTCTCGAAGTTCAGGACTACCAAGGAATTCGAGTATTTTATGGCTTGCAGGATAATCGCTTCAAAGGCCAAGAAGGTTGGCGAGAGTCGATGCTTCAAATGGAGCTGGCTGTTTGCCAAGAGTCCCCTTACCGGGATATCGCCTTCTTCCAGCACTATAGCTTAAAAAGGAGTTAAGATGATACATTATAAAAAAGAAATTCCAGTGATGACAGACCTACTCGCACTCTACAGCTCAGTCGGCTGGACCAATTATACTAACAATCCAACCATGTTGGAAGAAGCTGTCAAAGCCAGTCTCTGGCAGTTGGCGGTCTATGATAAGGAAGAGTTAGTAGCCTACATTCGCTTAGTAGGAGATGGCCATTCTGTCATTTTTGTACAGGACCTCTTGGTGCGACCGGATCATCAGCGCCAAGGTATCGGAAAGAAACTCTTAGAAGAGGCTTTAGCAACTTTCCCCCATGTCTATCAACGGCTCCTTGCCACTGACCGTAGCGAGAAAAATCTTGCCTTTTACCAATCCCTGGGCTTTGTCGAACTATCTGAGCAAGCCTGTACAGGGATGATTTATATGAAATAGAGTCTGGGAGAATAGTCTTATAGCTCCAAAAAAACAACGGGTTTTCCGTTGCTTTTTTTGTATAGTTGCGGTAGTCTTGGTAAAATAGAATTGCACAAAAAAGCTATCTCATGCATATTCACTATAACACAAGTCAAACAACATTACCACTAGAAATCAGTTCTTTCTTGCCACACGACCATCTGGTCTTTACTATTGAAAAAGGGTGAATACCTTGGAAGAGCATCATTTCCACGTCTTCTATCATGACTTTGGTCACCCGTCTTATCACCCTAAAATGCTTTTAGCTACTCTTCTATTTGCCTATTCACAAGGGATTTTCTCTGGACGGAAAATTGAAAAAATGATGATTGAAAATCTCGCTATGCAATACCTAACTGGACAGTCGGTTGTCAGCTACCGCACCATCAATCGTTTTCGAGTCGCTGAAGGGATGGAAGAACTCATTCGTGATCTTTTCATTGATCTCAATCTTCGTTTAAAAATGGAAGAGTTAGTAACCTTAGATTGTTTGTTTATTGACGGGACTAAGATTGAAGCGAACGCCAACAAGTATAGTTTTGTGTGGAAAAAGGCAACGGACAAGTTTTCAGCTAAACTTCAAGAACAGATACAGGAGGAAAGCTACACACATCCTGACGGGTGATGCAATCGTTTCACCATGTCAAACATCAGAAAACACAGATGAACTGTCAATAGAAAATCAAGGTTTACTACGCTAATGAACCTGAAGCAGCTCCTCAAAAGGGACTGTATATTAACGAACACTATCAGCACTTAAGAACTAAAGAGTGCCAGGCGTTTTTATCTCCGATGGTAGACAGATTTTCGCTCAACGTAAAATTGATGTGGAATCTGTCTTTGGGCAGATAAAGGCTTGTTTAGGTTACAAGAGATGTCATCTGAGAGGTCAGAGTCAAGTGAGAATTAACATGGGATTCGTACTCATGGCCAACAAGCTCCTAAAATACAATAACTGTTTTTTGTATCTCTAGCATATCAGATGAACATTTTTGTTGCACTTCTTTTACAACATAGCCCAATAATTACACTAATTATTGACAAGAAATCGATGATTGTATATAATGTTGGCGTAATAAACTTTTAGATAATATCGGTTGTTTTTTTATAGTTGATTTTAGGAGATTTATCAAATGAAAAAGTTAACGAAATTAGGTCTTGTATCCTTTTCTATTTTTGTATTAAATGCTTATTCACAGACTGTTGTTAAAGCTGATGAAAATGGGGATACAGATACTCCTGTAGCATTAGCATCATCAACAGATCAAACAAACTCATCTAGTAGTAGTATCTCGTCAATGAATACACCACAGAATGGAAATTCTACAGTTGCTAGCAATGTTAACCCTACTACTGAGGAAGCAACCTCTACTAGCAATACTGCAAATAACTCAGTTTCTGAAAATAGCAGAGAAAGTGATACAAGAGCAGTTACTCCAAAAAATGGAAATATTATTGATGAAGGTGGCTACGTTAATGTGGAGGGACAACCAGCCCACTTTAGTGAAGATGGTAAAAGTGTAGTATATAATTATACTGTAGCATATAAAGCCATGCATTCAAGTGATCATGGACAGTCAGTAAGCGACCTTGAAATTCGCTTTCCTAATATTCCAAATGCTAAAGTTGATTTCACCTTAGTAGGAACTCGAGATGAAAAAGATAATCCCGTCTCTGTAAATGTTCCAATGAAAAAAATCAATTTTGATGATGAGAATAGGCCAACTCCTACTGTTATACCTAGAGCAGAAGAAATAGTAGCAGGAAAAACCCCTCTAGTAGTGGGATATGAGGGGATACCTGGACTCGTTGGGATCGAGTCTGATAAAGTTACAACTTACACTATTTACACTCTATTTACGAAAAGTCAAGCAGTACGGGTAAGCATCGCGGTTCCTCTAGAAGAGGCGAAGAAAATAAAATATTTCCCTCTCGATGCCCGTATGGATTGGAAATCTAGTCAAGAAGGTGTTGGTTCCTACGAAGAGGGCTCTCAAAGCCTCCAGGAATATCATAATCATACAGTTGGATTTCCGGTAAGTGATGGTCATCAAAGTTTTGGTGGCTTAGAGAATCCAGCCTTAATTGATGATAGTTATGTAAAAAACGGACATCTAATTAAGTCTGTCGCAAATCCAAGCACTTATATCACACCTAACAATGGCGATTGGACTAGCATTCCGCACGATACCAATATCAACCCTGAAACTTTCTTTAATTATGTTAAAATTTTTACTTTGAAATACAATCCTGCTGTTAAATACTATGCTTCAGAGTTTGAAGATATGGCTGACCAAGATGTTTCAGTGCTTCACTATGGTGATGTTGTTGTCGACTATGTGATCAAGGGGACAAACCAATCCCTTAAACCAACCTATACAGATACACCAAAGACTTCTATTTACGGATCTGATGGAAAACTTGTGACCTATAATACCGGTGAGGACATAAATGAGCGTCCGTCTTCTATCACTGTAGATGGTCAAAAATACAATCTAGTTGGTATTTCTTCAACTTCTGCACCAGAAACAGGTCAGTTAAAAGAAGGAACAACTCATGTTGTCTATGAGTATGAGAAGGAGCCAGATCCAGAGCCAACTCCGGATCCAAAACCAACTCCAACTCCAGCTCCAACACCAAGTCCAGAGCCAAATCCAGATCCAAAACCAACTCCAAATCCAGAGCCAACTCCGGATCCAAAACCAACACCAGATCCAAAACCAACTCCAAATTCAGAACCAGCTTCAAAACCTGTTCAACCAGAAAAAATTCAATCATCTGAGCAAAAATCAGCTCCGGAAAAAGCTCAGTTACCAAATACAGGAACTTCTGATTCACCATCAGCTATGAATCTTCTTGCTATTTTAGCTGGAATCCTTGGTCTTTCACTTTTCAAAAAAAGTAAAAAATCAGAGAGCTAAGTAAATAGTTTTATAAAAGAGGCTAGGACTTTTGTCCCAGCCTCTTATCTATTTGACTGACAAAAGAGGGGATTGATGGTAAAATGAGGATGAGATTAGGAGGAGATGAAATGAAGAAGAATATAAAATGGGGCCTTGTCTTATGTTCGGTACTTATACCAGTATGTTTGAGTGCCTGCAAACAAGGAACTGTAGAAAAACAAGGTTCTTCAAATAAAGAAGCACAGAAGAAAATAGATCGGAAAAATATTCATTTTGATAAAACTGGACCAGCTGCAACATTTGACTGGGAGGCAAAAAACAGTAACAGATACAGAAGGTTCGAAAATAATCCACAAATTATGAAATCGGATGATAGCGACGGTATTTCTATATATAGTTTGCAGCAGAATAAAGCTCCTCTCGATGGAGAGGGAAAAGTTCAAAAGGCACTTCAGGTCATTGAAGGAGTCTATGTAGATCAAAGTGGAATAGATACAGTAGTCAAAGCCAGTGGGGCAACAAATCAAGAGAGCATGTATACTCACCTCTGGAACGATTATATTATCCCTAAAATTGAAAAAAACAGTAGTACTTTTGATCCAAATACTTATGTGGAATATCTTGGTGAGAAGTACCCCCTAAAAATATATGGTCCTATGTATTTAAAGCTCATGACGAATGCACTAGGTTACGAAAAAAAATATGAATTAAAAGGCTATGCAGTTAAGGGCAACAAAGTATTCATTCGCATTCAGGTACCAAAATACTTCCCAGAGCCTTTACCGAGATGGGATAAATATTCTGGAATGCCTAATGAGTCGGATTTCAATCAAATGTTCTATGATTGGCTCGATAAATTGCATCAAAGATATGCTGAAAAAGAGATGAATCGAGATGATCATATTTCCTATATTATGCTTTCGACAGTTTTAAAACAGTTAGTTAATAAAAACTTTGACGCAACCTCATCACCTGGTTATACTGATGGTGAGATTTACACTACAGAATTCACGGTTGAAATGGAAGTGACAGATCAGGGTGATATTCGAATAGATTCAAAAAACTTGGCTACTCTCTTACAAATCCCTCGACAAATGAAGGGGAAAAATCAGTATGGTACGGAAGATGAAAATAATATCTTTTGGACGATTCCATCAGGAAATAATAGTGATGGCCAAAAGATAAAAGAAAAATTAAAGAATTTTAATCCAAAAGATCCGGTTAAAAGCTATGCAATTGGAGAGCCAGTTGTATTTGCTAATGGCTTAGAAGTTACACTGAATCGTGTAACAGACGATCCAAATTTGGATGTTCAGGATGATCAAGATCGTATCGATAAATCGAAAAAACAACATCGATTGATCGTCGAATTCACCCTATCGAATACAACACCTCTCAGTATTGAAAATACTCCAGATTATACAAATGTAGATCTCTATGATGGCCAGGGAAAATCTGCCTATATGTTGAATAACACTTTAAATTACAAACAGACAACTGTCCTTGAGGCGGGGGAGTCAGCTAAATATAAAATTAACTATTTAACAGATGGGGATGGACCATTTACGGTTGTTTATGGTGATTCAAAATGGGTTATTCCAAAATAAAGAAGAATCCTAATCTTTAGTCAACTTATTGTAAAAGTTAGTTAGTTTAAGAAATGATAAGAAGTTTCAGTTATCAATGAATTATTAAAAAATTTATTCATATGCGGTTGGAAAAGTCGGAAGACTTTTAAAGAAAACTGACGAACAAATAAGGTAAAAGAAGCGTACAGAAAGTAGAGAAGAGAGAATGAAGAAGGTTTTTAAATCAATTAAGTTTTGGATATTTGTATTACTCGTTATCTTGGCAGGAGGCTGGTTCATCCAGTATGAAATTCATAAGCGTGATATCTCACAATTTGTAACTTGGAAACCTCGTCCACACATAGTTGATTCCCAATTTATTGCAGGTGGGAAAGCAGTAGCCATTCAATGGGATAATAAAGAGGAAGTGGATGAGGCGATGGAAGCATATTCGTATAATTCAAAAGTTAAAGTAGAATGGTTTATAAATGGTGGAAATAGTGAACGGTACATTGCACAAGAAAGTTACAAATTAAAATCTGACCCACGTCTCTATTTTCAATATTATTTTCGTGGTAATCAAGGTTCCTTACTTAACTACAAATAAAGCACAAAAGGGAGAGTACTGGCTCATTGATGTCTATGATACCAAGGACAAGCGCTTAGTGAAGAAGACATATGATGTTTTTAAGATAGTACGAGATATGAATAAAAATTATATCCCTTTATATGTTAGAGTTTCTTCGATGATGTTGGATACAGATGATGGAGAAACATACATTCCGATTGATATTCTTGTCGATAAGAAAGACAAATATATTGTAGAACCTGGAAATATCTATGTACAAACAGAGTATCAATCTCGTATAGGGTTAATGAATGTTAAGGATGGAAAGATCGCTTGGAAAACCTCATCAGGCAAAGGTTATGAACAAGTTCAAAAAGAAAGTCGAGAAAGCGACAAAGACTTGCATCCATTTGAATACAATTTTGAAAGAGGACAATTGCAGCTCCAACATTCACGTTTGTTATTTACAGATCGTAGTGATGAGACTAAGGACATCCCATTGAAAATACTCTATCCGAAAGTATATTCGATTTTGCGCAAAGGGAATGATCCAACTACTGTAAAATGGGGTGAAGAATCGATAAAAGGAGAGAATGCCTATCTATACTTTCTCGGACCAGAAGATCTCAACTTTGATATTTCATTTTTGGAACTGCTTTATAAAGTTCCAGAGGGTCGTTCAGGTGGATGGTATGATGTCCTACAGTATCATAAAATACCAGCAGAATTTTCAAAAGATGGGCAAGAACATTTTGCAAATAACAAAAAGGAGTTTTTCCAATATTTTAAAAAGGAATTAAATCAAAGTAACGATGCTACAGAGTTCTCATTATTGCGACGCTTGTATGAAGTACAGAACTATGTGGTCTCTAGAGATTTTGGTAAGTCTTTCGGGAACCTTACCATACCTGCTGATTATTCTAAAGATGGGAAGGTTCATGTCGTTCAAAATGATGAAGAATTCTTCAAATATATGGATTTAGAGAAAATTCCTAATAAAAAGATGAAAGAAGATATTAAAAAAATGTTCCCATATGATGTAAAAAATTAATCGATTAGGTTGAATTTCGCAAGGAGGTCAAACTAATCTATTGTTTGTCTTGTTTAAATAGGCTGGATGAAAAATCCAGCCTATTATATATATTTGACTGACAAAAGAGGCGATTGATGGTAAAATGAGGGTGAGATTAGGAGGAGATAAGATGAAAAAAAATATAAAACGGTGCCTGTTATTTGGGGGCATGCTACTCCCCTTATTCTTTAGTGCTTGTCATCAAGGAAGTACAGAAAAAAAGGATTCATCGAATGAGAATCTATCGAAGAAAACGGTTCGAAAAAACATTCATTTTGACAAGACAGGACCTGCAGCAACATTTGATTGGGAGGCAAAGAACAGTATCAGATACATAACGTTTGAAAAACATCCACAATATATGAGGTCAGATGATAGCGATGGTATTTCAATATATGGACAGCAACCGAATGAAGCCTCTCTATCTGAGGAAGGAAGGGTTCAAAAAGCTTTGCAGGTCGTTGAAGGAGTCTATGTAGATCAAAGTAAAATAGACACAGTAATCAAGGCCAATGGGGCAAAAAATCAAGAGGATATGTATACTCGACTCTGGAACGATTATATTATCCCTAAAATTGAAAAAAACAGTAGTACTTTTGATCCAAATACTTATGTAGAATATCTTGGTGAGAAGTACCCCCTCAAAATATATGGTCCTATGTATTTAAAGCTCATGACGAATGCATTGAGTTTTGAAAAAAATTATGAATTAAAGGGCTATGCAGTTAAGGGAAACAAAGTATTCATTCGCATTCAGGTACCAATTTACTTTCCAGAGCCTTTATCGAGATGGGAGAAATATTTTGTTGGAACGGATTTCAATCAAATGTTCTATGATTGGCTCGATAAATTGCATCAAAGATATGCTGAAAAAGAGATGAATCGAGATGATCATATTTCCTATATTATGCTTTCGACAGTTTTAAAACAGTTAGTTAATAAAAACTTTGACGCAACCTCATCACCTGGTTATACTGATGGTGAGATTTACACTACAGAATTCACGGTTGAAATGGAAGTGACAGATCAGGGTGATATTCGAATAGATTCAAAAAACTTGGCTACTCTCTTACAAATCCCTCGACAAATGAAGGGGAAAAATCAGTATGGTACGGAAGATGAAAATAATATCTTTTGGACGATTCCATCAGGAAATAATAGTGATGGCCAAAAGATAAAAGAAAAATTAAAGAATTTTAATCCAAAAGATCCGGTTAAAAGCTATGCAATTGGGACGCCAGTTGTATTTGCTAATGGATTAGAAGTTACACTAAATAGTGTAACAGACGATCCAAATTTGGATATTCAGGATGATCAAAATCGTATCGATAAATCGAAAAATCAACATCGGCTTATAGTCGAATTTACATTATCGAATCCAACACCTCTTCGTATTGAAAGTTCTCCAAATTATTCAAATGTAGATCTCTATGATGGCCAGGGAAAATCTGCTTATATGTTGAATAACACGTTAAATTATAAACAGCCAACTGTCCTTGAGGCTGGAGAGTCAGCTAAATATAAAATTAACTATTTAACAGATGGGGATGGACCATTTACGG
>OATY01000409.1_pt1 | contig 9075 bp, 8 predicted proteins | sample 1476101 | NCBI WGS metagenome assembly OATY01 (sample SAMEA2579994, study PRJEB22360) | human gut metagenome
TTAATGGCTCGGAGGGCCGCCGCGTGATTAGCGAAGGCACCGCCGCGGTTCACACCGCCGCCGAGGACTTTAAGCGGGCCAACCGCGAGGAGGAGCAGGAGCGCGAGCAGGCCGCAGTAGTGCGTGCCGAGGAGGCGAAGCAGAGCCGCCGCCGCTGGAGCTCCAGCATGTTCGACGACCTGGATGCCCCGGCCGCCCCCGCAGGTGAGGCCCCCGCGCCCGCTGGCGTGCAGGCCACGGTGGATGAGCAGCTCATCGAGCGGGTCCTGCAGGAGGGTGGGGAGGCCCCGGCCGCCGAAAACGGCGAGGCTGAGGCACCCGAGACCGAACCAGTCGCCAAGGAACCCACCGCGAAGAACGCCGAAACGGCCAAAACCCCTGAGACATCCGAAAGCCCCGAAGCTCTCGAGGATTCTGCCGCTTCCGAGGGCTCCGCTGCCTCCGAGAGCCCCGAAGAGTCCGAGGAGGCGCACGAGGTGTTCCGTAGCGCCGACTACGAGGAGCGCATCCGCTCGATTCAGAACGCCCCGTTGCGCACCCCGAAGCCGGATGTTCCGCCGCTGCCGGGCGTGACCTATGTGAACCCGTGGACTTAGCTTTCCGGTCCCACCGCGCCTCGCGTAACATTCGGTAATATTCCACGAGTCAATACATACGGCTGGCAAGTTAGCCGCCCGGCCTGAACGCCGTCTACTATAAATGAGGAGCCGGCGTCTGCCGGTAGCACACAAAGTAACTGACCTGGAGATATCTATGAGCCTGATCGTCCAAAAGTTCGGCGGTTCCTCCGTAGCGGATGCGGAGGGCGTCAAGCGCGTTGCCCGCCGCGTCGTGGACACTCAGAAGGCAGGTAACGATGTGGTCGTCGTGGTGTCCGCTATGGGTGACACCACCGATGAGCTGCTCGACCTTGCCGCAGAGGTCACCAGCAATGTCACTCCTTCCCGTGAGCTGGACATGCTGCTGACTGCCGGTGAACGCATTTCGACTGCCATCCTGTCGATGGCTATTAACGACCTGGGCGCTAAGGCCCAGTCTTTCACTGGTTCTCAGGCTGGCATGATTACCGATGGCGTGCACGGTTCTGCACGTCTGGTGGAGGTCAAGCCGGAGCGTATCCGTGAGTCGATTGAGGCTGGCAATATTGCGATCGTGGCCGGTTTCCAGGGTGTTCACCGTCAGAGCGGCGATATTACTACTCTGGGCCGCGGCGGTTCTGATACGACCGCTGTTGCGTTGGCTGCCGCTCTGAACGCTGATGTGTGCGAGATTTACTCGGATGTGGACGGCGTGTTCACTGCCGACCCGCGCATCGTACCGACCGCGCATAAGCTGGACACTGTCACCAGTGAGGAGATGCTGGAGATGGCGGCTAATGGTGCGAAGATTCTGCACCTGCGCAGTGTCGAGTATGCTCGCCGTTTTAATTTGAAGCTTCACGTGCGTTCGTCCTTCTCGAACCTTGAAGGCACTATTGTGGTTCCGGAGGACTCCGCGGAACTGACCCCCATCCATTTGAAGGAGATTCCCTTGGAACAGCCCTTGATTTCTGGTGTTGCACATGACCGTAGCCAGGCAAAGATTACTGTTGTTGGTGTTCCGGATGTTCCCGGTTCGGCAGCGAAGGTGTTTGGCCTGCTGAACGAGGCGAAGGTGAATCTGGACATGATTGTTCAGAATGTGCCGACTGACCGCCCCGGCGTGACTGATATTTCCTTCACTTTGGACCAGGCGCAGGGCGACGCCGCTTTGAAGGCGTTGCAGGATGCGAAGGCTGAGCTGGGTTTCCAGGAGGTTATTTACAACGAGTCGGTCGGTAAGCTCTCACTGGTTGGTGCGGGTATGAAGACCAACCCGGGTGTTTCGTTCACTTTCTTTGAGGCTCTGTCGAACGCCGGTGTGAATATTGACATGATTTCGACCTCTGAGATTCGTATTTCGGTGATTACTGATTTGAACAAGCTGGATGAGGCTGTTCGCGCGGTGCACACTGCGTTCGGTCTGGATGCCGAGGGTGAGGCTACTGTTTACGGTGGTACTGGCCGCTAGGGTTTAGCTCGTTTGTGAGCTGCACGCTTCGGTAAGGGGCGGCGCTGGTTTGGTCCGGTGCCGCCCCTCCCTTTTATCGACACACAAGTGAAATAACTGAAACACTTTACAGTTATTTCAGATAGTGGTAGAGTTGTATCAACCGCAATGAGCCTCTCACCGAATGATATGCACCCCACCGGTGTGGCCTCTTCGGACGTTGACTCTGCCGGCAACAGTACCAAGGAGAAGATAATGACCACCACCCTAACCAACCCTCTGGAGGAAGATACCCTCAATCAGGCTCGCGCAGAGGCGCGGGAAATCCTTAAGAACTCTGAAGAAACCACCATTGAGCTGACCGTTTCGGGTCGAGAAAGCCAGCAGCTTGGCGATGCCCTCAACCAGGTCATTCAGCATGTCCTGCATGCCCTGGCTAACGGGCAAAGTATCGATGTTCAGGTTGTCCCTCACGATTTGACGACCACCGTTGCGGCGCAGCGCATCGGTGTTTCCCGCCCGACACTCATGAAGGCTATTCGTGCGGGTGAGTTGCCTGCACATAAGGTGGGTAGCCACTTCCGTATCCGCACCGAGGATGCTGACGCTTTCCGTAAGGGACTTCTCAAGAAGACTGTTACTCAGAAAGAACAAGCTCTCAAAAAGCTCTGGGATCTCGAGGAAGAACACGGTCTTGTTGACGCCCTCGGAGGGCCCGCATGGTAGCGTCCAAATACTCTGTTCTGCTGGATACAAATATTCTGATGTCTAAAACTCTTCGGGATTGGATTTTATTGTTGGCGGTGAAGAGTGAATACGAGTTCTTTACGCCTCACGTCTCCAGTGGAGTTATGGATGAATTTGGCTACCACGTTCGTCGCGCCAATCCAGCAATAAGCGACGCCGTCCTTGAAAACTGGAAGCAACAAATCATCAGCTCCTGCGTCTCATGCATCTCCGGGTTTCCTGTTGAAGCTCCTGTTTCCTTCCCCGATACGGACGATCTTCACGTGCATGCCGCCGCCCAACACGGCGGCATGCACGCATTAGTCACTGATGACCGTAAACTGCTCGATTATGCTTCCACGGAAGAAGCTCAGAATATTCAAAATTATGAGACGCTCAGCGCGGATGATTTTCTGATGCAGCTCACCGAATACGCTCATCCCTCCTTATTTGCGGAGGTCTATCTTTTCCAGGAATCTTATGCTCGCTCTAAGGGATTCACGGAGATTGATATTCCGCGGTCACTTGAACGAGCAGGAGCGGGTCAATTTGCCCGTTATCTTAGGACTGTAGTGATCAATAGCCCACAGTTTGCCGATTTTGAACGTGAGTTTTACGCGCCATCTTCCGGTGGGTAGAATCCACTCCCTACCTTGTCTCAGCATCGTTTAGGCTAGAAGAATGACTACTCTTCAGACGACGCTTCGAGTGATGGATGCCCGTCAATGGCGTGCCGCCGCGGCCGCCCACGAGGTGCCGTGCCGGCCGCTACGCCGACCGTTTGCGCAGCGTCGCGCCCGCCACGAAGTGCACCCTGTGGAGGATTTCCTCTTCACCTACTACACGCTCAAGCCCGGCCAGTTCAAGCGCTGGCACCCCGGCGCCGGTGTCATTCTGCTGGACGCCCCCGAACGCGCCTCCTGGCGCTTCTACCGACCCGCAACCGAGCAGGCGCGCGCCCAGGCGGAGGCGGCCTCCGCCGTCACCGTAGACGTCACCGACTTCTTGGAGCGCCGCGCCACCGCCCTCGCCTTCACCCACGAGATCCTGCGCAATACGGCCGCGAAGAAGGGCCAGTTCGGTTGCTTCGGCATGCACGAGTGGGCGATGGCGTACAAGTCCGTGGAGAACAACATCCGCCACGACTACCTGGAGTTGCGCCTGGGTGCGGAGGGCACGGACCGCGTGGTGGAGCAGCACCGCATCCGCTGCTCGCATTTTGATGCGTTCCGTTTCTTCATGCCGCAGGCTGCACCGATGAATGAGCTGCAGCCGACCCGTGAGACGCAGCGCATCCTGGAGCAGCCGGCGTGTCTGCACGCGAACATGGACGTGTACAAGTGGGCATACAAGTTGCTTCCGCTGGTTGATTCTGCGCTGGTCATGGATTGCTTCAATCTGGCCTGGGATGCGCGTGCGCTGGATATGCGCGCGGCCCCCTACGAGATTCGTGCGTGGGGCTACGAGCCGATTCCCGTGGAGACGGCCGAGGGCAAGGCGGAGTATGTGCGTATTCAGCGTGAGCTGTCGGAGCGTTCCATTGAGCTGCGTGAGCGCCTGCTGGAGGTGTGCGCACGCTATCTTCCGCCCCTCGAGGCGTAAAAGACGTGATTCGAGCCTCTTAGGGTATCCACCAACCGGGCGTATACCCCCGTTACGGTCGTTAGTACGGTAAGATGAGATACGGCTCATATAGAACCCACGCACCCAAGGAGTGCCCACACATGGCCCGTATTGTTGTTGATGTTATGCTCAAGCCCGAAATTCTTGACCCGCAGGGTAAGGCTATTTCTCACGAGCTGCCCCGTATCGGTGTTGATTCCTTCGTGGACGTCCGCCAGGGCAAGCGCTTCGAGCTTACCGTCGAGGGTGAGGCTACTGAGGAGCACCTCGCAGCTGCTCGTAAGGCTGCTGAGGAGCTGCTGTCCAACCCCGTGATTGAAGACGTCGTGAACGTTTCGGTTCTGGAGGACTAATACACATGGCAGAATCTCTCGCACCGACTGAAGTCCCCCTGGTTGGTGACTTCTCCACTTCCGCCCCGAACCCCGCTTTCGCTGATGCACGCGTTGGCGTGGTGACTTTCCCCGGCACCCTGGACGACCGTGACGCCGCCCGCGCTATCCGCCTGGCTGGCGGTACCGTGGTCGAGCTGTGGCACGACGACTCCGACCTGAAGAACGTTGACGCCGTGGTGATTCCCGGCGGTTTCTCGTACGGTGACTACCTGCGTGCCGGCGCTATTGCTGCGAAGGCTCCCGTGATGCATTCGGTGATTGATGCCGCTAACGCTTCGGGCACCTCCGGTTCTGCCCCTCTGCCCGTGCTGGGTATCTGCAATGGTTTCCAGATTCTGACTGAGTCTCACCTGCTGCCCGGTTCGATGATTAAGAACGATCACCGCAAGTTCATTTGCCGCGACCAGACTCTGCGTATTGAGAACAACACCACCTCCTGGACCAGCAACTATGCTGCCGGCCAGGAGATTGTTGTTCCTCTGAAGAACCAGGACGGCCAGTACGTTGCAGATGCGAAGACCCTGGAGGCGCTGGAAGCTGAGGGCCGCGTGGTGTTCCGCTACGTTGGTTTCAACCCGAACGGTTCCCGTAACGATATTGCCGGTATCACCAACGAGCGCGGTAACGTGGTCGGCCTGATGCCGCACCCGGAGCACGCTGTGGAGCCGGGCTTCGGTCCTTCGTCCTCCGGTTTCGGTTCGGTGTCCCTGCGCGGTGGCGCCGATGGTATCGGCGTGTTCACCTCGGTTCTTTCTAACCTGATTAACGCCCGCTAACGCACGACAAGGATTCTAAGAAGTTATGAGCGAAAAGCAGTTTAACCTCGACACCGTCGAGCATGCGGCAGCTACCCCGGACACCGAACTCCCCTGGGCCGAGCTGGGCCTGAAGGAGAACGAGTTCGAGGAGATTAAGGAGATTCTGGGTCGCCGCCCCACCGCGGCTGAGCTGGCAATGTACTCGGTCATGTGGTCCGAGCACTGCTCCTACAAGTCTTCTAAGGTTCATCTGAAGCAGTTCGGTACGAAGGTCACCGAAGAGATGAAGAAGGACCTGATGGTCGGTATCGGTGAGAACGCCGGCGTGACCGACATTGGTGACGGCTGGGCTGTTACCTTCAAGATTGAGTCCCACAACCACCCCTCGTATGTGGAGCCCTACCAGGGTGCCGCTACCGGTGTGGGCGGTATTGTGCGTGACATTATTTCGATGGGTGCCCGCCCGATTGCAGTGATGGATCCGCTGCGTTTCGGCGCGATTGACCACCCCGACACCGCTCGCGTGGTTGGCGGCGTGGTGGCCGGTATCGGCGGGGGCGGGGGAACCCCCGGGCGGCCCGCCACCCGAAGGGGTCGGCGAGGTCGAGTTCGATTCCTGCTACCAGGCAAATCCGCTGGTTAACGCACTGGCTGTGGGCATCATGCGTCACGAGGACATACGTCTGGCAAACGCATCGGGCGTGGGCAACCAGGTGGTCCTTTTCGGTGCGCGCACCGGTGGCGACGGCATTGGCGGTGCGTCGGTGCTGGCTTCGGAGTCTTTCGATGACACCAAGCCCTCGAAGCGTCCCGCTGTTCAGGTGGGCGACCCCTTCGCCGAGAAGGTTCTGATTGAGTGCTGCCTGGAGCTGTTCAAGGGCTCCGTGGTTGAGGGTATTCAGGACCTGGGTGCTGCGGGTATTTCCTGCGCAACCAGCGAGCTGGCTTCTAACGGTGAGGGCGGCATGCACGTCGACCTGACCAAGGTTCTGCTGCGTGACCCCACCCTGACTCCGGGTGAGATTCTGATGTCTGAGTCTCAGGAACGCATGATGGCCGTTGTCTCCCCCGAGAACGTGGAGCGCTTCGAGGCCATCATGAACAAGTGGGGCGTGGAGTACTCCTTCCTCGGTGAAGTGACCGACTCCGGCCGCCTGGTCATCGAATGGGACGGCGAGGTCATCGTGGATGTTGATCCCCGCACCGTCGCACACGACGGCCCGACCTACGAGCGCCCCTACGCACGCCCCGAGTGGCAGGATGACGTGCAGGCTAACCACTTCACCGGTTCGGCTGCCGACGATTCCCGCCCGCGCGGTGAGGAGCTTGGCGAGGCAATCAAGGCCTTCATGGCATCCCCGAACATGTGCTCCAAGTCCTGGATTACCAACCAGTACGACCGCTACGTTCAGGGCAACACCGCCCTGTCCATGCCGGATGACGGCGGCGTGGTGCGCGTGGACGAGAACACCAACCTGGGTGTTGCTCTGGCCACCGACGCCTCCGCACGTTTCACCTACCTGGACCCGTACGAGGGTGCTCGCGCGTCCCTGGCTGAGGCATACCGCAACGTGGCCACCGTTGGTGCACGCCCCGTGGCCGTGTCTGACTGCCTGAACTTCGGTTCCCCCGAGGACCCGGACGTCATGTGGCAGTTCGCCGAGGCTGTTCGCGGCCTGGCTGATGGTTGCATGGAGCTGGGTGTTCCGGTGACCGGCGGTAACGTGTCCCTGTACAACCAGACCGGTGGTAAGGCCATCAACCCGACTCCCGTGGTCGCGATGATGGGCGTGATGGATGACGTCACTCGCCGCACCCCCTCGGGTTGGGCTCCTGAGCATGATGGCCAGGCTATCTACCTGTTGGGCACCACCCGCGATGAGCTGGATGGTTCAGAGTGGGCTCGTTTCAAGGGTCACCTGGGCGGTCTGCCTCCGAAGGTTGATTTGGCTCTGGAACGTCAGCTGGGTGACATGCTGGTGAACATGTCTCGTGACGGCATGATTGATGCCGCTCACGACGTGTCTGCCGGTGGTCTGGCTGCCGCTCTGGTGGAGGCTTGCTTGCGCTTCAACACCGGTGCCCGCATTGGCCTGGGCGAGGTTGCTGAGCGCGACGGTCTGGACCTGTTCACCCTGCTGTTCTCGGAGTCGCTGGGCCGCGTTGTGGTTTCGGTTCCGCGTTCGGAAGAGGTGCGCTTCAAGGATATGTGCACCGCTCGCCAGTTCCCCTTCGCCCGTATCGGTGTGGTGGATGCTGCGTCGAACGCTCTGGACTTCCAGGACGAGGTGTCCATCAACCTGGACGAGCTGCGTGCAGCTCACGAAGGCACCATGGCTGCTCACTTCGGTGAGGTTGCTAAGGGCTAACACCTAAGACGGTTATCGCTTGAGAGGGGCGGATGCTTGCGAAAGCATCTGCCCCTTTTAGTGCGCTTAGGGGTTGGTAGGTTGAGCATAGGGACACTTATGCTTTCCACCTCAAAATATGCCAATATTCGCATGTATTAAATCTCTGTTCTGGAATGACTGTAACTATCAGCTCATTACGGGGCAAAGATTATCTTTATCCCCTTCTGCACGGATACACTGAGAGGTAGTGTCCGCAATGCTGAACTCTATTCAGTTCTGCATTCCACCCATTCGAGAAAGAGACCCCTGCATGGACCCTCAGCAGCCTCACGAGCGGAGAAACGCGAGCGCTGCCGCCGGATACGTTCCCGAGTACTCCGAAGCGGCGCATAGCGACTCCTTTGACATCGCCCAGCACGGCCTCAGCAGTGACGACGTTGCACGCCTGACAGCTGAGGGTAAGGTCAATACCCAGAACACGAAGTCTTCTCGCACGCTGTGGAGCATTATGCGTGCGCACCTTTTCACGGTCTTTAACCTGGTTCTGGGCCTCTGCGGTGCCGTGGTGATTGCCTACCAGCGTTGGGCGGATCTTCTCTTCTTGGGTGCTGTGATTGCCAATATCGTGATTGGTTTTGTGCAGGAGTACAAGGCCAAGCTGGAGCTGGATCGCATCTCCCTGCTGGACCGTTCCCCCGCGACCGCTGTGCGCGACGGCAAGACGGTTGAGGTTCCTATGGAGCAGTTGGTGGAGGGCGACGTGGTGGTCCTCAAGCGCGGCGATCAGGTACCTGCTGATGCCGTGGTGCTTACCTCCGATTCGTTGGAGTTGGACGAATCTCTGCTGACCGGTGAGAACGATCCGATTGCGAAGCACCCGGGCGATATGGTGCTCTCGGCTTCGAGCGTACTCGGCGGTACCGGTCGCGTGTTGCTCTCGCATGTGGGTGCAAACTCACGAGCCAGCAAGATTTCTGACGAGGCGCGCCAGTTCTCGCGCATCCAGTCTGAGTTACGTGATGCGCTGAACCTGGTGGTCCGCTGGATTACGGTTGGTCTTGCGGTCATTATTCCGGTGGTGCTGTGGGGTCAGATTCGCGCCGCCGGTGGCTTGGAGAACGTGCAGCAGAACCACCTGTGGGAGCAGGTTTCTATTGCTGTGGTTTCTTTCGGTGGCTTCGATGATTCCGCAGG
>OATY01000410.1_pt1 | contig 9070 bp, 7 predicted proteins | sample 1476101 | NCBI WGS metagenome assembly OATY01 (sample SAMEA2579994, study PRJEB22360) | human gut metagenome
TCTCCTTCAAAAAATCCGTCAGCAATTTGTTGAATTGATGGGTGGTTATATGGAAACACCTCAAGTAAGTGAATATATCGTTCGTTGGGGACTGCCGAATGAAAGTGGGATTATCGGTAGTTTGCTGTTAGCAGAACACGAACATCAAAAGTAAGCAGACAAATTACACAAAAAGAACAGAGTCTTATCATTATCTGCTGATAAGACTCTGTTCTTTTTTATTTCTATTCCCATAATCCAGGTAAAGCTTTACCGACTATTTTTTCTTGAGTAAATGGATGGATCATGTGCAGTTCTAATGCATGGAGCATCAGTCGTTCAGCTGTTCTATTTTGGTAGAGAGGGTCTCCAACGATCGGATGTCCCTTATGAGCTAAATGAACTCTGATCTGGTGTGTACGTCCGGTTTCCAAAACACAATAGACTTGTGTTTGTTCAGAAAGTACTTTGTTGACAGTGACATGTGTCAAGGCGCTCTGACCATTTTTATCATCTACGACCCTTTTTCTCCGATCATGGCGATCTCGTCCAATTTTATTGGTGATGGTCATATCTTTGGCAATTTCTCCCCATACGATGGCTTGATATCTCATTTTTTGTTCCAACATTCTTCCAAGTATCGGCAAGACAAATGGATTTTTTGCAAATAAAACGGCACCGCTTGTTTCTTTGTCCAAGCGGTGGACAACGTAAGGTCGTTGCTGTTTAGTGTCGAGATAAGCAGCTAAATGATTGAGTAAGGTACTGTTTTCTGTCGGTTCATTTGGATGAGTCTTCATTCCTGCAGGCTTATCCACTATAATCAAATGCTCATCTTCATATAAAACACGGATGTGCTTCGCATCTCCTAATTGAACTTCTTGATAATTATAATCTGTTTCTTCGAATAACAATGTGATCTGGTCATTGCCCTTTACTTCATGATGGAACAAAGCAGGTTGTTGATTGATCCAAACGTTTTTACGTATACGCAAAAAGTGTCGAACCTTTCTAGGAACTAACCATTCCTTTTCAAGCAAGTCGCGAATTGTTGTTTCAGGATGGTTCATAGGTAAAGTGATCGTGATTTTCACAAGTGTACTCCTTTCAGTGCAATCGCAGACTAATTGTACCATTTTTAAAACATATTTAAGAAAAAACTTACATTTTTCTGTTCATTCTTATGTTACTCTACTTGCACTAACGTAAAAAAACATATTGAACTACAACTTAAGCAGGAAGAAAACACTCTTTCACTATGGTAAAATAAGACGATTGAATCAAATAGACAGGAGAAGAAGCAAATGGATTTTCAAAGCATTTTAGAAAAGATAAAAGCTGCTTTGATCAGTTTTTGGCGTTGGATCAGACCATATCTCGGACAATTCCATCGATGGCGAAAGCGCATCTGGAAAAAATATCATGTGAACAAATTGATTTTGCTGATTGGTTTGATCTGTGTCTTAGTGACAAGTATCTACCTCTTTATTTTAGCAAAACAAGCAAATGTCGAAACGTTAAAATCAGGATTAAGCCAATCGACAGTCATTTATGATAAGAAAAACGAAGAAGCTGGCACACTGTACGCCCAAAAAGGAACATATGTAGAATTAAACGCGATTTCTCCCTATATCCAAGATGCAGTAATCTCGACAGAAGATAGGAATTTTTACGAGCATCACGGGTTTGATATCAAAGGGATTGCCCGTGCAGCAGTCCGAATGGTCTTGTCTGGCGGAACATCAGGGGGCGGAGGAAGTACGATCACTCAGCAGCTTGCCAAAAATGCGTATCTGACATTAGACCAAACGTTTGATCGAAAAGCGAAGGAATTATTTTTGGCAATCGAGATCGAAAAGAAGTACAGCAAAGAAGAAATCTTGACCATGTATCTTAACAATGCCTATTTTGGCAACGGGGTATGGGGTGTCCAAGACGCTTCCAGAAAGTATTTTGGAGTAGATGCAACGAATGTTACGCTGTCTGAGGCTGCTACTTTGGCAGGAATGCTGAAAGGTCCTGGTATTTATAATCCGATCGATCACCCAAAAAATGCGAATGATCGGAAAAACACAGTACTAAGTGTAATGGAAGAAAACGGAAAAATCACAAAAGAACAAGAACAAGCAGAAAGCCAGACAGATATCAGCGCGTATCTTAATGACACATACGATAATTCAGATTCTGGTTATCGTTATCCTTATTATTTTGATGCAGTGATCGATGAAGCAGTTAACGAGTATGGTCTTGATGAAGAAGATGTCATGAATAAAGGCTATAAAATCTATACAGCTTTAGATCAGGATTATCAAAAGCAATTAGAAGCTACTTATCAAAACAGTGCATTATTCCCAGCAAATGCTTCAGATGGTGCCATGGTCCAATCTGCTTCAGTAGCTTTAGATCCGAATACAGGTGGTGTACAAGCACTAGTAGGACGAAGAGGAGATCATGTCTTTAGAGGATTCAGCTTTGCTACACAGATGCGTCGTTCACCAGGATCAACGATCAAACCATTAAGCGTATATACACCAGCACTGGAAGCTGGATACAAGCCTTCCAGTATCTTGAAAGACGAACCGCAAAGTTATTACGATGCGCATAATTTTGACGGGACATACCAAGGAGAAGTACCGATGTATCAAGCTGTTGCACAAAGTTTGAATTTGCCTACTGTATGGCTTTTGCATGAGATCGGTTTACAAAAAGGATATGATAAAGCAGAAGAATTCGGCCTGCCTTTAGCAAAATCTGATAAGTATTATGGCTTAGCCCTTGGTGGACTGGAAAAAGGAGTATCTCCATTGATCATGGCGGGTGCTTACAGTGCATTTGCCAATGATGGTCAGATGTATACGCCGCATCTTATCACGAAAATCGTTGATTCGACTGGAGCGGTGATCGTCGATAACACAAACAAAAAACCAAAACAGGTCATATCAAAGGAAACAGCCGATGAAATGACCAGCATGCTTCTTGGTACATTTTCAAATGGAACAGCGGCTGCTGCGAATCCTGCAGGTTATACGATAGCAGGGAAAACAGGAACCACAGAAACTAATTTCGATGCCACAAAAGCAAATGACCAATGGATGATCGGTTACACGCCAGACGTAGTGATTTCGACATGGATGGGTTACGAAGAATCCAGCAAGCTGCACTATTTGGAAGGGACAAGTGGAAATGTTGTCGGGAAAGTCTTCAAATCAGCGGCAGAAGGCATCCTTCCGTATACTTCAAAAACAGGATTTAGTGTAGCAGATGCCTATGCCACAGGAGGACAAGTGGTAGCTGCAGATCAAGTTGGAAACACAGGAAATTCTAATGGAGAGTCTGGAAATTGGCAAGATAACTTGAATCAATATGGTGAACAAGCAAAAGAAGGGCTGAAAAACTTCGGCGATATGGTGAAAGAAGGCGTTCAGGGAATTGGTGAAGCGGCTAAAGACCTCTGGCGGAAATATCAAGGAGAGTAGCCCCTTTGAAAACGAATAACCCCATGTTACAATAGAGAGTAACTACTAAAAGAAAAGAGGGCATAACATGTCAAACATCTACGATAGCGCGAATCAAATCGAACGTGAGATCCGTGAATTACCAGAATTCAAAGCGTTGAAAGAAGCGTACGAGAAAGTACAAGCAAACGAAGAAGCACACAAACTGTTCAAAGACTTCCAAGCGATGCAAATCGAATTACAAGAAAAACAAATGAGTGGACAAGAGTTCAGCGACGAAGATGCAATGAAAGCACAAGAAATGGCTGTGAAAATCCAATCAGAAGAAGTAATCAATGACTTGATGCAAAAAGAGCAAGGCTTCAGTACAATCATCAATGACTTGAACCGTATCATCATGACACCAGTTCGCGACCTTTACAGCGAATAAAACTATTTTATGAAACAACAGAGGGTGTGAAAGAGACGTTCGGCCTTGAGCGATGACAAAATTGCTTCTTATTGCCGATAGGCTGTCTCTTGAACACCATTTACCAAGAGGTCGTGAGCCTACCGTTTAACTCTGAGTTACAAGGAACAATTTCAAAAAACAGCTTCTCATGTTTGATGACTATTGTGACTTGTGACCGAGGAGTTGGCAGGAGAACACCGTTTATTCAGAAATAGGAGCTACGACAAAAGTCTTGTCATAGCTCCTATTTTTTGTCATTCATTTTTCAAGCGGTAGAAATAGCCTTTTTGAGCTAACAGTTTTTCGTAAGTACCTATTTCAACGATTTTTCCTTCATCGATCACAACGATTTTATCTGCCTCTTTGATCGTTGAAAGCCGATGAGCCACAATAAAAGTAGTGGGTGTTTCTGTCAGGTAATTCAGGGCTTGCTGGATTTTTTTCTCTGACTGGTTATCTAAAGCTGAGGTTGCTTCATCTAGCAAAATGATTTTTGGCTGACGTATCAACGCTCGTGCAATGGAGATACGTTGCTTTTGGCCACCAGACAGCTTGTTGCCATGTTCGCCTACTAAGGTATCCAGACCATCAGGAAGCTGGTCAATCAGTGAAGAAAGTTGCGCAGCTTCGATGACTTCATCTAAACGTTCTTTTGATACGTTTTTCAAGCCATAAGTGATGTTCTCTTTGATCGAAGCGGAGAACAACAAAGTGGTTTGAGGAACAACGGCTAAATAATTTCGCACACTTCGCATATCCAGTTCATCCAAAGGCTGATCATCTAGAAAAATTTTTCCTGAAGTCGGCTGGATAAATCCAATCAATAAGTTAAGGAGTGTAGATTTTCCAGAGCCAGATGGCCCAACAAAAGCAATTGTTTCTCCAGCTTTCACCTCTAGAGAAAAATGATCGATAATCGGTTTGAGTGAGTCCGGATAAAGAAAAGAAACATCCTCAAAACGAAAATTTCCATCCAAATGTTGGATTTTTTTCTTACCGTGATAAGTTTCTACATCGCCAGCAATCAACAGTTCGCCAATAGAAGTGATAGATTCCATGCCTTTTGAAATCGTAGGAATCAGCGTGATCATTCCAGAAACGGAATTGACGATCGTCGTGAAATACGTCTGATACATCACGACATCGCCGGGTTGGATGCGCCCTTGTAAAGCTAATATCCCAGTGAAAATCAAACAAATCAGCTGAAATATCTGAAAACTAGCCCAGCTGACTGATCCGAAAACAGATTGCAGGATATCTAAGTGGAATCCTTTTTCATAGATTTGAGTAAAATGCTTATTTAAGCGAGTTGTTTCGTGTTTTTCTAACCCATGAGCTCGAGCAATCGGTGCTAATTCGATCACTTCGATCACTTTTGCAGAAGTCTCTTCCATTTCTTGCCTGAAGTCTGAGTTGGACTGTCTGATCCTTTTACGGAAAAAGAGAGTAACGAATGCGGCGAGAGGAACAGTCAATAAGAAAAACATGAAAACAACAGGACTTTTATAAAGCGTGATACCTAAAGCTACGAATAAATTGACAGCGATATTTAATCCGCTGACAAATACTTGAGAGGACAACGTTTGGATAGCTTCTACATCACGGATGATCTTTGACTGGATTCGTCCAGATTGCAATTCTTTTTGATAAGGAATAGATAGTTCTTGGATTTTCTTGATAAGGGTCGCTCTTAGTCCAGCTTCTACTTGACGGATCGAAGTGCTATGGTATTTTACATGAAAATAATTCGTCAATATATTTTGACCAATCAGACAAGCCATCAAAAAAGCGTTGAAATAAATGGCCTGCAACTGAGAAGAATCTTTCGATGAAGCTGCATTGATTACATTGGCAATAGCGATCGGCATTAACCAAGATGGAAGATGTTTGATAATAAAAAAGAGTCCTGACATGGCAAAACGCCAATAATTTCCCTGATAAAGATGCAGCAATGTCTGAAAAGCATTTGCATGATATTTTTGATAACTTTTCTGTATTCGTTCCTCCATAATCTTCTCCTTAACAATCTTGGTAAATAAACTGCAAGTGTTCTATTGCTTCAGGAACATAAATCTCAGGAGTAGCTTCAAGAGTGGCGTACATTAGAGGACGCTCATATTTGATATAATGCAGTACCGGGCGGAAATCTAAACAGCCCTTGCCAACAGGTACCATGCGGATCTTTCCATTTTCCATGATATAGTCTTTGAGATGAAGCGCTGTAATATAACCATGTAAATTGTCCAAGGCACCTCGGATCACTTTTTCCTGATCAGCATGATTTTCTTTATGCATCAAATTCGCACAATCTAAAATGATTTTTAAATTTGGTGAAGCTACTTCATCGATTAAACGTTTAGCTAACTGATAGTTATAGATTGGATGATTGATCCCTGCTTCAACAGCAACAGTTACGCCAAAATTTTCTGCATGAGCGACTAATTCAATGATAGAATTTCTGGCGATCTGATAAGCTTCTTCAGTAAAATTTTCTTTTGTGTAACCGACAGAGACACTACCGGTTTCCGTAGCAATCATCTTGGCTTGATAGGCAGAGCACAGAGCAATTTGCTGTTTGAAAGTTGCCAATGCTTGTGCACGAACTTCTTGATTTTTGCTGGATAGGTTGATATAGCATCCTAAAATGGAAAGTTCGATATTGTTTTTTTGGAAGTATTCACCAAAATAGGCAGCACTCCCAAGTGTCATGTCAGTTAATTTAAGTTGTTCAGGAAATGCTTTTTGTGGTGCAAATTGGATATGGGACAAGTGAAGCTGTGATACTTTTTGAACGATTTCTTCACGATTTCGAACATCTAAATCGTGGGCACGGATGCCTAAATTTAATGGAAACATCTCAAACTCCTTTTTGTAAATAATTAGCAAGAGGCAGACGGGATTCTTTTATCAATTCAACAATTATTCGGGCAACTTTATCAGCGCCTTCTGGACTAAAGTGGGTATTGTCTTTTAGTCCTTCTGGGTAATTTTTACAAGTATCAGGTATAAGATGCAGGTAGAATTTTTTTGTCTCTTCTTTTGAGAAGGTCTGGAACAATTCTTGTGATCTTGAGAACACATCTAAAAGAGGAATATGGTGTTTCTCAGCAAATGCACGCATCGCTTTTGGATAGTCTCCAAGTATATCTGGATTCAATGTTCCGTTTTCTAAGTAATCTCGTCGCGTCACAGATGTCAGTAAGACCATTTGGACGTTCGCTTTTTTTGCGCATTCAAAAAATATCTGCAGATTTTTTAAATAGCTACCGAAGGGAAGCGTACCTCTTTCTTCTTGGATTTTCTGGTCGTTATGTCCAAATTGTACAAATAAGAAATCATTCGGCTGAAACTGTGAAGCTAGACGGGCTAACCTTCCTTCCTGGATAAATGATTTGGTGCTGCGTCCATTCTTTGCTTGGTTATTGATCTGGATCTCGGGTGAAAAATAAGCAGAGATTTTTTCTCCCCAACCTGTCTCGGGACGCTTGTTTTCATCTTTTTCTGCCGCAGTAGAATCACCGGCAATATGGATAGTAGGCATGTTATCTCTTCTTTCATAAAGGTTTATAGGCAATGAAGCAGAACAGCAAGAGAAGAAGACGGAGCAAATTTGGTCCGTCTTCTTCTCTAAAACGTGGATAAACGGATTCCGTTATTTCACTATCCTGTTTTTGATTCGTTACTGTTACTATTAATCAATTAGGCAAAAAAGCCAAAGTAATTTTTAGCATTTGTATAACTAATCGCTTGAACTAGACTTCCTAAAAGTTGTTCATCTTCAGGTGCTTCTCCTCGCATGACCATTTCGCCTAAAAATTCACAAAGAACACGACGGAAATATTCATGTCTAGTGTAGGACAGGAAACTTCTTGAATCTGTCAGCATGCCGACAAAATTCCCCAAAGCACTACCATCAGCAAATTGTGTCAATTGATCGCGCATACCAGCTCGAGTATCGTTGTACCACCATCCAGAACCTAACTGCAGTTTTCCATTCTGTTCTTTTTGGAAACAGCCCATCAAAGCTAAAATCGCAGGATAGTCATTCGGATTCAATGAATAAAGGATCGTCTTTGGCAACTGATCCGTTTCTTCTGCACGGTTCAATAATTTTTGCAGAGGAATAGTCAAAGAAAGATCATTCATTCCATCATAGCCGGTATCGGGCCCTAATTTTTCCAACATTTGTGTATTACAGTTACGATAAGCATGGATGTGCAGCTGCATCGTCCAATTATGAGAATGATAGAAGTGGGTCAAATGTATCAGTGTTTCTGTACGATAAGCATCGATTTCATCTGAAGATAATAGTTTGTTAGCTCGTGCTTTTTGAAAAATCTCTTCTAATACTGTTTCATCCGCTTCTTTATAGCGTAAGATGTCTAAAGCGTGGTCGGAAACACGACATCCATGTTGATGGAAGTATTCTATCCGCTGCCCTAAGACTTCTATCAGTTCTTGATAGGTGGTGATCGTTTGGTCAGCTGCTTCTTCCAGTAGTGTGACCCATGCATTAAATCCTTCTTTTTCAATATTGAGTGCTTTATCTGGACGGAATGAAGGTAGAACCTTCAAATCTGGTTCTTCATGAGCAAGCAACTGATGATAGTGCAAGTCGTCTGCGGGATCATCTGTTGTACAAATCACTTCTACATTCGATTTTTTTGCGATTTCCCGACGGCGAAAATCAGGAGCTGCCAAAATTTCATTTGCTTGTGTCCAAATTTTCTCTGCATTTTCTTCATTTATCAACAAGTCAATACCGAAGAAACGCTTCAATTCAAGATGTGACCAACTGTAAAGCGGATTTCCGATAATTTTTGGTACGGTTTGACACCAAGCTAAAAATTTTTCAAAATCAGAAGCATTTCCTGTGATTTTTTCTTCAGGCACGCCGCAAGCTCGCATCAAGCGCCATTTGTAATGATCGCCTCCTAACCAAGCTTCTGTCAGATTGCTGAAATTGTTGTTTTCGTAAATTTCTTTTGGATCTAAGTGACAGTGATAATCAATAATGGGCATGTTTTTTGCGTAGGAATGGTAAAGCTTTTTCGCCCAATCGTCTTTTAATAAAAAATCATCAGATAAAAACATAAATCTTCCTTCTTTCTTTTTATACTGTTTTATGAAAATCAAAGTGTTACTCCGTTTTTAAAAATGGCAATTTCTCGAACGTCATTTTGTT
>OATY01000411.1_pt1 | contig 9045 bp, 13 predicted proteins | sample 1476101 | NCBI WGS metagenome assembly OATY01 (sample SAMEA2579994, study PRJEB22360) | human gut metagenome
CGCGCAACGCCTCTGGGAACGAGCCCTAATAGCCTGAACGGGATTCCCTAACCCAGCGTTCCACGACATGGCGAGTACCTTACAGCAGCGACAGCATTTTGCTTACGCGCATCGGTGATATCTGTTTCATGGGTGGCAACGTAAAATTCAACAGTAGCGGGCAGAACAATTACACGAAGGCTCAGGAGAAGCTCCCCGAAGGGTATCGACCCGTCACCGTCAATACGCCCGTGGCCGTTTTCGGTGGTGAAACGACATTCATCTGTTACGGCGCGGCCAATGGCACCGTCACGATGCTTGGCAATCCGAACAGCGCGTACGCGGGATGCACCGGCGTATGGAGGACCGCCGACCCGATGCCCACCGCATAGCTTCGGGACGCTGGCTCAGGCGGTTGCACTGTCTTGCAGTGACCCCACGGGTCATAGCGCGTATGAGACGGTCATGCCGAACGCGTCCGTGCCCTGCGTGCCACCCTGATTGGCGTAGGTCATGGTTCCGTTCGCGTTTACGTTGATGATCTTCTGGTTCGCGCCGTCGCGTCCGCCGTAGGAGAAGTTCAAGTCCATCGGGGGACGCCATCCTTCGGGCAGAGTGCCGAACGTGCCGCTGTTCCACGAGCCGGACGCCGACGACTTCCAGTCGATTCGCAACGTCACCATCGGCCCGGACCTATAGCCCTTAACGGTGCCGTAATTGCCACTGATGAGGGTCGTGACATCGGTGTGGGTTAGGGAATCCCGTTCAGGCTATTAGGGCTCGTTCCCAGAGGCGTTGCGCGTCTCGCAAAGCCGTGATATCCGGTTTGAGGTAGTACTTCGCGGTGGTTTTGATATCGCTGTGGCCGAGCATTTTCGACACGATGGCGATATCCGCTCCCGCCGCCAGAGTGTTCGTCGCCCATGAGTGGCGCAGGTTGCGTGCGGGCACGTGCGGCAGATCATGCCGCTTGCAGTAGGCCTTGTATTGGCGTGCGGCTTGCGGCGGGGTGAGGGTGCCGATGAGTCGGCCCCCCTCGCGTGGCCTGAGCTCGCGCAATCGTTTGACCGCGAAGCGCGGCAACGGGAGCGTGCGGCGGGACAGTTCGGTTTTCGGCGGCACGACGGCCTCATGCCCGGCGACCCATTGCAGGCCACGCTCCACGTGCAGGACGCCGCGCCGCAGGTCGAGGTCGCCCCACTCCAGCCCATACCCTTCCTCGGTGCGGAGCCCGCATGAGACGGCGCAGATCAGCCACGCCTCAAGCGGATGCCCGTAAAAGCCCTGCAACAGTGCACGCTGCTGACGGAGGGTCAATATGGTCGGCTCGTAATGAGTTTTGGCGGGGAGTTGGATGTCGCGTCTGGTGATGTCCACGTCCAAGAGATTCCAGCGGATAGCCCGCCTCAGTATCGCGCGTAGTACGCTCCACGCCTTGCGTGCTGCGCCCGCGCTGTCGAAACCTGCGAGCCATTTGTCGACCAGTTCCACGCTTATCGCGTCCATACCCATGCCGCCGAAGCATGGCATGACATGCAGCCGCCACGCGGACTCGTAGCCCACGCGCGTGCTCTCACGCAGATTCCGCGTGCAATGCGGCCAAAACCGGTTGGTCCAAAACTCTTGTAACAGCATTTTCAACCTCCAAAACCCACACGCCCGTTGGCCTATCCAACGGGGACGAACGTGTGGGTTTTACCCACCGTAAAGGAGCTTTTCCATGTCTTTGCTCACTCACGTCGTCGATTGGCTCGTGCCTTTTATCTGTGGCGGCGTGGCCACGGTTTTGGGCCTGATGTGGCGATGGGGCAAAGCCATGGTCAACGGGCTGCGCGAGCTCCTGCTGTGCCAGTTGGAGGACCTGCGCCGCGAAATGGTCATCGAGCACGACGGAGTGGCGGACGAGGACCTCAAATCACGCTCCCAACGCCTCTACGACAGCTATCACAGCCTGGGCGGCAACGGCCACGGGACATCGCTCAACAATGACATCCAATCCGCGCCGATAGCGCCACGACAGTCCTGACCCACGACCGTGGGCCACAAACAATATCCATCCCAGAGAAAAGGGAAACATGGTCAACAATTTGAAACGTCATCCCAAGCCCTCGCTGCCGGACGAGCTTCGCCCGGACGTAGCTCCGGAAACCATAACCGAATCCATTAAGGAGGAGTAATAATCATGACCCAAATCCATATCAGCATCAGGAAGCCGAAGACCGGCGGCCTGGACCCGGTCACCGGCCTGATGCGATTCCGTCCGGTACGTCGCCATTTCGACGCGGACAAGAACCTCATCATCGCGGCCTCGTTCGACGCGGACTTGTCCGAGACGGGTGAGCTGACGGTTGACCTGCTGCCTACGACGCCCGCTTTCGTGTGGCAGGTTGTGGAGTTGGCTGATTCGCCGCAAGCGTACACGCGCTACGTCGAAGTGCCGGACTCCAAGACCAAGGTCGAATACGCCGACCTCGTGGAGGTTGACGCGGGCACGTTCGTCCCGAAGGACATGCAGGGCTCCCAATTGCTGAAGGTTCGCCACGCTTCCACCCAGTCGGAGGCTGAGACGCTTTCCGCCCGATACCCGGATGCGGTGGTGCTCTTCGACGAGACCGCCACGACCATGAAGGCCGCTATGGCCATGAGCACGTTGGAGTCCATCACGGCCGAAGCGCAGACGAACGCCGCGTTGGCTAGGAGCGCCATGCTGAGCGCACAGTCCTCGGCTGATTCCGCGACCGCCACCCAGTCCGACCTTAATATCCTCGCGTCGAACGCCAACACGTTGGCGGCTAGCGTCGCCAATGATTCGCAGACCGTGGCCGACACCGCCAACGCGGTTGCGGCGAAGGGCGAATCGGCTATCGCCACCATCGATTCGACGGTGCAGGCGGTCAAGGACAAGGCGGAGGCTGCGACCACCGTACTGCCTTCCACCGGCACCACCGAAGGCACCACCGACACCGGCACCACCGAGGAAACCACGGAGGAACCCGGCAAGGACTCCACGCCAGCCAAGGCCAAGAAGGCCACCGTGAAGGAGGCCTGACCATGCCAGCCCTATACGCCGGCAAACGTGTCGGCAAACCGTTGATGGGAGGCCACACGTACAACGCCATGTTCAACGGCAAGCTCGTGTGGCCCCTCGACAAGGACACGGTCGTCTCCGTCAATATCACGGATGATAAGGGCAAGCCGTTGCCCAAGTCTCTGGCCGTATCCGGCACCCTGAAACTGGGGGCGAAAGCCACCTACGCGGACGGTCATGTTGGCGACCTGCTCACCACCAAGGACGTGACGTTCGCGAGCAGGGACACTTCCACCGCCACGGTTTCGGGCAACACGCTCACGTGGCGGCATGGCGGCACGATTCTCGTCACGGCCACCGTCAACGGTTTCACTTCCGCCGCCGCGTCCATCGCCTCCGCCTACGCTCCCGAGTCCATCGCCGTGACGGACGAGTCGGGCGCGACCGTGACCGCCCTGACCTTGCGTGCGGGAGATGAGAAGCGCCTCAACGTGCGTATCCTGCCCGCCGCCGCCTCGCAGGAGTTCACGGCCGAAACCGGAAACAAGACCATCGCAACCATCAAGCAGTAACCATTAAGGATGTAATAAAAGGAGGCCAATATGGGCGCAATATCAATCACAGGTAAGAGCATGGGGTCCACGAGTCTGAAACTGACCGCCGGCAAGATTACGAAAACCGTGCCGATTACCGTATTGTCGCGTAACCTGCTGTCCTACGGTCCCGCCGAGGGCAACGGTCTGACCGCCACCGTTAACAGTGACGGGTCATTGCATGTCACCGGCACCGCCACTAGGCAATGGCGTGGCGTGTCGTGGAAGTTTCCGTGCCCGGTACAGGGCACCGTGAAATTCAGCATCACCGGTGGTATCTCCGGCTTGGCCTGCAACGTCAAATGCCTCGACGCCAACGACAATCAGCTTGGAGAACAGATAAACAACGCTAACAGTGTCATGGCAATCCCTGCCGGCACCGTCAGCCTGTTCCTCAACATCATCTCCATCGAGGCCACGCCCACCGCGAAGGACGGCGACCTCCGAGTCCAGCTCGAATCCGGCGACACCGCGCACGAGTGGATGAAACCCGACAACACGAGCCTTAAGGGGGGGGCTATGAACTAGCGAACCTGTATCCGCGTGTCACCGGACTGCCTAAAACATTAGGCACCGACCCGGGTGTTATGGTCTCGGAACCATCGCCGGGCACGTACCGGTTCAAAGGCTCCACCACACAAAAGGTTGACTCGTGGGATAGCCTGACATGTTCCGTCCATGTGGACGCGGGCACGTACACGCTGGACGCCTCCGACTGGCCGTATGACAGCAGCTCATGGTTGATTGGCATCCAGTCCACTCTCACCCCCGATGACGGCAGCGGACAGACAATCGCGTTCGAACCTAAGGGCTATGGGCCGCGCCCCTTGAAGGCCGGGACGCTGCGCCTCCATATATTCGTCAACACCACGGGCGAGGTCGATAAGACGTTCACTCCCCGCCTTTACAAGATCGACTGATTCTAGCCCCACACCATTCCGTGTGGGGCTTTTCCATTGACGGCCCCGAGTGGGCCGTGACAATCCTGACCCACGACCGTGGGCCACAAACAACAATCCATCCCGAGAAAGGGGACATATGGTCAATAACAAGGACAAGCCGAAGCCATGGCATAAGCGCCTGTTCGCCAAGGTCACGGCACTGGCCGCCGCCGTCTGTATGATGCTGCTTCCGGCGACCGCGCACGCGGACATGCAGGGCGTGGACATGAGCAACTGGCAGTGCGGCGCAGACGTCTACAACATGCAGGCCGATTTTATCGTGGTCGGCACCACATGGGGCACGGGGCAGGTGTACAACAACTGTCTCGTGTCCGGCGTCAACACGGACGCCAACCGCATGATCGCCCAAGCACAAGCATCCGGCAAGAAATTCGGTTTGTATCACTACGCGATGGGCGGCAACCCGGAGGCGGAAGCCCAATTCTTCTATCGCAACACGTCGAACTATTGGCGTCACGGCATCGTGGCGCTCGACTGGGAGATGGACGACAACCCCGCATGGGGCAAGTGGGATTGGGTACGCCGATTCATGGCGGAGTGCGAACGGTTGAGCGGCGGTGTGCGCCCATTGCTGTACACCGGCCCGGTGGCCGGCACCATCCCGCAGGACATCCGCGACCGATACGGTTTGTGGATCGCCCAATACGCGAACATGAGCCCGACCGGCTATCAGGCCAACCCGTGGATGATCGGCGCATACGGCGAGGCCATGCGCCAGTACAGCGGCACCGGTGTCGTCAACACGTGGAGTCCCATCGACCTCAACATCTTCCGTGGCGACGCATGGCAGTGGGACCTGTACGCCAACCCCGCCGGCGGCTCCACGCCCCCGGCCACACCGGCCGCGCCCGCACAGCCGAACACTCCCCCGGCCGACACCAACACGGGTGGCATCAGCCACGTCATGCAATGGGGAGAAACCATCTGGGGACTCGCCGTAGCCCACAACGCATGGCCGTTGTCCGCATGGCACACGCCTTCCGGTGACATCAACCGCTACTACGTGGGCGACGTCGTAACCTACGGCGGCGGCTCCACAACCGCGCCGTCCCACGGAGTCTCCAAGGTTCTTCAATGGGGCGACACCGTATGGGAGTTCGCCACCTCCCACGGCTACAACGTCAGCCAATGCACGGTACCCTCCGGCAACATCAACGTCTACTACCCCGGTGACGTGGTGACCTGCCGCTGAGATTCAACCGATGCCGCCGTCACTCCCCTGATGGCGGCATCACCACCATTTTTTTGATCGGAGTAAAACATGACCGACAGCAAAAACACGACCGACACCGGCGAAACGCTTCCCGGCGTCGATGTGAGCGACTGGCCCGAGACGGCCGACGTCACCCATGACGTGCCCGACTGGCTCATCCCCAGCCGCGTCTACGACATCCTCAAATGGCTCGGCCTCATCGTCCTGCCCGCACTCGCCCTGTTCGTCAACACGGTCGGCCCCGCATGGGGCTGGCCTCACGTGGACGCGATAGTGACCACGCTCAACGCGCTCGGCATCCTCGCCGGCGCGCTCATCGGCGTCAGCGCCATCAAACAACGCCTCGACCGCGCCGCATGACCACACATAGTTCGGCCCCGTCCGGCATCGCAGACAGCTCGCACAGAGCTTGACTGCTGCCGGACGGGGCCGATTTCGCGTTGTGGCAGAGGGCTTCGCGGGCTCGATTTCTGCCCACATTTTGCCCACATTTTCCGTAAAAACAGGTTAAAAACCGTTAAAACTGGTTAAAACGAAAAAAGCCGCTCAGCCCTACTCCCGCAAGGCAAAGCGGCCATTTTCCAACCCGTTCTCAGCTCAGTGCGTCCTTCAACTTGCTGAAGAAACCTTTCTTTTGACCGGCCTGTGGACGGGATGCCTGGGAGACGTGCGTGGCGCCTGAATCGTGCGAGGCGGCGAACTGTTCGATGAGGCCACGCTCGGTTTCGTTGAGCTTGGTGGGGATAAGCACATTGACGTGGGCGATGAGGTTGCCGCGCTCGTCCTTGTTGCGGATGTTCGTGACGCCCAGTCCCTTAAGCGTCACCGTGTCCTCAGTCTGGCAGCCGGCCGGGATGGACACGGTCTTCTCACCATCGAACGTATCAATGGACAGATCGTGGCCAAGCACGGCCCAGCTCATCGGCACCTGAATCCAGCAGTGCAGGTCGTCGCCATCGCGGGTGAACTGCTTATCCGCCTTGATGCGGATGTCGATGTACAGGTCGCCGGCAGCGCCGCCGCCCTCACCCACTTCGCCCTGGTTGGCCAACCGCAGACGCGCGTTGTCGTTGATGCCGGCGGGCACGGTAACGCCCACGGTACGCGTGGTGCGCACACGGCCGTGGCCCATGCAGCTGGGGCACGGGTTCTGGATGATGGTACCGTGGCCCTCGCAACGTTCACAGGGGGCGGAGGTCATCATCTGGCCGAGCATGGTGCGCACGACCTTCTGCATGAATCCCTGTCCGTGGCAGTCGGGGCAGGTGACCGGCTGTGCGCCGCCCTGGGCACCGGAGCCACCGCACTCCTGGCACAGGGAGAACGTATTGATCTTGACATGCGCGGTGCCGCCGAACACCGCCGTCTTCAAATCGATGGACGCCGAGGCCAAGGCATCGCGGCCGGGCTGGGTACGCGGCACCGGGCCCTGTGAGCCACCGCCGAACGCGGAACCGAAGAACGTGGAGAACACGTCGCTCATATCGCCGAAGCCCGCCCCGGAGAAGCCGCCGGCACCGGCGTTCGGATTGTTCGGGTCGACTCCCGAATCATACATACGGCGTTTGTCCGGATTGGACAGCACATCGTAGGCGTTGTTCACTTCCTTGAACTTGTCCTCGAACTCAGGGCCCGCGATGTCGGGGTGGTACTTACGGCTGAGCTTGCGGTATGCCTTCTTGATCTCGTCGTCACTGGCGCCGCGTTCCACACCCAGCGTCTCGTAATAATCTGCCACTTGATTGATCCTTTGTGTTCGTTTGGTCTGCGGGTCATTGTGCCACAGACGGCGGTCAGTCTTGAGTCCGGCCCTCGGAGAGGAAGGCGGTCAAATATCTGGCTACGGCCCTGACGGCGGCCATAGTGGCCGCATAGTCCATGTGGGTCGGCCCTATGGAGCCAACGAAGGCGATGGGTTCCGTGTCGTTCGTCTGGCTCTCCGTCTCGGATTCGGTTTCGGGTTCGCCTACGGGATCGTTCCCCGCCGGTTCGCCCGCCGCTCCGCTGCGCCCATAGCCACTGCTGACCACGGAAGCATGCAGTAGTCCGGGGGTGTGCATTTCGGAGCCGATGGCCACGCCCACGCCGGATGCATTCGTCTCCTCGCTCAGGTTGCTCATGAGCTTCATCAGCACGACCTGTTCTTCCAGCGCGTCGAAGAGCGGGGCCAGATCGGCCAGGGACCGGGAGTGGGCCAGGTGCGAGGTGCCGGACATGTACAGTTCGTTCGCGCGTTCGTCCAATGCCATCGATTCGAAGGCGTCGGCCAGCGCGTCGGCCACGCCACGCACCGACTCGTAGCCGGCGCTGGCGGCGATGGATCGCACGGTCTCCGCGGATTTCGATAGGGACAGCCCGTCGCATTGTTCGTTGACGGTGTTGGAGAGCCGGTTGGTCTCGTCCACGGCGGGCATGGATGCGATGGTCAGGCCGTGCTGGGCCACGCGGCCGGTATCGGTAATCACCACGGCGAGCAACGTGGTCATGGCAACGGGCACCATCTCCACGTGCCGCAATGTGGCCTTGGCCAGCGATGGCGAGGCGACTACAGCCACTTGACCGGTGATTTCGGACAACAGTCGTGCCGAACGTTGCAGCGCGTCCTTGAGACTCACCGATCCGGACAGGAAGCTGTTGATGCCGCGGCGTTGCGCCTCGCTGAGCGGCACCACGGTAGCAAGTCGGTCCACAAAGTATCGATAGCCCTTTTCGGTGGGCACGCGACCGGCCGAAGTGTGCGGCTGAATCAGATAGCCTTCGTCCTCCAGAGCGGCCATGTCGTTACGGATGGTGGCCGAACTGACGCCGAGATCATGGTCGCGCGTCAGCGAAGTGGAGCCCACGGGCTCCTGAGAACGGATGTAATCCTCCACCACGGCGCGCAGCACCAGCATGCGTCTTGATTGCGTCATGCGCGCCTCCTTAATATATACATACATATTCATATCAGTCACGGTTCACTCAGGGCGTACCCCGACGGTCGGTTCGCCACGCCGCGACACGCGGGAACCCAGAAATATTGCCTCTTTCTTGGCTCCGCCACGTGCAGGTGGCGCACTTCACCTTAGAACATTGTATTAGCACTCCTTAGGCTTGAGTGCTAATGCGTTCGTTTGCAGCGTAGCAATGTTCACTGTGAACGCTAACAGAACACAAACTACCAAAACACGCCAAAATTGCTCCACAACGTCGCAAACCGACGCTAGCATGGTAATCGCAATGTGAGGGCGTCAAGCGCCCGGCACAAGCCGGATACGCGGCCCGACCAAT